>Ga0181559_10000813_pt1 | contig 29849 bp, 28 predicted proteins | sample 011ome_21_FD_133752 | JGI IMG/M metagenome (GOLD analysis project Ga0181559, IMG submission 133752) | Coastal salt marsh microbial communities from the Groves Creek Marsh, Skidaway Island, Georgia - 011508AT metaG (megahit assembly) | ecosystem: Environmental > Aquatic > Marine > Intertidal...
AAGGCTCATTCCGGATTGCGGATACCGAAGATGGCAGTATCGATGGGGTCCAGGAAACCGATGGCCTGGCGGTAACCTCTGTGCGGTTAAACGCGCTATTCCCGCAAGGGATGCTCGTTGTCCAGGACGGTTACAATGATCTGCCGACAGAAAATCAGAACTTCAAGCTGGTTTCCTGGCAGGCCATCGTTGAAGCACTGGGTCTCTAAAAAACGCTGAATGATTCAAGCGCTTTACTCAAGCAATCAATAACAGAATCCACAGCACTACCACAGCGACAATACCTACCCAGAATATTTTCATCCGGTGCATCAGGTTGTTATAGGTCAGGTAAATCCAGGCGTGCGCAATCCGGCTTGCGACAAAAACCCATGCAGTGATCACAGCGGCAGTGGATTCCACTTCCATGGAAATTGTCAGTGTACAGGCCACGTAAAACAGAACCGGCATCTCGAACATGTTATTCAGTAAGCGGGTGGTTTTGTGTACGAATTCCGGAACGACCTCACCATTTTCCGCTTTCATGGTCAGATAGTAGCGTGGGCTGATCTCCTTGTTTTTGACACTGCTAAAACGTGTCTTCAGAGTGATAACCCCCACTCCCAGGGTTAATAAAACCATTGCAAACATCGGGTATAGCATTTATTCCTCCTCAGTCCTTTAATCCTTCAGGCCGTACCAGTGAATCCAGCGGCCATGGTAATCAGCTCTGCCGAGCGTGTGTTCTTTGCCATCAGGCCAGAGAGTCAGTGTAATGGCAGCACCTGGCTCCTGCCCATCGGGTTCCAGCCTGAGCCAGGCTAGAGGTGCGTCATCATTTGCCTTCAAGCCTGCCGCTTCGATAACAGCCTGGTTTGCCTTGCAGGTCCTCTCACCCTGGTAATTCCATGCAATGGTGTGATAAATCACATGGACCGTTCCTTTCCAGTCCAGTGAGAGTCTTTCCGGTAGCCAGTCTGTAATGTCAGCTCTGTCCACGTTGTAATTCTTGCTGTCCAGGATTTCCAGGGCGTTTTCAGTTCTGGCAAATCGGTCTTCCTGGTCTGCCCAGATATAACTCAGCAACCTGAGTTTCTCATCGGGATCTTTGTAATTCACAGGGGCCAGGTCGCAGGCATCCCGTGTAATCACCTGGATATTCAGGGCTTCAGGTGGTCGTATGCCTTTCCAGTCTGGCGTCATGAATACACTGCTATCGGGGTTTCCCCAGTTATTACCATCAAGACTGTAGCCAAAACTGTCCCAGCACAGATTAATGCCAGCACTGGCCCCCAGTTCTGAAAGTGTGAAGGGCAGGCCGGTTTCTTCAGCAATAGTCAGGAAGCCTGGTAGGAGTGCCGCTGACCTGCGGACTTCATTGGTTTGTGGTGCGCTGTCCAGGAAAGGAATAAAAAAATCAGCATGGGCCTGCATGGCGTGACTGACCGCATCCCACAGTTCCTCATCAGATGTGTTGTTGTGATGGGGTGGATATACGTCTTTAAGCTTGCTGCAGTGATTGGTCAGAACCAGTGCATGCAGGGCACCCGCTACACGTAATGCGAGTGCCTGAGTCCAGAAACTTGGTGGTTTGGGCAGGTCAATCAGATGACTGGCACCTGCATCATCTTCAGCGATGTGCTCAGCAAAAAGTCGGCACAATCTGGCCATGAAAGGGGAGTCGAGCTCTTCGCAGTATCCGGCCTGAGTCAGAAAGATTTCCTGGAGCTGTGCTTTTTTTCTACTGTTTGAATGCATAGACAAGACTGCAGCAGGTGAAAATAAACAGGGCGATCACAAAAACTATTCCGCCCCAATGAAAGTCAGCAATGTTGAGAAAAAAATCTGACGTGAATTCCACCATGGCATTCGACAGCTCATTTCCAATTTGACCGAGAACAGTCTGGTTTTTGGATTCGATATAACTTCTGATTGCTGGAAAAAGCAAAACCAGCCAGATACCCAGAGGCGACAGGAAATGCCATTTTTCCTTGCCGGTAAGTATCAAAGCAGGGGAAGAAAGCGCCAGGAATATTACTCCCCAGGATTCATAGCGGGCAATCCGGTAATAACTGACTTCGCCGTACACGGGGAAGCTGGTCAGTGGAAGGAATACACCAGCGGTCAGTAACAGGGCTGAAAGGTAAATGACCAGTTGCAGTTTAGTTTTGGACATAGAGTCAGTTAAACACGAATCGTTATCGGGATTCTATTACCCCTCCCAAAGATTTGTAATGATGGTCAACAAGCCATTGCTCCAAAGGAGTCTCCTTCAAACGATGATAAATCAGGGTGCCAGGACGCTTGTTACAGGCTGGATGTTATTACCGTCAGATTCGGCGACTTTGAAAACAAATACATAATTGGCTTCCAGTCCCATTCGCAGATCAGTAATCAGGATGTCGTTTCCACGTTGCGAGACACTGTAATATCCATGCGTAAAATTGACCAGACGCGTTACCGGCCAGTGATCGCGTATGCCAGTTAGTAAATGTTCCTCACTGACATAGTGATTGATTCTGATTTCCTGCTCATCACCGAAGACTTTTATAAACCCGTCGAAATACCCTTCATCACCTTTGCCAATCAGTCGCCATTCCAGGGTGGTAAAAGGCGCTGGCGTTGTCATGAGTTGCTGGTAGGCGATATCCTGCTGCTGAAGCAGCTGTTCTGCGCGATTATCGATCACCAGTTTGGCGGCCACCGTCCAGGCGAGGTAAATAGAACTTAGTACAAGGCCCGCATAATTCAGGTAATGCCCTGCAGACCTCTCTCGACTGATCACCAGCGCCGAGATAAAACCTATCAACAGCCAGGTGGTATACAGGGGATCAACAATGAAAATGGTTGAGCCGCTAACAGGGTAATCAGTAATCGGCCAGAACAGCTGTGTCCCGTAAACGGTAAAGGCATCCAGAAGAGGATGGGTAAATAACGCCAGGAAAGTCATCAGGAAGGTTTCCTTCCTGAATTCCCTCAACCTGGGCTGAAGCTTTAATACTAGCCATGTAATGAGTGGAGCAGCAGCAGCCAGCACGAAAAGAGAATGGGTGGCCGAACGATGGTAGGTAAAAGTTGCCACTGCATCGTCGTATGGAATAAAGGAGTCAAGGTCGGGCAGGGTAGCAATTATCCCTCCAGATATGGCTGCACGATTTCCGATTTTGCGGCCAAGGACTGCTTCTCCGATAGAAGCACCCAGGGCAAATTGAGTGACTGAGTCCATATCCTGAATGTTAAGTTGTTTATTCTATAAGGCAAGTGCAGTTAAAAAGCAGAATGTGTATGCTTGCCTTTCCAAGATCAAAATACAGTATAAGGAAACCAATATGTCAGCTTATCTCGTAGCAACTTATCGTGTCACCAACCCTGAAGGTTTTGCACCCTATCCGGAAGCTGCCACCAAAACATTGGCGGATGCCGGTGCTGAAATAGTGGCTGTTGATGTTGAATCGGAAGTGCTCGAAGGGGATGGTTACCCGGCCACAGTAATCATTAAATTTGAGTCCAAGGAGACATTGAAGGCCTGGTATAACTCTCCTGAATATCAAGCGATTGCCGGTATGCGAAAGGATAATTCAGAAGGATCTCTGGTCATGATTGACGGGATATCCTAAGCAGAGTGAGTTCCACCAAAATAAAAAAGGCCGTGCTATAAGTGGTGCTATTTATAGCAGGGCCTTTTTAATTCTTTCAATTTATCTTGGCCTAGGTCCATAGTGCGGCATATCCTGGCCAAACTCATAAGCTCCCAGGTCAGGTGCACGTCCGTTATAACCATCATTAATATTTGGCAGTACCACACCTGCATCAATGGCATCACTGCTTTGCTGCAACCGCAAATCCACAACCTCCGGGTCATACAGCTTTGTAGGGTCATCCAGGGCAGGCAACTGGGCATTCACGAAAGTATCGAAATCCAGCAGGATGCTGTTGCCATCCTGGCCTGAGCCTTGCTGGTATGCCTCAAAGCTTTCAAAATTCCTTTCTACCAGGGGGCTTTCAAAATCAGCAGAAACCTCACGGGGTGGAGAATACCAGCTGAAGGCATTATCGGTATCGGCATTAATTCTGAAACCGTTGTAATCACTCGAGGAGTAATTGGTGTAGGTACGTATTGCAAGTGTTGCCGGCTGTCTTTCCTGGCCGAAAATCAGGTTATTACGAAAATGCAGGTTTGAGGCCGGGGTAATCTGACGTACCTCTCCGATGTAGGTGTTGTGGTAATAGAGAATGCCGGCAGGATCAGCGTGAATTTTCACCGGTCCGTAGGGACTGTGATAAACCACGTTGCGAATGAAATAGACCGGTCCCCCAAATACGGGTTGAGGACTCATACCGCCAACTGCCACATTGAAGCAGCGATTATCAAAGATGCGCATGTTATGCATTGACCCGTCGGCTTCGAAACAGTTGTCATCCAGGTTGGACACATCATTACCGTAGACATCGATCGAGACAGGCATCCGATTACGCGGGATATTGGGATAGCCGTCCGGCATACCATAAGTGGCATGGTCGAGTGCATCGTGAAACCCGGTAACCTTGTTATGTGCAATCACATGGCCTGCGCCATAAATGGAGACGGCATAATAGGAATCCAGCAAACGTTTTTCCTCGAAATCTGGATCTTCGTTCCATGGCGGAATGTTGTACCAGCCCATTAATTCAGGTGGGCGACGCCCCACCATGACATTATCGGCAATATAAAACTTGCGGGACCCAGACCAATCCGAATGTATGGCTGTGGCCACATCTTCAAATCGGCTGTGCTTGACCATAATGCCTTCAGCACCGGTGATATTTTTTATGCCTGCTTCAATGGCTATGTTTGTATTTCTAAAAGTAATGTTTTCAAACAGGTGCCAGTCACCACCCATCATGTTGAATAACACATTGTTATCCGCGCCATCGAATATCACTTCACCATCGCCAGCAGCCTTGATTGTGATGGGCATGTCCTCAGTGCCATCTGCTGTCAGGTAATAGGTGCCATCCCAGGTTGTGCCGCAGCATGTGGTATAGCCTGAATCAATTTCATGGGTGTAACTGCGGCGGTTAAATTCCTTGTATACCCCGGCATGGACCAGGATGGTGTCGCCGGGACCCACGCGGGCGGATGAAGCGCGGCTCCAGTCACCGCCAAGACCCGCCATGTAGTAAGCCTGGAGCAGGCCATGGTATGAAGGCTGTTCCTCGGGGCCCGTATGGTCCAGTGGGTAGACATGCAGTGTTCTTCCCCCACTGAAGGCCTGGGGTTCGGCACGGGTAGTGACATTGACGGTGCGAACAGCATTGCCGGTGATGCCGTCAGGGTCTGTAAGGGTAAATCGGACTTCGTACTCAGTCCCAGGCTCGAGGTAGAAAACACTGCCGGCAAACATGTTGGGGGCTGTGTAATCCAGTGTCTGGTCAAAAACGGACCGTTCGTTTTGAATGCGCAGCAGGGGAAGCCCTTCCTGCCAGTTGCCCTCTGAGGCCTTTCTGTATTCAAGGGCAACAGCAGCATTGCGGTTGTCATCACCTTCGATATACCACTCGAAGCCAAGGGATATCAGGGTTGGAGGCTCAACAATCAGCTCACCTGCCGTTGTAGTCTCCTGTGCTGCAAGGAATGGGGATAACAATGTCAGGAGCGTGAAGGAAATTATCAATTTGTGTATTTTCATAATGTTTTCGTTGGCCTGCTGATGTAAGCGATTGTGATTTTTCTGAATTTTAGCGACTTTCAATTATGTAACTAATTTTGGATTTAACTATGCATTTAACTATGCATTTAACTATGCATTTAACTATGCATTTAACTATGCAGCTATATGAATGTGGTTACAAGAAAATGTAAGGATTCTCAATCATAAAGCAGTAGTGATAGTGCCAACAAGAATATCGTTTTACTTACCTTCGGTGAAAAAATATCTCACCTAAGTGATTGATATAAAAGATAATTTAAAGAAGCTTTCCAGTGGCATCCTGAAGAAAGCTGTGTTTGATTTTATGGAGAAATGAAAGGAAATTCAGAAGTTTACCAAGCCCTTTGACCTGATCGTTATTTCTTCAGCCGTATGGAGCGAATGATTTCTTCCAGGTTTTCCTGATACGTGTCAATCCTGTCATCCATGGCTGTACTGAATGTAGCCATCAGGACCTGGTGTCCATCTGTTAACCACCACGTTCGGCGTTGTTGTAAACGGACTTCGTACTGGTAATTGTATCCGGCCAGTTCCCCCCAGTTTTCCCATTCAAGTGCTATAGCAGGATCCAGGCTGGTGTAATCTCTAAGCCATTCGTGTGAAACCATTAATACATTATCAAGATTACGTGCTGCGAGCTGCAGTCTGGTGAACGTCTCGGATGGATACAGGGCAATTCGACTGGTTTCCCGGTCAATACGCTCAACGCGCCAATTGTCGGGAGATTCGACTGTGTAATTATCTGTTTCGATTGTTTCAGCGTTCAGTACAGCAGTGAATACAATGAATACTGCGGCAGTGAGCACTTGAATGGTGAATCTATACATACCGGTAATTTTCTGAAGACGTATATAATTAATTAAAGGTAAAGGTCAGGGGTCGATATTTTGCAGCAGACGTAATATCTGGATTGCCAGTTCGCTGCGAATCTCTTCTTCCATGATTTCCCGTTCTTCCTGCTTGGCCACCGCATTATTGGGGTCGGCGAGATAAACTTTTTCGATAGTCAGAATTTCAGGGCCGAAAACCAGTACCTGGCCGCTACGCAATTGGACAGGAATGCTGATGGAAAGTTCGTATTCTCCAGCACGGGCATTGGAGTTAACCGAGAGTACGCGCTCTTCAATTTCTTCCTGGCCAAGTCCAAGGCTGTAAACCCCCGGTTGAGGAGAATCCACGACCTCAACGTTGCCACTGTTCAAGGCGCGTCTGAGTTCCTGAAGGATATCGCTTTCACCAACGCTGCTTTCCAGGTGCAATATCTGCATGTCAGCAGAAAGGGTTACCGAGCCACGCAGGTGAAAGCCGCATCCCGAAACGAGCAAGAGAATCAAGATAAGAGCAAAACGTTGATAACGCATATTTTATAAAAAGGTAAAGGCTGCAGGAGCAAAGGTACAAGAAGCTTAACCTGAATGCCAAGGGACTTTAGTTGTACTTCGTGCCTTTAAACCTCTGACTGCAACGATCGTTAGTTGGCAACAATGTTCACCAGCTTTCCTGGTACGACAATCACTTTGCGAATGGTGGTGCCCTCAGTGAATTTCTTAACATTACTGTCAGCAAGTGCCAGTGCTTCCATGTCATCCTTGCTGATATCTGCCGCCACATCAATCTTTGAGCGCAGCTTCCCATTAACCTGAACAACTATCGTCATGGAGTCCTGTACAAGGGCGGTTTCATCATGGCCTGGCCATGCAGCATCGATGACCGGTTCGTCATGGCCCAGGTGCTGCCACAAGACATGGCTCATGTGCGGCACAATCGGGGCCAGCAGCAGAACGATAGCTTCAGCCGCTTCCTGGAACACGGCCTGGTTTTGGCTGCCATCCTGGATATCACTGCCATTGGCAAAACTGTTAAGTTCGTTATACAGCTCCATAACAGCGGCAATAGCGGTATTGAAAACCTGTCGACGATCGTAATCATCAGTGACCTTCTTGATAGTGGCATGTGTTTTCAGCCGGATGGCCTTTTGTGCATCATTCAGCTGGTCCGCATTCACGGCAACTGAACCGGATTGATAATCCGCAGCCAGCTTCCAGAAACGTTTCAGAAAGCGGTATGCACCCTCAACACCGGAATCAGACCATTCCAGGCTTTGATCAGGCGGCGAGGTAAACATCACGTACATACGAACGGTATCAGCACCGTATTTTTCAATCATGCTTTCAGGATCGACGGTGTTGCCCAGTGATTTGGACATCTTGGCACCGTCTTTGAGCACCATGCCCTGTGTGAGCAGGCGGGAGAACGGCTCATCGGTTGAAACCAGGCCTTCATCGCGCAACAGTTTATGGAAGAATCGTGCGTAGAGCAGGTGCAGGATGGCATGTTCGATACCGCCGATGTACTGGTCCACATCCAGCCAGTAATCCATGGCTTCTTTGTTCAGCATGCCCTTGTCTTCCCGGGCTGAGGCAAAACGGGCGTAATACCATGAGCTTTCCATGAATGTATCGAAAGTGTCTGTTTCCCGCTCGGCCTTGCCGCCGCATTCTGGACAGGTAGTCTCGTAGAATTCCGGCATCTTCTTGATGGGGGAGCCGGAGCCGTCAAATTCAACGTCTACGGGCAACTCGACAGGCAGATCTGTTTCCGGGACAGGGACAGAGCCGCAACTGTCACATTTGATCATGGGGATTGGGGTGCCCCAGTAACGCTGGCGACTGACGCCCCAGTCGCGCAGGCGAAAATTAATGGTTTTACGACCCGTGCCCTTATCTTCAAAGAAGCTGACCATGTGGTCAAAAGCATCCTTGAATGATTTTCCGTCCAGATCGCCGGAATTAATGCAAAGCCCTTTTTCGGTAAAGGCTTCTTTTTCAAGGTCGCATTCTACTGAGCTTTCAACTGGTTCTATGACCTGCTTGATTTCAATGCCATATTTCCTGGCAAACTCCCAGTCGCGCTGGTCATGCCCGGGTACAGACATCACAGCACCAGAGCCATAACTCATCAGCACAAAATTACCGACCCAGATAGGGACTTCTTCACCCGTGACAGGATGAATAGCCTTGAATCCGGTATCGATGCCTTCTTTTTCGATGGTGGCCATGTCAGCCTCGGAGACACCGCCCAGTTCCAGTCCGTCAAGCCACTTCCTGACCTTCGGATCACGGTCGGCGGCTTCAAGTGCCAGCGGATGTTCCGGGGCAACAGCGCAATAGGTCACCCCCATGATGGTGTCCGGGCGCGTGGTATACACCTGCATCGATTCATCATGGTCCTTAACCTGGAATTCAAACTCGAGACCTTCGCTGCGGCCTATCCAGTTTTGCTGCATCACACGAACACGTTCCGGCCAGCCATCAAGCTTATCCAGATCGTCCAGCAATTCCTGGGCATAGTCTGTGATTTTGATAAACCACTGGGGAATCTTGCGCCTTTCTACAGCGGCACCAGAGCGCCAGCCTTTGCCATCAATGACCTGTTCATTGGCCAGGACAGTCTGGTCAACAGGGTCCCAGTTCACTTCAGATTCTTTCTTGTAGACCAACCCTTTTTTATAGAGCTGCACAAAAAACCACTGCTCCCATTTGTAATACCCGACGTGGCAGGTAGCCAGCTCACGGTGCCAGTCATAGGCATAGCCCAGCTGCTGAAGTTGTGCACGCATGTCATCGATATTGCTATAAGTCCATTTGGCAGGTGGGACCTGGTTTTTCATTGCCGCATTTTCTGCGGGCAGTCCAAATGCATCCCAGCCCATCGGCTGAAGCACATTTTTGCCACGCATGCGCTGGAAACGGCTGACGACATCGCCGATGGTGTAATTACGGACATGTCCCATATGCAGCTTGCCGCTGGGGTAGGGGAACATGCACAGGCAGTAAAACTTCTCCCGGTTCGGGTCGATATCTACTTTAAAGCTGTCATTTTTCTCCCAGTAGCCGCGGGCTTCGTTTTCCACTGCGCTGGGGTTGTAGTCTTCTGAAAATGTGATTGTCATCGAATTTCTGGCATCTGTTTAAAAAATGACTGAATGACAGCTTAACGGGTGAATTGGCAATGCAAAGATTCACCTGGTTTGCAGGTCTAATCCAGTAAAGGCACCGTAATCAATTTAGCGCATGTAAAAAAGGCGCATAGGATACCAGAGAAGCCGGCAAAGAAGGAGAGTTGAGCACTTAAGTTCAGCCGGTTTCAGGGTTAAAAACAGAGTTGAGTGGGGAAAGGAAAATGACAGCGGGACAGGAAGGCTCAGGTAGTAGAACAAAGAGTAAAACAAATAGTAGAGCAAAGGCTGAAACAAAGACCGGGAAAGGAAGGGTATTTGGCCCAATCCGGGAAAGATTTATGAAATACATAGCAGAGATCCTGTCAGACGATATTGTCTGGCTGATCAATGAAAACAGGCGTCTTATCTCCATTCACCAGAACTGTGAAGAGGCCGATTATTACTGTCAGAAACATTTCAAGATGGCTCCTGTGGTGATTGATCGCCGCCCACACGAGAAGAATCGAAACTCCTGGTAAGTCCCTACGCTTACCACTCATGCGCCTTGGCTTCTGGCGCTACTGCTTAAGCCCTCGCCCTCCGGGGGCTTTTTTTTATCTCGGGTATATACCTTCAGTTTGTTGTAGCTACTGCGCTCGGCATATCTTCGTTGGAAAATGTGCTCAGTCGGTCAAGTACTATTATGTACGATCCCTCCCTGTGCATTTCCCGCCTCGATATGCCTTCGCTCGCGACGCTACCTGCTTTGGACTACAAAAACATCTGGCAAGAACTGCATAGTATGCGTTGTAATGTTGATTATTTGTTCCAAAGGAAATCCTATGAGTAAGATTGCTTTGATCACTGGTGCAGGCAGTGGCATTGGTCGGGGTGTTGCCGAGGCGCTGGCAGAAAAGGGTTACAAGCTTGTGCTGGCAGGACGTAACGCACAGACCCTGGAAGAGACAGCGTCGGTGCTGGGTGATAGTGATTCACTTTGCGTGGTGACGGATGTCTCAAAGAAGAACTCCGTGGACGCCCTGTTTGAAAAAATCAAAAGTTCGTATGGGCGCCTTGATTTACTTTTCAACAATGCCGGTATTGGAATCGGTGCGCCACTTGAAGACCTTGCTGCTGAAGACTGGCTGGCAGTAGTTGATACCAACCTCAATGGTGCGTTCTGGTGCCTGCAGGGGGCATTCAGGATGATGAAGGAACAGGAGCCGCAGGGAGGGCGCATAATCAATAACGGCTCCATCTCGGCTGACAGACCAAGACCCAATTCCATTGCCTATACCGCAACCAAGCATGCAGTCACCGGACTGACGAAAACAACGTCACTGGATGGGCGCAAGTACAACATTGCCTGCGGCCAGATTGATATTGGCAATGCGGCAACAGCCCTGGGTGAAAAAATCAGCCAGGGGGCTCCCCAGGCCGATGGCTCAGTAAAGAGTGAGCCGCTGATGGAAGTAAAGCATGTGGGAGAAGCCGTGGTGTACATGGACAGCCTGCCACTGGACACCAATGTGCTATTCATGACTGTGATGGCTAGGGATATGCCCTACATCGGGCGCGGGTAATCCCGGGGTTTAATGCCGGGGTCAGAGTAAGGGATATCAATATTTTTGCTATTAAAAAGCTTATTAACTCTGACCCCAGTATTTATAAAAGCAGCCAGATAGCGATACCAAACATCAGGGAAGCAGAAATCCTGTTCAACCAGTGCCCCAGCCCTCGATTGGTCAGCATCACCTTCAGCGCCTTTCCCCCTGAGGCGTAAATCAGCAGACTGATAAACTCAATAACCACCATCACCGACAGCATGATTGCTGCCTGCGGAATAATCGATTGCTCAGCATCTATAAAAGCGGGCAGCAGGGCTGCCAGGAAAATCCATGCCTTCGGGTTGGAAGTAGCCGTCAGAAAGCCCTGGGCAGCAAGCTGCCTTCTGGTCAGTGTTGCATTCGGGTTTTTGCCGTCAACATGCGTGGGTGCGCGCCAGGCTTTTACACCGGAGTACACCAGAAATGCAGCAGCGGCAAACTTTGCTGTAATAAATATTTGCGGGTAATTCATCATCAGGGCTGTCACCCCTGCAAAAGAAGCGGCACCCACCAGGAATACGCCCGTCAACTCACCGGCCATCATCCACAATGTCCGCCGTACACCGATACTGATGCCCAGGGTCATGGACAGGGTCATGCAGAAACCGGGGCTAAGGGCTATCAGGAAGAAGCTGAAGACAAAAGTGAGGAGAGTGGGTAAATCCATGAAACAAAGAGTGTAACAAGGAGCTGAGTAAGAGCAACTATTTACAAGTTAATCGCCCCACTTTCAATTAATTCATTAAATTCAATTAGTTGCTTCTCAGGATTGTCCCATTAAATGATTGTATTTAGCCTTGTAACCGGTTGATTTTCTTAGAAGCAGATTAACTCAATGGGACAGACTTTAATGTCCGCTATCGGCCAGAAGCAGATTGTCAGCATTGAGTATTAGCCTGATTGCCATGCTCCTACATCTTTCAGTCCAGCCTAGAGCTTAAGTGCCTGCAATATTTGCAAATTGCAATAAATGCGGGCTAAATAATTTTCATTTTGCAAAAGCAGTGGTTTTGTTGCAATTTGATACAAACGGGTTGGCATACCGGGCAACGTGAATAGATAATTTTCTATTAAATACAGAAGGTTATGAAAACCCAGTGTGATTTATCGTTTTGGCACGATGTTTGAATCTGATACCAGAGGTTAGGATATGATGGTTTATTGATCTTGCTAATAACAAACGATCAGATGCAGGTGTTGCTAGTCAGGGATGTGTGTGCACGTTGCAATGTCGACACAAATAACAGGCTGGCACCTGCAATTATTGAGTAATACCATGAGAAATAAAACAATATTTATCGTAGAAGATAGCAAAGCGACCGCTGAAATTTACAAGTCATATCTAGATGATGTTGGCGGCAATATCAGAATATTTCATCAGGGCCTCGATGCCCTGGAGGCGATATCGGAAATCCAACCCGATATTTTGCTTCTGGATATAGAACTGCCAGATATAAACGGGCTGGAAATCCTGGAATTTATTTCAATAAATAAACTACCAGTCACTACGATTGTCCTTACTTCCCATGGTTCAGCCGAAAATGTCGAAAGGGCCGAGGAATTGGGTAGTTTTGATTTCATCGAAAAACCCTGTTCGAAACAACGGCTGAGAGTCACGATAAAAAACAGTATCAGCCATGGTGAACTGGTAGAGACAGTAAAGACTTACAGTAATAATTTCGACAAAAATAAATTTAATGGATTTATCGGTCGTTCACTGGAAATGCAGCTTGTCTACAGGATTATCGAAAGTGCCGCCAAATGTTATGCCAGTGTTTTCATTACAGGTGAAAGTGGCACTGGCAAGGAGCTTTGCGCACAAGCTATTCATGATACAAGCAACAAAAAAGACAAGCCTTTCGTGGCATTGAATTGTGCGGCGATTCCCAGAGATCTATTTGAATCGGAAATCTTCGGGCATGTCAAAGGAGCTTTTAGCGGCGCCTTGAAGGATCGTATTGGAGCTGTGGAAAGAGCAGAGGGCGGCACCTTGTTCCTTGATGAGATATGCGAAATGGATATCGACCTGCAGTCCAAGTTATTGCGCTTTCTGCAGTCAGGAACTTTCAACCGTGTTGGCGATAAAGATGAACGGAAAGTCCACACCAGAATAATCTGTGCCACCAACAGGAATCCGGAAGAAGAAGTCATGAAAAAAAGGTTCAGGGAAGATTTGTACTACAGGCTGAACGTTCTTCCTGTCGAGATGCCACCCTTAAGGGAAAGAAAGGGCGACATGCTTATATTGGCTAAATACTTTCTGGAAAAGTTTTCAATGGATTTGGGTAAAAACTTTGTAGGCTTAACCGAAGAAACAGAAAAGATTTTTAGCGAATATTACTGGCCAGGCAATATTCGTGAACTGCAAAATACCCTGGAAAACGCCGTAATTCTTCATAATGGAGATCTTCTCGAAAAAAGTATGTTGCCCAAAGCTATGTTCGACCGGTTCAGCCTTCAATCAGAAATAGTGAGCTCTCATGTATCAGTGGAAGACGAGATAGCGCATTCCACTGCGGCTGCAGATACCCAGACGATTCAGCCTTTCTGGCTGTCCGAAAAGAAAATAATTCAAGCGGCAGTGGATTTTTGCGAAGGAAACGTTCAACTAGCGGCAAGAAAACTTGAGCTCAGTCCCTCAACCATTTATAGAAAAATGAAAAGCTGGTGCAGCGACACATAATGCCTGTGAAAATGGGCGGAGGAATACACAAACATGTACGGAATCATACACAACTCATTAAAGCAGCTGGTCAAAGAGAAAGGCGGCGAATCTGCTTGGCTTGAAATCACTCGGGCTGCCAAAACTCAGGAAAATTTCATAGACGACAGGCAATACCAGGACAGTGAAACTCTTGGCCTGATCGAGGCGGCTTGCAAGTATCTCGAAATGGATCTTGAAGAGTGTCTTGAAGTTTTCGGTGAGCACTGGATCACTAGGACGGCTGATGAGGTCCATGGATTTCTGATGAACATGACCGGTGCAACATTTCTGGAATTCATGAAGAACGTGAACGGCCTGCATGACAGGCTATCTACAGCCTATCCGGGTTATATGGCCCCTGTATTCAAAACATTAATTGAAAATCAGGACATAACCGTAGTTTACAAGTCGCACAGAAAAGGGCTCGCCCCTTTGGTCAGAGGGATGCTCAAGGGGTTGGCAGCAAGATTTGGAGAAAAAATAATCATCAAAAAAGAAGAAGACAGGTCTACAGACAGTTATCAGGAAACTGTATTCTTCCTGGAGTTATCGTAAATGCAAGCAAATGATCCGGAAAAGAAGTTACTTGATGAACTTTTTACTGCCGTTATAGGTTTCAATGGCAAAGGTGAAATTTTTTTCACCAGTAATCTGGTGAATAAGTGCCTGGGATATTCTACCATAACGAATATTAATCAAATAATCGGTTTTATCAGGCCCAATATGGAAATGTCCGGCTATACAAAAGCGGAGATCGGGTTTTTCCAGGAAAATAAAAGGAGCCCATTCATATTTAATCTTGGAAAGAACTTTTATCCCATTCGAGCGCAGTTTATTCAAAGTAAAATGAACCAGGAGCATTTTTACCTTGTGGGGATGCCTTGGCTGGCGAAACTGCAGGAACAGGACAGCAGCAATCAGGTAAAACTGATGGACTTCCCTCTCTTCGATTCACAAATCGATATGCTAACGATCCTGGACTATCAAGAAAAAAATCTTGATGAACTAGAAAAAACCACCAAGAGTCTTCAGGAAGCAAAAATAGCTCATGAAATGGCTAACAGGGAAAAATCCAACTTGTTGTCCATGATAAGCCATGAGATGAAAACGCCGCTCACTTCCCTTGTAGGAGCTATTAGCTTACTGGAAAGGCAGCTTAGAAATACCTTGAATGATAAATTGTTCAATGTAATCAGTATGGCTTGTTCAAATCTCCTTACCCAAACTAATGAGATATTGTCATTCACATCATACGAATATGGGGATAGCAAGATAAAACCTGAAGTATTTTCAGTTCATGAAATGTTCGATCAGATAAATCTTCTTGTCGGTAGTAACTCAAAGCTCAGTAAATTGCGCATTCGAATCAACATTAGTTTCCCACAAGATACTTTCTTTTACGCCGATAATAAGAAAATAAAGAATATATTGCTGAACTTTATAAACAATGCCATCAAGCACACAGAAGCTGGAGGTATTGATGTCGATGTAGACGTAAACAACGAAAACAATATCAACTACCTTAAATTTAGCGTTAAGGACAGCGGAAGAGGCATACCAGCCGATAAGATCGGAGATGTTTTCAAGCCATATTGGAAAAGTGAAAATATTAAGTCATCAGGTTCTACAGGAACTGGCTTTGGTTTATACCTTAGCAAGCAATTAACGGAGATTTTGTGCGGAGAATGCGGCGTTATTTCGATAGAGGGAGAAGGGTCCACATTCTGGGCCAAAATTCCGATTCTGTATCCAGACCCTGAAATATTGCATAGTCAACCACATTATGATGAAACCGCCTTTTCGTCTTTTGCAAAAATTGCCCACACCAAGAAATTGCTTTTGGTTGAAGACAATAAAGCTAGTCGGGAAATCGTCTGCGAAATGCTAGAGAATCTTGGCTTTACCGTCACTGCCTGCATCAACGGTGTGGATGCTGTCAATGCATTAAAGGGTGGCATTTATGATTTGGTGCTGATGGACCTGGGGATGCCCATAATGGACGGCTACGAGGCCATAAGGGAAATACGAAAAAAGGATAGCAAAGACAAACTGCCTGTACTGGCCTTTTCTGCATTTTCTGAACTTGAAGATATGGATAACCTTGTAAACATAGGTTTTAACGGATTTATACATAAGCCGGTGAGTATGGAAGATCTGATTACAACTCTGAATAAGTTCTTCCGACAAGATTTAGAACCCAGACCCTTGGGCCAGAACAGCGGAGATGCCAGACCGACACAAAACAAGCAACTTCCCTATATTGATATCAGTACATTAGCCCAACTTAAACTGGATACCGGCAAGTCCGAATTAAACATGCTGTTGTATCCCTTTCTCGAGGAATTGGAAAAAAATGCCATATCTATCAATGCTGCCTTTGAGTCGCGTGATGACGAACTGCTTAGAAAACAGGCTCATTCCCTTAAGGGAGTCTGCCTGCTATATGGCGCAAGGCCTCTATCACGGTTAATGAAAGAGCTGGAATTGCAGGCCTCTCAATCAGACCCACTGGTTTATGAGCGGCAAAATGAAGTATCTGCACTCATTGACAAGACCGTTATCTCCATAAAAACAGTAAACGTTTCGCAATTGGTCTGATGATTCTCATTTTAAACGGTCAATTTGCTACAAATCGCATAACTATATTCGGTTATGCAACTTCAAATATTTAAATAAGTTAATAAAATCAATAAGGTAAGATAATTAATCTGAAGGGTTGTTATTGGCACGGTTCTTGAAACGAAGCTTGTGAATGTCTTATTTGAATAAAGCACAGGAGAATAACCATGAGCAAGTACGATCTTATCAAAAGCGCCGTTTCGAATTCCCAGGAACTGAAAAAACAGGTATCTAAGAAAACGGGCTCTGCAGGCAAGCAAGCAACAAAATAAGAGCATGCTTCCCTAATTTTTTCTTCGACATTGTCATGTGCTATATATGAGCAATGTAATGGTTGTCAGGGGCAAATTACTCGCACACTGGCCAATATCACGGCCTTGAGAATGGAATTTCGCCAGACAGATTTTAGATTAAAAATTGCTATGCATGAAATGCAGCCAAAAGCTGTTTCAAGAGAAATCAACAGGCTTCTTGGTACCTGCAAAACCTTCGGTCTTGAAAGACTTTATCACTCGAGTAAAGACGTGGCCGCAGGGGGGGCAATACCGAGGATTTCTTCAAAGCATTGCCAGTATTAAGCGGCCTGATATCAATTACGGTCGAGCATATAAATGAAACCATTCAAATACTGCAGCAGAATTTGCGTCAAAATAGATAGCGCGAAGAGAATATAACCAGCAATTATTTTAGCAAAGGCCCTTAGGGGCCTTTTTTATTGTGGGAATTTGAAAACCAATTCATATAGCACCTGCCCAATTTGAAACTAATTTGAAAATGACTATCCAATTTGCAATTTCAGAATTCATGCGGCGATACACCGTATAAAAAATAATCATATATATCAGCAAGATAAGAATATCGCCCCAGTTATTAAATTTGGCACGGTTATTGAGATGACTATGACGTGGCTATTACAGCCCTAAACATCCTAAATTCAAATAATGGAGTTAACCATGAAAAAGATATCCAAATTATCCGTTGCTATAGCCGCGGCTTCGATTTCAACCTTTGCTTTTGCTGCCACGCAGGATGGCAATCTGGGCGCCACCAGCACTGGCCAGATCGATCTTGACCTGCAGATACTCGACAGCGTTGAGATCACCCAATTGGCATCAATCAATTTCGGGACATATGGTGCCGGTGATACTGGTGGCATCAATCAGGGTGACAGCTTTTGCGTTTACCGTAACGGTGGTGACGGATATACCATAACACCAACATCTGCTAATGGAGGTTTTGAGCTGGCCGGAACCAACAGCAACGCCGATACTATTCAGTACACTGTCAAGCTTAACGGGGCTGCCACTGGTGCTCCAGCCGCCGCAGCCGTTGCCTACAACACTGCGTCAACTACATTCAATGGCAGCGTATATCGCGACTGCAGTTCTACGGACAATGCTTCAATCGACGTAAGTATAGCGGAGCAGGAAATTCGTGATGCTACCACTGACAGCTATTCAGACACCCTGATTCTTCTGGTCAACCCAATCTAAAAAATCAGGTATCAGGGCCGGTATTTTGCCGGTCCTGATAAATGGCCCGGTCATATGGTTTCAGCATCAAAAATATTTTCAAAATCCGCCTGTGCAGTGATGCTGTTGATGGCTTCTACGCTTTATGGCCAGGCAGACCATGTCCAGGTCAGGCAAATAGGGGATTTTGATTTTGGCACTTATATCAGTGCGGGTTCACTGCTTTTAGAACAGGATCATTGTGTTTCGTCGGCTAATACAGCAAACCCTAATCCGCCTAAGTCAGGAGAAACATTTCCGTATCAACTGAATGTTGATGACGTCATAGCAGATGGTGGGTTTTATCTTTATTTGAATGGCAATACTGCTGAAACTGGAAACAGGCGACTGTTCATAGAGATTTTTCACGCGGATATGATTGCAGGTGGAGGCGTTTACCACAAGTTATTCCCTGGTGTCGTTGAAAGTGAAGTGCATGCTGGTCAGTTTCGCAATTGTACCCAGAATGGTCCCAATTCGAGAGTTAAGGTCCAGATAAATGAGCAGGATATAAACAGTGTGATCTCTGGAAATTATTCCGGATCATTCAGTATCTCTGCGATCGGTGGAATTTCCGGAATGGCATATGATCCCGGAATTACTTTTAATGTTTTTATAACTATTGCCTCTGTTTCTGAAGTCATGGTGAGTTCCCTAGATGGCATCGATCTTGGGACATACTCAGGTATGGGTAATATTTCGGTTACCGAGAGCTTTTGTGTCTACAGCTCAAGCATAAATGGCGGATATTCGATTACATTTTCCTCTTTAAACCAGGATGCCAACGCTAATTTCTACCTGGTGGACAACACCTCCAGCGATGCCATCGGTTATTCACTGTCTTTTATAGATTCTGTCACATCGCCGCCTGGTCAGGACGTGGGTACCAACCCGATCATGGGTGCTGGTGACAACGTCTCGCAGGATTGTGGAGGTCTGGATAATGCAACATTGGCAGTGAATGTTTCGGAAGCCGATTTGTCTTCAGTAAAAAGCGGGACATTTTCCGATTCCATTACCTTGATGGTGCAGCCTGAATGAGCATTCGTCGATGCATTTTTGCTGTTTTTCCTATCGCACTGGCTATTTATAACTACAAATCCGATGCGCAAACTACCGATGGCCAACTCGACGGTATCAGTTCAGGTTCACTTTCTCTGTCACTGGAAAAATTGCAGGGATCGGTGATCGGTTACATCAATTCAAACGGAAATAGCCAGTCCAGGTCAGAACAAGCCAATGTGGTACTTGGAAATTTGGGTGCTGGCAATGCTGTCGGTTCCCGCGGTCTGGCCATACCGTTTTGCGTGTTGTCACCTGAAGATCGCTATTTTGAGGTCTCGCTTGATATTGAAAGCAATAACGGCATTTCTGTGACCAGAATAAATGGTTCAAGACTGTCCGTTAACGCATCCATAGGGCTCGGCGGGGATCGGGCCTTGAAGGTCAGGTCACAAAAAGAACAGTGCGATGATTCAAATCAGGCACTTATCAATTTAGAGATTCCTGAATATTTCAACGCGAATAGCTATGAAATATCAAATGGCCACATCAATTTGATTATTAAACCTGAATAAGGCGGTAACTATGCTCGTGAATTCTAAAAAAATTACCTTTTTGTCTTTAGCCATGTTGTTTTGCATGGCCGAACCAACATACGCGCAGCTGATTGTAAACACTTCCATAGTTGTTTTTGACGATGTGAACGAATCAAGGAAGGATATAACCGTGATGAATGGAAGCGATTCACAGATACTATATGTCAAAGTGGAACCTTATCTGGTGACGCAGCCTGGCACTGATGATCAGAATATGGAACTGGTGACTCCAGCTAATAACCAGGATTTTCTGGTCACCCCAAATAAACTGATTATCCCCCCGAAAGGCAGGAGCATCGTTCGATTTTTGAACCTCAGGGATAAACATGATGATGAAGTAATTTACCGGGTTAACTTTATTCCTGTCGATCCGCCTGCGGAACTTTCTGGAGATGACAGCGGGGAGCTTAATTCCAGGTTGAATATCGTAGTTGCTTACCAGGTTCTTGTAATCGATATGCCCGTAGAGGCAAAAAGCATTCTTGAATTTGAACGTGTTGACAATCAGGCGCGCTTCATAAACACCGGCAATAGCAACTATCTCCTTGTTGATGGCAAACAGTGTAATCCCGTCAACCGTGAGGAATGCGCCATTTTGCCGGACAGGAGAGTTTATCCAGGTAATTCCTGGAATAGTGAATTGCCGTTTTCCGGACCTTTCACATACACAGTCAGAAACGAAATGGGAAATACCCCCAGATATTTTGAGTAATTCAGGATTCTGATGATTTCACGCCTGTCACAATTTTTGTTATTGCTGTTATGTATTTTTGCTGCCGGGATCAAGGCGCAACAGCCAGTGCCCGCCGGCTTCGAAGAGCTTGCTGATGAGCAGATAACCGAAGTGGATATATTTCTTGGCGGTGATTACCTGACCTCATCAATTGCCAGTTTCAATAACGAATATATCCAATTTCACGATCCGCAATCCATCGCCGCTACCGTCAAGAATCTGAAGGCGGGAATCCCTCTCGCTGCAATGCTTGCCGGGAAACTGCCTGGAAATGAGCATGCTGTATGCCATTCAGACTACCAGATTGACTGTGGCCATATGGAACCCGATTCCGTTGCAATTATTTTCAACAGATCGAGGCTGCAGATTTGGCTTTTTCTAAATCCAGCCTATTTCGCGGTTCAATCAAACACAGGGCGCAGATTCTTGCCAGAATCAACGGCGGATGTGTCTTTTATCAGCAATAATAATTTGTATTTTTCCAGTCTTGACCTCTCCGAGACGTCTTTCAGCTTCGCCAATAACTCTTTTCTGTCCATCGGAGAGACCAGATTTTCACTCAATACCACCCTCACCGACAGTCGCGGCATTGATTTCGAGGAGGTGTCGCTTAAACGTGAAATCAACGGCAAGGAATTGGCAGTTGGATTGATGAGGCCCTTTACCGGTAATTTCAGGTTCCAGGATGCTTCCAGGATGCGGGGCCTATCTTTTTCTTCTTCCCTGAATACCAGGACGGATCTGCAAAACTCCCTGGGTACCGAACTACAGTTGTATTTCCCTACAAGAAGCCGGATAGAAATATACCGGGATGGAGTACTGCTTGGTAGCGCATACTATGAGGCAGGCAACCAGCTAATCGACACCGCCAGTCTTCCGCATGGCTCTTACTATATTGATATCAGAATCACGGATACTGGCGGTAACGTGCGTACTGAGGAGTTTTATTATACAAAATCCATGCAGCTTCCTCCCCGTGACCAGTCGCTTTATTTCTTCCAGGCTGGCCAATATTACAACCGTAACCAGTCATATATCGTAACTGACCGCGGCATCACCGAGCGAAATGACAGCGTCTTTGTTCGTGCGGGCATGACCCGAAGAATCAACGATCAAAGCAGTGGCAGTATGTTGCTTGCATACCAGGATAACGGGCTGTCACTGGAGACAGCATACTACAAACAAGACAGCAAACAGCAGTATCAGGTGAGTGCCACCATGGAGCAGAATGGTACAGCCGCTGGCTCCCTAGCGTACCGCTTCAATGGTGAAATGCTTGGCTTCAACTTCAATGCCGTAAAAGTATTCAGTGACAAACCCGGCAAGAATCTGGGGAATATGCGGTCAATCATTTCTACCAGCATGGACCTGTTCACCGGGCCATTTACATATTCCCTTTTCTACCGAAAAATCGGCAATGCCATTAGTTATTCCAATGACGCCTATGGATTTCGCATGAGATTCAATCCCTCCAGCCGAAGCACCAGGCGAATCAATGCGGGTTTCGAAGTGTCTCGCAATAATGGCGAATTACTGGGCATGCTGACATTCACTTATAATCTCAGCCATGGCAATGCCAACACCACTTTCAGCCCAAGATTGGCGCTGGTCAATCACGAATACTCAGGAATGAACGACCAATCCGGTAGCTGGCAAACCAGATGGGGACACCAGCAATCGCCGCTGAATCGAACTTTTTATACGATGCGTGCTGATATGGACAGCCGGAATTCGGTGCTGGCGAGGATGGAGAAGGACAGAGGCTGGGGAGGGGCAGACCTGTCGGCGCGCTACATACTGGACGGCGGCCAAACTGAAATCACCGGACGCTTCAACACCAGCTTTATCACCAATTTCAAGTCCGGACAGGTCAGCAATGGAAGAAATTACAATAGCGGTACGATGGTGCATGTCGCGGGTGACAAGGATATCGATGCGGAATTCGACATATACGTTAACGGTGTCGTCAAAGCGACGGTGAAGCCAGATCAATCGGCATTCATTCCGCTGGCTGCATACTCCACCTATGACTTTCAAATCCAGGGCCGAGGCAACGATCTAGTGGTGCTGTCCGAGGAACGTTATCGTCACACGCTGTACCCTGGCAATGTCATCGCGCTGAATTGGCGGGCAACACAAATTCATGTTGTTGCCGGCCAGATAATCCTCCCTGACGGTGAAGTCCTAGGTAACGCTCTGGTAACAAATGCGCAAGGACTCGCTATCACCGATGAAAACGGATATTTTCAGGCTGAAGTTGATAGCGGTGAGCAGCGGCTGATAATCAGCAAGGGCGAAATGTCATGTGAAGTACAGATTCCTGCCGACGAGGAGCGTAAAAAAAACGTACAGTTCGTCGGCAGCCTGGTTTGTCGGTGATCTTTTGCAGACCATGTGTTGTCTACCCCGGTCAGTCATAGAAGCCGCCCTTATTTATATCTTTCATTTATAGTTTCTATAAACCATTCAGAAAATTCTGGAGCAAAAATTCCGGAACTAATAGAATGTATAGCCATAGTTCTGGCTAGCTCTGGCCTATAACCTGTTCTACTCGCCCATTCCAGAATTTTTCTTCAAGACGCCCATCAAGAAATTGGTAATAACTTTCCTCTGTAAACCTTAGCCAAGCGCCCAGGTAATTAATAAACCCGATATGTTTCAACGGCAGTTAATTCTTCTTTTCTCAACATTTTTACATAAAGGGTTGCCTAGTCTTCAGAGGAAGATATCTCCAATAGCAATTCTATAGATGTACTGGAGTGTGCCTCTCTACTGCTTGTAACAGTCGCTTCTGTACTCATTTGCACTTGAAATATCAAGATAACTAAAGAAATGATGATAGCTACAGTGCTGATTACTTCGTCCACCAATGCATATTCTTGTAGTTTTTCCTTCACAGCCACCTCTCAAGAGCTATAACGTGCGATATGGAAGGTCAGTTTTACCTGAAATGCGGACGTTATAACACCGATTAACGTGGGATAACTGATACTTCCGCTTTGGGTAGTTAGCTAACATTTTCCGATTCTTTGGGACAAACACTGCAAAGGAACCCCAAATAAGACTTTCTATTGGACACTTTTGAGTTAGTCGCTAGAAACGAAAAAGCCCCGGATACTTATATCCAGGGCTTTCGGAGTTGGTGCCGGCACCAAGAGTCATTCTCTTGTGAAAAGATGGGATCTACTGATTACAAGTCAGTTGCCCTCTCACTTATTTTTGAATGATGAGCTTTCCGTCCTGCTTTTCCTGATTCTCCCTTGTAATATCTTTTTAGTTTGTATCATTCATATTTTTTCCCTTAGAAGAACAGCGCGGATTTATTGAGGAAGTAGTAGGTTTGAATTCGCTTTCGCGAGTGATTTTAATGTTCTTGGTTTATGGCCAGTCAGTTTTTCAAAATCATCAGAGATAATACTGAAGCCCCCTTCACGGATAGTGCGCTCGAAAGAAACCATGTCGTCACTGCACCAGGGAATTTCCGAGGCCACATGATCATCCACTGGACTTCTTGGTACGCCCAGTGAATCAAAAAACTCATACATGCCTTCGTCAGTCACTTCGACAAATTCGAAATCCCGGCCGGATACCTCCTTGACAATATTTGCCACATCCCTGACCCGGAGCAGTTCCGGCCCGGTGATGTTGTAGACCGTATTGTCGTGGCCATCGGAAGATAACACGCTGACAGCAGCGTCAATACAATCCTCGCGCCAGATATGAGCGACAGTTCCTTCCCCGGAACTTGAAAGCCAGCTGCCTCCACGAATCGCATTGGGTGCCGAGGCAAAAATATAGTCGGCATACTGGCTGTTTCGAAGGGCGGTCCATGTCATGCCGCTTTCTCTTAGTAATGCTTCAGTGCCCAGGTGGTCGCTGATCGCCGGTGAAGCGTTGTCCGGTTCCGCTCCGACAAAAGAAGTGCAGATGACATGCTTCACTCCACTGGCTTTTGCGGCATTGATGGCATTGGTGTGCTGGGGCATACGTTGACCGACGCGGCTGCCGCTGATCATCAGCATTTTTTCACCCCCGTGAAACGCACTAACCAGGGAGCCGTAATTATCAAAATCACCAAAGCGGACAGTACAGCCTTTTTCCACCATATCACCCAGGGAGTCAGGACTGCGTGTAACCAGGATCAGGTCGCCTGCATCCACATGATTGAGCATTCTTTCTGTTGCACCACGGCCAAAATTCCCTGAAGCACCGGTAATGATATTTTTGTCATATAAAATCTACTTCCATCGTTCCTCTTGTTGATCAAACTCCATGGCACGATAGAAACCGGCTTTGTCCTCAGGTGAAACCAACAAGGTTCGGCCGTCACCATAAAAAATGGCCAGTCGATCCATGGACAGGGCAGGTCCTGACATCATAATGTTTGAAGGTTTGATACTGGAAATATCATTCCTATTGATCCGAATGCGAAAGGGACCGCAACGTATCTTGAGTTCATCCTGATAGACTGTGTAGTCCGTGGTAAACAACATCCATGGAAAAAGGATATAAACGGGTAGTACAGATACAATAATAGTGATGAACTCAATGGTACTGGTTTGCTCCATTGCAGGAATTGTGGCCAGCGTGGTGATAATAAAGGTAAAAATCATTACGCCATAAAAAACTGGCCCAACTGCTGACTTGAATTTTTTGCCTGCTCCCAACAATTAATTCACGGCCTGCTCATCCAGTAGGGCTTCCATCTCATCCATGATGGCATTCATACGGTCTACAACAGCCCGGTAGGGTTCAGGTGTTGCCATATCAACACCGGCAGCTTTGAGTATATCGTAGGGGTAATCAGATCCACCTGCACGAAGGAGGTTTTTGTAGTTTTCCACGCCGACTTCTCCATCTTCAACAATTTTTGCATAGAGCGCAGTACCTGCAGTAAGGGAGGTGGCGTACTGGAAGACATACATGTTGTAGTAAAAATGAGGGACAAACATCCATTCGTTGGTATATAGATCATCCACCAGTACCACGCCTTCATCGTGACCATGGTAGCGACGCACGATGTCCGCATAGATTTCTGTGATGCGGGCACCGCTTAGGGCTTCACCGCGTTCCACTGCTTCGTATAGTGCCAGTTCAAATTCGGCGAACATGGTCTGTCGGTAAAAAGTGCCGCGCATGTTTTCCAGGCCCTGGCCCAGGTAGAACAGTTTCTCCTCTACGGTTTCGGCATTCTTGACCATGTACTGTTCAAGGATTAATTCCAGTGAGGTGGAAGGAATTTCTGCAGTGAAGGTGGCGTAATCTGCCGTTTCAAAAGGCTGCGCCTGCTGGGCATACAGCGTATGCATGGCGTGCCCCCACTCGTGGGCAAAGGTGGAAAGGGAATCATAATCATCGTTGTGATTAAGCAGCAGGTAGGGATGCACATCATAGGCTGAACCATTCATATAGGCGCCGCTGCGTTTTCCCTGCTGTGGATAAACATGCATCCAGCGCTGGGCAATGGCATCGCGCTGCATACTGACCCAGTCTTCTCCCAGCACGGACATGGCATCCAGGGTAATTTCCTTGGAGGTTTCTATATCGAAAACCTTGTCCAGTGACACAAGGGAAGGATAGATATCGTAGTAGTGCATCTGTTCGACACCCAGCATGCGGCCACGCAGTTTGAAATAACGATGCAGGGTAGGCAGGGCCTTGTTTACCTCTTCTACCAAAGTGCGGTAGACGGCCTCGGGCAAGTTGTCATTGAAGAGTTCTCTCTCAAGCACACTGTTGTACTTCCTGGCATTGGCGAGCGCCACCTGCATCTGGACATGTGAATTAAGCACCATGCCAACACTGGAGTTGTATTCCGCCCACTTGTTCCAGTAGGCATCGAAAGCCGCCTTGCGGTCATCCCGGTTCTGGCTGCCGCGCCAGAAACTGTACCCCTGTGAGTTGATCAGTGCTTCTTCACCGTTTGACATGGTCAGGGTTGGAAAAGGGATATCCGAGTTGGCGATCAATGAGTAAATATTGGAAGGCGCATCAAAAGATTGGGAAAAATAACTCAGAGCCTGTTCGGTTTCATCGCTGAGTGTATGTTCACCCTGACGAAGCGTGTTCTCCAACATGAATGCAAAAGGAGAAAGCGCCTCGTAATTTTCTATAAAGGTATTGATGCGTTCCTCGCCAACGGTAATGAGTTCCGGATCAATCCAGGAAGTTGCCTGGCTGAAGCTGGCAAAGAGTCCTTCTGCCAGCTGATTACGTTCCTGGGAATCAGTCACTCTCATGTCCTGATCCTGTTCCATGCTGGCATAGGAATATACGCGCAGCACTTCCTTGTAAATATCCGAAACATAACGCATCGCCGTGTAAAGGGACTCGGCGTCATTTCCGAGGGTTCCCCGGAATTGCTCTATATTGCCAATCTGGTCCAGCAACTGATTGCGTTCTGCATCCCAGGCTTCAAGACTGGGGTAGAGCGCTTCAAGATCCCAGGTGTGCGGATCAAAATTGTCATCCTGGGCAAAGAGGTGAGGTGTAAAGAGCACAGACAGTGCCAACAGTGGCGCACAAAAGAACTTATTTTTCATGGGGTTATTCCTGATCTGGTTCCAGCCATTTCCCGTGGTTGATTCACAAGTGTAAATTAAGCGAAAACAGTTGTCTTGCCTCTCCGATTTCTGGATCATTGTCACTCCGTATTTTTCCCCCTTTAAATTATTAATCTGGAGAGTGAGATGACTATTGCAGTAGGAGATAAGATTCCTTCCGTCGAATTGAAAGTGATGGGTAGTGAAGGCCCTGAAGGTGTATCAACCGACGCGCTATTTGGTGGTAAGAAAGTGGTGATGTTTGCCGTACCTGGCGCCTTCACACCAGGCTGTTCCATGACCCATTTACCGGGTTACGTGGTCAATGCCGATGCTATCCTTGATAAAGCAGACAGTATTATTTGCCTGTCCGTAAATGACGCTTTTGTCATGGGTGCATGGGGCGAAGCCCAGAATGCCGAGAAAATTACCATGCTGGCTGATGGCAATGCGGAACTGACTACTGCCATGGGTACTGAACTTGATGGCAGTGGTTTTGGCCTTGGTACTCGTTGCCAGCGTCTTGCACTGGTGGCTGAAGACGGAGTGGTGACCCACCTGGCAATTGAGCCTCCCGGTGAAATGGGTATCAGCACAGCTGAAGCTATTCTCGAGGTTCTCTGACAGTTTTCACCGGGGATTTGACCAAGCTCAAGTGCCCCGGTGAATTTCCCCTTATCCTCAGCCGCACTCTATATAACAAACGGTAATTAACGTGACTGAATTTTCTTTTATCAACGCTTTTTCCGGCGGCATTATGATCGGCTTCGCAACTGTTCTGATGTTCCTGTTTCTGGGGCGAATTACCGGTATCAGCGGTATTGTCGGAGGGGTAGTGAAACCTGAAAAAGAGCAGGTGGGCTGGCGGCTGATTTTTATCCTGAGCCTGATGGTTGGCGGCGCTCTGTATCCCATGCTTTGGGGAAGAGATTTACCAGTTGAGCTCAATGGCTCCTGGGAATTGTATGTTATTGCCGGCCTTATAGTGGGTTTTGGTACTCGGACAGGAAGCGGTTGTACCAGCGGTCATGGCATCTGCGGCCTGTCACGTTTTTCACCGCGTTCCATGGTCGCCACAGTCACCTTTATTGTGACAGCTGTTGTGACGCACACTATTTTTTCACTGGTTACGGGATAAGGAGGAGTAATGGAAGAGCAAACATCTGCATTACCGCTGTCCAATATCCTGGTCATTGTTGCAAGCGGCGTTTTATTCGGGCTTGGTCTCAGTGTGTCTGAAATGGTTAACCCGGTGCGTGTGCTGGGCTTTCTCAATGTGCTTGGTCCCTGGGACCCCACCCTTATTTTTGTCATGGGCGGGGCGCTCACTGTGGCTATTCCGGGTTTTCAGTATGCGAAGCTCATGCATAAACCTTTTCTTTCCATTCAATTCACTTTGCCTGGCAAGAATGACCTGGACAAGAAACTGATTCTTGGTGCCGTGCTCTTTGGTGTGGGCTGGGGCCTTGCAGGCATCTGCCCAGGACCTTCCCTGGTGGCTCTGAATTCCCTGGATGGTCGCATTCTGGGTTTCGTCCTGGCCATGCTGGCAGGCATTTTTATTCATGACCGTGTGTTTCCCGGTTAAAAGTTTTCTGCAATAGTATTTGAAGAAAAAATTCTTCTGGGCTTTTTCAATAAAATGCTGGCATGCTTAAATGCTGTCAGCATTTTTTTTTACCTATGACAATACTAGAAACCCTTTTCCCCATCGTCGCCATAGCCTTCCTGGCATGGTTTGCTGCCTATAGGAAATTTCTGTCCGAATCAGAAACTCGGGCCTTCGAAAAAATCGCCTTCAATTTCTTTGTGCCCTGCATGTTGTTTTACGGCACGGCGACTGCCGACTTGCCGGATGTTCTGGACTGGGATTTGCTCTGGGGTTATTACCTGGGCATTTTTTCCATATACCTGGTCGGCATTCTGATCGGCATCATTTTTTACGGCCGCAACCTGGCAAAACTGTCGGCATTTGGTATGGGCTGTGCCTACCCGAACGCCGTGGTTCTTGGCATTCCCATTTGCCTGGAGCTTCTTGGGGATGAAGCCTTTGTACCCATCTTCATGGTCGTGGCGATCCACAATCTGCTGATTTTTTCGTTCGGCATCATCGTGGCCGAAATGCAAAAGGAAAAGGGTAAAGCCATTGGTGCCCATGTGGGCGATGTGGCAAAGGGTCTGCTGAAAAACCCCATTAGTGGCAGCCTGCTCCTGGGCGCTGCAATCAATTTTCTCGGTATTCCCGTTTACCAGCCGGTTATGGACTCCATGGAGCTGTTGGGCAGGGCAGGAGTTCCTGCAGCTGTTCTGGCGCTTGGAGCCGGGCTAAATCGCTACAGTATTCGTGGAGAAGTGTCGCGTGCAACGCTGGTAACAGGCATTAAGCTGTTTATTCAGCCGGCAGTCGTGTGGTTTTTTACCGGTGTCGTCTTTGAAATGGATACATTGCTGGTGCAAACTGCAGTGCTGTTATCCTGTATGCCGGTGGGAATTTCCGCGTATGTTTTTACCATCCGCTATCGCTGTCTTGAGGATCTGGTCGCGACATCCATAGTATTGTCATGCGTAATTTCTGTTTTCAGTATTACGCTGTTTGCTTTCCTGCTGGGAGTTGCCTGAGCCAGGTTGTCAGGCCTTTCCGGCCCTTGCAGACGATAATTAACAATCAGCGGTTTGGCAGCCGATCAAGCTGTTTCAGGATTGGTGCCGAAAAACGCCTGGCGATAACAAGCAGACAGATACACAGAATAAGCACTGGCCATGAGCCCCAGTAGGAAAATGGTGTTCGGCCAGACATCACAAAAATTTCTCCTTCCAATACCTGTGCCTGGAATTGTTCAGTTCTGGAGAGTATTTCCCCCTTTTCATTGATGATGGCTGATACTCCATTGTTTGTAGCACGCACCATGTAGCGGCCATTTTCAAG
>Ga0181559_10000814_pt1 | contig 29827 bp, 26 predicted proteins | sample 011ome_21_FD_133752 | JGI IMG/M metagenome (GOLD analysis project Ga0181559, IMG submission 133752) | Coastal salt marsh microbial communities from the Groves Creek Marsh, Skidaway Island, Georgia - 011508AT metaG (megahit assembly) | ecosystem: Environmental > Aquatic > Marine > Intertidal...
AAAAAAAGAAGTTATTCAACCCCCTAAAATAAAGAAACTAATGGAAAAAAGAAACTAACCACAAACATTGCCAATAATATGGAAGGGAAATGTTAGTTGGCAAAAAAAAAAGGGGGCAATGCGAATTTTTGGTCATCGAAATGCAATCCAGGCAGTTCGTGAAGCCATTGAAGGTGCTGGAGAGTTAGGGATAAATTACCTTACACTATTTTCATTTTCTACTGAAAATTGGTCTAGACCCAAAGAAGAGGTGGAAGCTTTGATGGAATTATTGGTTCAAACCATTGTTGCTGAGACAGAGCTGATGATGAAAAGTAAAGTTCGCTTGAATGCCATTGGAGATTTAGAGAGTCTTCCTGAATCGACTTACCAAAAGTTACAAGAGGCAATACAAGTTACTTCCTTGAATACAGGACTTATGGTCAACCTCGCATTAAGTTATAGTGGTCAATGGGAACTTACTAAAGCTACCCAACGCATTGCTCAAAAAGTCTCGGAAGGAACACTAAAGCCATCAGAAATTACCCAGCAAACGCTGGCAAATCATTTGGATACTGCAGGAATTCCTGATCCAGAATTGATGATTCGTACGAGTGGAGAATACCGAATAAGTAATTTTCTTCTCTGGCAATTGGCTTACACAGAATTGCATTTTACAGAGGTCTTGTGGCCTGATTTTAGAAAAGAACACTTGTTTGCAGCGATTAAAGATTACCAAAAGAGAGAAAGAAGGTTTGGAAAAACCGGCGAACAAGTTAAACCTTAAGTAGTAATGAAAAGAAGTTTATTTATTCTGTTTTGTTTGATATGGTCGGCAAGTGCCATAGCCCAAATTCGTTTGGGCCAAAGTCGCTATGCATCCTCACGGCCGGTCAACATTCTGGAATTGAACTATGCCAAACCTCAGAAATTTAGAATTGCTGAGATCAAAGCGGTAGGATTATCTACCCTAGACGAGATTGCAATTATCTCACTTTCTGGTTTGAAAGTAGATGACCGAATTGAAGTTCCTGGAGATGCAATTTCTGGAGCCCTCAAGAAATTATGGGGGCAAGGAATTATTGGGGATGTGAAAATCTTAGTCACAAAAATCGAGGGCGAAGACATTTTTTTACTGCTTGACTTGACGGAAAGACCCCGATTCTCTCGTGTCGAATTTGAGGGCATCAACAAAACTCAAGAGGGTGAATTACGCGATAAAGTCAACATTCGTGGCCGCGTAGTTAGAGATGATGTGCTAAATACCGCCAAGCGAAATATTGAAAAATACTACCTTGACAAAGGATTCCTCAACACCGAAGTAAAAATCATTCAAGACCGAGACACTACCCTTCCAAATAGTGTCAAATTACGCTTTGATATCGCCCCTAAATCAAAGGTTAAAATCAATGAAATTGCTTTTTACGGAAACAAGGAAATCAGCAATAGAACCCTGAAGGGAAAATTAAAGAAAACAAAAGAACATGCGCGAGTGGCGATCTTTAAAGATATTTACAGCCGTTTAATCGACGCAAATGGAGAAAGTCTTACCCGTTCCCTCCTCAGTAGCCAAGTTGCTACTTCTGAGCAGGTAAGCAATTACATCCACAAAAATTTCAAGCTAAACTTTTTTAATGGCTCGAAATACATTCCTAAAGAATACCGAAGTGATAAGGATAAAGCGATCGCCTTTTACAACAGCAAGGGCTTTAGAGATGCCAAAATCTTGGAGGACTCCATCTACAAATTCAGCGAAGATAAAATCAATATCGCTATCTCTTTAGAAGAAGGCCGCAAGTATTACTACCGTAACATCACTTTTACGGGTAACTACATCCATGAAGACGCAGTTCTTTTGGCAAAATTGGGGATTGAAAAAGGAGATGTTTACGACAAAGAAAAACTCGATAAGCGACTCAATTACGACCCGCAAAAAGGCGATGATGTAAGTTCCTTATACCAGGACAATGGTTACTTGTTTTTTAATATTGATCCAGTAGAAGTCAATGTTAGCGGCGATTCTATTGACCTAGAAATGCGGATTTTTGAAGGCCCACAAGTCACTGTTAATAGTGTAGGAATCAAAGGAAATGACCGGACTTCTGACCATGTAGTCATGCGGGAAATCCGAATCCTTCCAGGACAAAAATTCAATCGAAGCCTACTAGTTCGAACCATACGCGAACTTTCAACCCTAGGATACTTTGACCCGGAAAAGATCAACCCAGACCTTCGGCCAAACTTTGAAAATGCAACGGTAGACATCATTTTTGAATTGGAAGAACGGCCAAATGATCAAATAGAATTGTCTGGGGGATGGGGAGGTTTCTTTGGATTTGTAGGGACAGTAGGTTTGGTCTTCAATAATTTCTCCATCAAAAATATTGGTGATTTCAGCAAATGGGATCCACTTCCTGTAGGTGATGGGCAAAAGCTTTCCCTCCGAGTTCAAGCAAATGGACAATCTTTTCAAAATTATTCTCTATCCTTGAGTGAGCCTTGGTTTGGTGGTAAAAAGCCAAATTCTTTAAGCTTTGCCTTCAACCATTCCATACAACGACAAGTCGATTTCTTTAATCAAAATCCAAATGGTGGGGATTTAGGATTCTTCAAAATTACTGGAGTGACACTTGGCCTTTCCAAGCGAATTACCTGGCCAGACGATTACTTTAGCATTAGTAACTCTGTACAATTCCAGAACTATGAGTTCAACCAGTTTGGAACCTCCTTTGGATTGAGCTACCCAACAGGAAATTCAAAAAGTGTAATTCTAAATACTACGGTCGCTCGAAATAACGTGGATAACACGATCTACCCAAGACAGGGGTCAAATATCATCCTATCGATGAATTTAACCCCACCATATGCTTCGCTGAATCGATCGCTCAACGGAGAATCTGGTGACCAAGAAAAATACAAGTGGCTAGAATACCACAAGTGGATGTTTGATGCCTCTTTTTACACGCCAGTTTTTGGTTCCTCCAAACTCGTAGCTAGTGCACGTGCACACATGGGCTTTTTAGGATCCTATGGCAATAAAATCGGAATTATACCTTTGGAAAGGTTTGTGATGGGAGGGGATGGAATGAACTTTAACAACTTTGCCTTGGGCCAAGAAATTGTCGGTTTACGCGGTTATGAAAACCAAACTATTACCCCTGGACGAGATTCACGAGGATCTGCAGATCCAGATCCTTATGGTGGAGTAGTATACAATAAGTACGTGATGGAACTACGCTTCCTCGTATCGCCTAACCCATCAGCAACCATCTTTTTACTCACATTTGCAGAGGCGGGTAACAATTGGGGAGATTACAAGGATTTCAACCCCTACGACCTCAAGAAATCTGCGGGTGTAGGCGCGCGTATATTCATGCCTGCCTTTGGTCTACTCGGTGTAGATTGGGGTTATGGCTTCGATACCGCACCAGGAACCCTTCAACGAAGTGGTCCTCAATTCCACTTTACCATTGGCCAACAGTTCAGATAATCATTTAAAATTCAGCGCGTTTAGTATTTTATGTTAGGAAAAACCTAAAATTTTGTTCGAAGGAACAGATCCAAAAAAAGATGGAACGCATAAATAAATCATTCAAAATTGTACTTTTACTTTTCATTGTCTTGTATGCTAGTCCACTAGCTGCCCAAAAATTTGGATACATCGATTCTGAATACATTCTAAACAAACATCCTGATTACAAACTGGTTCAGGAAGAATTGAAAAAACTGAGTGAAGAATGGAAAAAAGAGGCACAAAATTTGGAGCAGGAGGTAAAAGAACTTTCCGCACAGCTCAAGGCTGAAGAAGTCCTTCTTACGGAAGAGATGTACCAAAAGCGAAATGACGCAATCAAGGTGAAGCAAAAGGCTTCGCAAGAATTTACGAGTCGGGTGTTTGGGATAGATGGAGTATACTTCCAAAAGCAGGCAGAACTCCTGCAGCCTTTACAATCCAAAATTTACGATGCCATTGAAAAAGTATCGCGAAAAAATAACCTCGCCGTTCTTTTCGATAAAGCTGCAGGCCCCTCTGCAATTATTTATACAGATCCAAGGCATGATTATTCAGAGTTTGTCTTGGAAGAATTAGGAATTGAAGAAAACAATTAAATATACACCAAATGATGAAAGTAAACGTTATCCTAGCTTCTCTAGCCTTGCTAGTGGTAGGATTCACCGCCCAAGCTCAAAGCACTATCAAAATCGGGTACACGAGCGTAGAATTAATAATGGACCTGATGCCAGAAATGGAGCAAATTGGAGCTGATGTACAAGATTACCAAACCCAGCTTCAAACGAACATTCAAACCAAAGCAGCAGATTTCCAAAAACAAGTAGAAGCATATCAACAAGCTGCACCTACGATGACAGAAACTGCTAGAGCAACAAAAGAACAAGAATTGACCAAGCTTAGAGACGATCTTCAGAAGTACGAGCAAGATGCACAAGTATCGTATCAGCGCAAACTTCAAGAATTGTTGGAGCCTGTACAAACCAAGGTAATCAACGCAATCAATGCGGTAGCTGCAGAAAACAATTATACCCACATCTTTGCAGAAACAGCTGGACAATCACCCATCTTGTTGTATACAAAAGAAGAAGATAAGTTCACTGAATTGGTTTTGACCAAATTGGGAATTCCAATTCCAGAAAGACCTGCTCAAAACTAATAAAAAATGGCCGGCCCTAGTGGCCGGTTTTTTTATGCCTAAAAAATCACCCAAAGACATCTTACTCAAGAGTCAAGAACCACTCCTCGTTGACTTCTATGCAGATTGGTGTGGCCCTTGCCAAACCTTAACTCCAATTCTGGAAAAGGTCATTGATGAACTTGAAGGGAAAATTACGCTTTTCAAAGTCAATATAGATAAGCATCCACAGCTCGCCCAACAGTTTGCTATACGATCCATTCCACACCTCATGCTATTTAAAAGAGGGAAGATTTTGTGGCGCAAAGGCGGACTACTCACCCGTGCTGAATTAATGAAGCAGCTTAAAGCTGTAGTATAAAAGAAAAGGGGCGTTTGCCCCTTTTTTTAAATATAATATTTCAATCGAATTACCTCTTGTTCAGAAAGAAAGCGGTAATGACCACGCTTTAAATCTTTCTTGTCTAATCCGGCATACATCACCCGATCCAAAGCGACTACTTCATAACCCAAATGTGAAAAAATCCGTCTCACAATTCGATTTCTACCAATGTGGATTTCTAAACCTAGGATGGCCCTATCTTTGGAGAGCACTTGCAGATCATCTACCTTGGCATCCCCATCCTCTAAAGTAAGCCCCTCCCTAATTTCTTCCTCATCCTTTGCCGTCAATGCCTTATCCAAGGTTACCTGATAAATTTTCTTGATCTCATTAGAAGGATGGGATAACTTAGCTGCTAGTTCACCGTCATTTGTAAAAACCAACAAACCTGTTGTATTTCTATCCAAACGGCCAACAGGAAATATTCGCTCCTCACAAGCATTTTCTACCAATTTCATCACGGTCTTTCGCTCCATTGGATCTTCAGTGGTGGTAATAAAATCCTTTGGCTTATTCAGTAAAACATAAACTGGCTTTTCGGGATTAATTTTCTTTCCTTGAAAAACTACATGATCCGTCTTTTTTACCTTGTATCCCATCTCCTGAATTACCACACCATTGACCACTACCAACCCTTTCAAAATAAGTTCGTCGGCCTCCCTGCGGCTACAAATACCTGAATTTGCCACGTATTTGTTGAGACGAATCAACTCCTCCGCTTCTTTTTGCTTTTTTTTCTGAGGTAACTTATCAAAATCATACGTCGGCCGTTCCGCATCTAGCGCTACAAATTTGCTTCTATTCTTTCCAAACCCCCTTTTTTCTGTAGCCCCTTCACTAGTGAATGGCTTGGATTCAATCCCAAAAATTGGCTTTTGGTCTTTTCCCCTCCCTTTGTATACACGTCTTTCTCCTGGAGCAAGGGAAGTCGGTTCCTCCGAAAAATTGGTTCTTCCTCCTTTATTTTTTGAAAAAGAAGCAGGCTTCGATTGTTCCCCTTTTTTGAACCCTGGTTTTTCACCACGGACTGGACGAGGACTAGACTCATTGAATTTCCCTCCAAATTTCTTTTCTCCTCGGCTATCTCCTTTTTTAAATCGATTCGGTGAGTCTCCAAATGTTTTGTTCTCTTTCCAATCGGAAGACTTCTCCCCACGAGAAGGTCTGCCTTCCCCTGGGGTAGCCGGTTGATCCTTAAAAAATCTACCTTTTGAAGCTCCTTTATACGGAGCTCCTTCTGCGTTTCTCTTTTCGAAAGGTTTCTTTTCAGCAGCACCTTCTTTTTTTCCAAAGAATTTGCCTTTTCCTGAATCTGAAGAGTTTTCTTTTTTAGAGAAGGAAGATCCTCTTGTCGATTTTTTGCTGCCTGCGCCTTCTCCCTCTTGTTTGTCCGAACCAAAAAATGGTCTTCTTGGATTATTTTTTTTCATACTATTGCAGCATCACTGCTGTAGGGGGTTGATTGAACTTACCTTCTGAATTTCAAAGGTTTATTTGGTCCGCAAAGATAGGTGTATTGCTAGCAATACAAATTCAAAATTCAAAATATTCTTTAGTCTACTCCTTTATTTTTGTAATAATATTCTGTTGCATGGCGCACAGAACCCTGGGTAAGGAGTAATTCATTTGCTAATTCGTAGGATATTCCTGTTACCTCCATGATCATTTTTGTTCCACGATCCACCAGCTTGGCATTAGAAAGCTGCATGTCTACCATCTTATTGCCTTTCACTCGTCCCAGTTTGATCATCACTGCAGTGGAAATTGTATTCAAGACCAGCTTTTGCGCCGTTCCTGATTTCATCCGTGTACTTCCCGTGACAAATTCTGGACCTACCACTACCTCTAAGGGATGATCCACCTCCTTACCTAATGGAGAATCGGGGTTACAAGAAATTCCTCCCGTAAGCAAGCCCATTTCTTTGGCTTTTCGCACTCCCCCCAATACGTAGGGAGTACTTCCAGAAGCAGCAATGCCTATCACCGTATCCAAGGTAGAAAACCCATAGGCTTGTATGTCTTTCCATGCCTGTTCTACATCATCCTCGGCATGCTCCACAGCTTTTCGAATAGCTGAATCCCCGCCTGCAATAAGTCCGATGACCCAATCGTGCGGTACACCGTAGGTAGGTGGACACTCAGAGGCATCCAAAATTCCCAAGCGTCCACTTGTACCGGCACCTATGTAAAAAAGCCGTCCACCTTCGCGCATTCTAGGCACAATAGCATCCACCAAGGCTGAAATTTGCTGCAGTTTTTGCTGGACAGCTGGAGCAACCTTATGATCCTCTGCATTGATTTTTTCGACCAACTCATAGGCAGACATCTGCTCCAAATTATCGTAGCTAGAGCTACTCTCAGTTATTTTTTTCATACCATTTCTTGGTGGTAAAGGGTGAGTCCTGCAATGGGGCTTTCTAAAATCAGGCCTACCTGCATCCCCCGATCTGTAGCTGCCTTACGTAGAATAGTAGCATTGTAATAGGCAATAGAGCCTACAAAGTGAACTGGCTTGGATTTAAAATCGGGGTATTTGCAAACATGCTTGCTAAAGAATCTTTGAAATGCATCGTAATACAAGCCATAACAATACGGATCTGTCTTGTGCTCAGTAATAAAACGACAAAAACTTGCTAGGTAGCGGTTGGGAAATGGCTTGCGATAGACCTGCTCTTGTATCCCATACTGAGAAAGTTGAAAGTGGTCAATTGCAGCTTGTCGAATGGCCGCGGGCATTTCTTCATGTATAAAATCTTGTAGAAATTTCCTGCCCACATCACTTCCTCCTCCTTCATCCCCCAAAATATACCCTGCAGCTGGCCGAGAGGCAATTATATTTTCACCATCGTAATCACAGCTATTTGAACCAGTTCCTAAAATGCAGGCAATGCCAGCACGATGTCCACAGGTAGCTTTAGCTGCAGCCAAGAGATCATGGTCTATTTGAATTTCTGCAGTTGGGAAGATGGCACGCAGCGCTTGCGCTACCTCCACCTTCTTTTCAGGAGCAGCACATCCCGCGCCATAATAATAAATCTCTTCCACCTTACCGGAAAGATTCAACAAAAAATCCTGCTTCAACTGTGCAATCATCTCTTCCACACTCAGGTAATAGGGATTAAAACCTATTCCTCTATACTGACTGATTTGGCCGTCTTTGTGAATTACCCGCCAATCGGTTTTACTTGATCCACTATCTGCTATTAAAATCATCTGGTTGAAGGTGGCCGATGGCCTCAAATTTTTCAAATACTTTTTTGGTGTGTGGTGCGTCTTTTAGTTCTTTAGTCAAATCCTGGCCCGCCCAATGTTCGTAATGCTTTCCATTTTTCCATAGCTTGGAAGAAGTCACGTCGTAAATAACTCCTTGAAAGGCAACCCATATTTCAGGCTTATCCTGACCATTTCGAAGCGCTAGCTGCTGACGCGTATATCGGTGCATCAATAGAGCTTGATTTGTGCAGTTACCCAGCGCTCTGGAATTTCTCCTTGCTGTGCTTGTTGGTAGTCTGCATAGCTGCATGGAACAATACTTACCCGCTCAAACCGACTTGTATCCTGGTAGGGAATTTCCATCCACCATTTTCCACTTCGCTTGCTCTTGTAAAACACCAAGGTATTGGGCTTCGAATCCATGGAAACAGTATATTTTAGGTAGGCAGCACTCTTGAAGGATAAGGAATCTTTTCTACTGTAAAACCCTTCTATAAAGTACCAAATCATTACTGCTGCCACTTGTGCAGTTTTATTGTGCGTGTCATCGAAATAGGGATCATACCCGTAGATCCCAAAGGAACTTAGCTTTTCATTTGCTCCCGCAAACCAACAAATTTGACTTGCTTCATCTCCCGTCAATCCAAATGGCTGCGCGTTCACTGCTCCAGGAGCTACAGAAGACTGAATTGCACTCAAATCAAAGCTGACTAAGTCTGCATCCCGAACCAAGGGTTCAACTTCCTGAAACTTATCTCGAAGCTGGCCCAGCCGCTTAGCTTCAAAATAGAGCTTTTCCAATGCGCTCAATAAAGAAGGATCAACTAGAAAACTCTGGTACCCCAAGTGGGTGGAGGAAAATAAGAAATTGGGCTGATGAAGCACAATCTCTTGAGTATGTCGGTCACTTTCTGGTCCTGTCTCTTCCATATCAATTTTGGAATCCACCGTGAGTAACGTAACCAGCTTTTTCAATTTCTGGTAGGAAAGGTATTGCCCATAATCCAGATCGTGCGAACCCCCAAAAAAGATCGGCAAAATCTGTTGGCGCATCAGGTACTCACCTACCTGTCGGATATTCTGGTAGGTATCGTTCAGGCTATCGCCAGAAATAAGATCCCCTAAATCTGCCACTTGGTAAGGAATCACACCTCTTTTGAGTTGGTATAACTTCTCTCGGATTTCGGAACTAGCGCGGCCAATACTTCCAGAATGCTTGGCTCCTCGACTTTCCTTCAAGCCAACAAGTGCCAATTGAATACCCTTAAGGTCTGGAAAGCCCTGGTAATGCATGGAAAGCTGTTTAAAAATTGAATTTTCGGGATAGCCTTTTTCTACAACAGCAGATTCCACAGGCTCAAAAAAGGAAGAAATAATCATGGAAAGTCTTTAGGTGTTTAAAACTAATCAAAAATGATACCTAAAAAAAAATCCTGCAGAGCAGGATTTTATGTTGTGATTTAACCACCAAAATCGTCAAATCGAATGTTTTCTTTAGGGATTCCCAAATCGTCAAGCAACTTAAGTACAGCAGCGTTCATCAACGGAGGACCACATAAGTAATATTCTACCTCATCTGGCTCTGGGTGGTTTTTCAAGTAGTTTTCAAACAATACCTGGTGAATGAATCCAACATACCCATCTGCCTCTCGATCTTCCAAGGAAGTCTTGATCTTCCAATTGTCTTCTGGGAGTGGCTCAGAGAGTCCAATGTGGAAATTGAAGTTCGGGAAATCCTTTTCGATGGCACGGAAATGAGGGGTATAAAACAACTCTTTTTTGGAACGCCCCCCATACCAATAAGAAACTTTACGCTGAGTTTTTTCAGTATGAAATAGGTGGAAAATTTGCGCTCTCAATGGAGCCATACCTGCGCCACCACCAATATAAATCATCTCTCTCTGGGTTGGATTGATATGGAACTCTCCATAAGGTCCAGAAATGGTAACTTTATCGCCTGGCTTTCTACCAAATACATAGGAAGAACAAACTCCTGGATTGACATCCATCCATCTGTTATTAGCTCTGTCCCAAGGTGGAGTAGCGATTCGAATGGTCAACATCACAATATTGCCTTCAGCAGGGTGGTTGGCCATAGAATAGGCACGGAATAGCGGCTCGTCGTTTTTCATCACCAAGCTCCACAGACCAAACTTATCCCAATCACTCTTGTATACATCCACAGGGTGACCCAATTCAGGATGTGGCGTTATGTCCATGTCCTTGAAGTTGACTGTGATGGCGGGAACGTCCACTTGGATATAACCCCCTGCCTCAAAATGAAGGGTTTCCCCTTCAGGAAGTTTTACTTTAAATTCTTTGATAAACGTAGAAACGTTGTAGTTGGAGATTACTTCACACTCCCACTTTTTAATTCCAAAAATCTCCTCAGGAACTCGGATTTTCATGTCCTGCTTTACTTTCACCTGACAAGCTAATCGAACATGTCCTTGCTGCTCAGCGCGACTAAGGTGGCCTACTTCAGTAGGCAATACATCCCCCCCACCATCGTCAACAATGCATTTACACATTGCACAAGTTCCTCCTCCACCGCAGGCAGATGGAAGAAATATTTTTTGATTGCCAAGAGTAGATAGCAAACTTGATCCTGCAGAAGCGACAATAGGGTTGCCTTCATCCCCGTTGATGATGATCCTAACATCTCCTGAATTGACCAATTTGGACTGAGCAAATAGAAGAATAAATACCAGCAACAAGATTATTGCGGTGAATGCTACAATGGAAGTAATGATTACAGAACCCATGAACTCTAATTTTTTCTTTTTTGAAGGAAAACCCCGTTTTTAGGAGTACAAATATATTTATTAATCAGGAATGCCCGCCAAAAATAACGGCAAATTTGGAGGAGATTTTTGTCTTCTTCCGAGTGGTTTAACTGATTAATTCTTCAATAGGTTTAGTAAAGTGCTCAACTTTACTTTCAACTGTCTTCTATCGACAATGAAATCCAAAAATCCATGTTCCAAGACAAATTCTGAACTTTGAAAACCCTTCGGCAAATCCTTACCGATGGTTTCACGAATGACTCGAGGACCAGCAAATCCAATCAATGCTCCTGGTTCGGCAATGTTGAAATCCCCCAACATAGCATAGGATGCAGTGACACCACCAGTAGTGGGATCGGTAAGTAAGGAAATGTAGGGAATCCCTGCTTTATCCAATAAAGCTAATTTGGCTGAAGTTTTGGCCATTTGCATCAAAGAAAACCCTGCTTCCATCATCCGAGCACCTCCAGATTTAGAAATCATCAAAAATGGAATTTTATGTTTCAAAGAATGATCTATAGCTCTGGCAATTTTTTCACCTACCACAGACCCCATTGAGCCTCCAATAAAATTAAAGTCCATGCAGGCAATGACTATCTCCTCTCCATTCATTTTGCCATAGGCAGTTCTTACCGCATCATTCAATTCTGATTTGGTAATGGTGGCCTCAATTCGAGAGGAATAGGATTTGGTATCAACAAATTTTAAAGGGTCCCCAGATTTCATCCCTTCGTCCAACTCCGTAAAAACATTACTATCAAAAAGAATTTCAAAATATTCTTTTGAACCAATTTTTACATGAAAATCATCAGTTGGAGATACATACGCATTACTTTTCAGCTCACGGGTATGGACGATTGTCCCGCTTGGGGTCTTAAACCACAATCCATCTGGGGTATCTTTTTTTTCCGCAGTAGAAGTCTTAATTCCCTTATCAGTTCTTTTAAACCAAGCCATACAACTATTTTAATTGTTCTAACGCCTCAAAGGTGACAAATTTAGCTTGAAACTCTCGTAATTAAAATTTTCTTTTCCCCCTCCTTTGAAGTGAAGGAATCATTAGACGAAATTATCTTTTTATGAGGATAATTTTTTAGTACTTTAAACACGGTTAACGCCCTTTTTCCCCTACCTACGAACCCAGAAATACCCATGAGTTTATCCCTACTCCTACTAATTTCAGCGATTATCCTTTTTCTTGCTTACCGAATTTATGGAAAATACGTATACAGTAAATTTGGGCTGAGCAATACTAGAAAGGCACCTTCGCATACCCATCGAGACGGCATAGATTATGAGCCAAGCAAGCCAATCGTAGTTTTAGGACATCATTTTGCCTCGATTGCTGGCGCAGGCCCCATAGTCGGACCCATCATTGCAGTCACCTTTGGCTGGGTACCTGCAGTCATCTGGATTTTATTGGGGGGGATTTTCTTTGGTGCAGTCCATGATTTGGGAAGTATGGCTGCTTCTTTACGAACAGAAGGAAAATCCATCGGAGTCATTATCCGAAACCAAATTGGTGTAAAGGGTAAGCAATTATTTGTGATTTTCAGCTTCTCAACCTTGATCCTTGTGATCGGCGTCTTCGCAGATATCATCGCCAAAACATTCGTTGCTAATCCAGGCGTAGCATCTGCATCCCTATTATTTATCTTTTTGGCAGTGGCTTTTGGCTTCGTTAATCGCTGGATTGGTAACAAAACCATCTCCTTTATCGCACTCACAGTGGTCGGAGTAGTTTTAATGTATTATTTCGTGTATTTAGGAACACAAATACCTTTAATTCTAGATTACCAAATCTGGGTAGGAGTACTCTTGATTTATGCTTTTATTGCCTCAGTCACCCCTGTTGCCTTATTGCTGCAGCCTAGAGACTATTTGAATAGTTACCTACTTTACGGCATGATGATCGCTGCAGTAGCCGGAGTTATCATTGCAGATCCACAAATTCAGATGAGTACCGAAGTCATGCCTTCCTCAGAAAGCCTAGGTTATATCTTTCCAGTTTTATTTGTAACCATTGCCTGTGGGGCAATCTCTGGATTTCATTCCCTCGTCGCCTCTGGAACTACCTCAAAGCAACTAGATAAGGAGAGTGATGCCAAGATTGTTGGATTTGGAGGGATGCTTATTGAGTCTTTCCTGGCCATTATCGCTGTTGGAGCGGTAGTGATCCTTTCGCGTCAAGAGTATACCGAACGATTGACCATGGAAGGTCCCGTCGCCCTTTTTTCGACAGGTCTCGGAGGAATGATTGCAAGTTTGGGTCTATCCGAAACCTTTGCAGTGGGCTTTGTCGCGCTAACGGTTTCTGCTTTTGCCTTGACTACACTAGATACCTGTACCCGATTGGCAAGATTTACTTTGCAAGAATATTTTGAAGACATGCCCCAACCCGCTGCCCAGGTCATGGCCAAAAACCGATACATTTCTACCACAATTGTCATCGTTCTCTCGATGCTGTTATTAGGATCGGGAGAATTTTCCCTGTTATGGCCCATTTTCGGTTCAGCCAACCAGCTTCTTGCAGCCTTAGCCTTGCTCACAATTGGGGTTTGGCTAATCAAAAAGAAGATCTCCGCCACCTTCGTGACCATCCCCATGTTTTTTATGTTCACGGTCACCCTAGCTTCTTTGGGATTATTCGCTTGGAAAAACTACCAAGAAGCTGGCTATGTGTTGGCCTTGATTGCTTCCCTACTATTTGTCCTGGCTATTGCTTTAATCGTTTTGGCCATCCAAAGCCTAAAAAAAGAGGCCAAGATTGCCGAAAAGACATCCTGACCCCAGGCTAGCAATAATCTAATTTAATCCACTCCATCTTGCCTTGCCCTTGCCACGGAATAGGCAGCTGCTTTTCGGCCTTGATCCAATCCAGCATCCTTTTCAAAACGGGTATTGGTAGCTTGGAAATCTTCTTGATTGGCTAGGTAAGGAGCTCGAATGGGTATGGAAAGTATCGACTCTTCTAAATTCTGGTCTTCAACTTCATAAATTTTATCCTCCTAACCCGCTTCAATGGACCTATTCACTGAGAAATAGAACGCATAGTAGCCAAAATGAAATAAGGCAACGCAAAAAAGGAGCGCTATAGCTACTGCGTTTTTCAATTCAGCGAATGTTTAATCAAAAATTGAAAGAATTGAGATTAAAAACAATAGGGTTCCCGAGTTTCTTCACTTTAGGAGAACTGTCCAATTAACTGACACAGATAGCTCAATGCCAACAAGATAACGGCAGCCATGCCATACACCTGAATGACCTTAAGCCGATTAAACTGGTCCAAAAACCAGAGTACGAGCACCGGACGAATCAGGCCTAGGACCAAAAGGAACCCGGATCCGATCCCCAATCCAAAGGAGATCAAATGAAGTACTTCCAACATGTCCTAAAACTAAAAAAAGGAACAGCAAATGCCATTCCTTTTATTTTTTACTTAGAGAGAATTACTTCTTTTTTTTGATTTCACGCATCTCGTAACCCTCAATGGTGTCTTCAATTTGAATGTTATTGAAGTTCTTGATGGAAATACCACATTCGTAACCCGCTTTCACCTCTGCTACATCATCTTTGAAACGCTTCAACTGGTCGATCTCCCCATCGTGAATCACGATACCATCTCGGATGATGCGGATCTTGTTCTTTCTGGTTATGAATCCATCCGTTACGTAGGAACCAGCTACAGTACCTACCTTAGTGATTTTGAATACCTCACGTACGGTGATATTTCCTGTGATGACTTCTTCAAACTCAGGTTCTAGCATCCCTTCAATCGCATCTTTGATTTGGTTGATGGCGTCGTAGATGATGGAGTAATGTCTAATTTCAATTTCCTCCTGCTCCGCAAGTTTCTTGGCATTAGAAGAAGGCCGTACTTGGAATCCGAGGATAATTGCATCCGATGCAGAAGCCAAAAGCACATCCGATTCGGAAATCTGTCCTACTCCTTTGTGAATGATGCTTACCTTCACCTCATCTTTCGAAAGCTTGAGCAAGGAATCGGAAAGTGCTTCCACTGATCCATCCACATCTCCTTTGATGATGATATTGAGCTCCTTGAAACTACCGATAGCCAATCGACGACCAATCTCATCCAAGGTAATGTGCTTCTTGGTACGCAAGCTTTGTTCCCGCTGGATTTGCTCTCTTGAGTTGGCAATTTCTCTTGCCTCTCGTTCAGAATCGTATACTTTGATGGCATCACCTGCTTGAGGGGCCCCACTTAAACCAAGCATCAATACAGGGGTAGAAGGTCCTGCCTGTTTGAGTTTCTTCCCTTTGTGGTCAAACATGGCTTTTACGCGTCCATAATGTTGACCTGCAAGCATCACATCTCCAATTCGCAGGGTACCTGCTTGAATCATGATGGTAGATACATAACCTCGCCCTTTGTCCAAAGAAGCCTCAATGACTGATCCAACTGCATTTTTGTTTGGGTTCGCCTTCAATTCCAAAATCTCGGATTCTAAGAGAACCTTCTCTAGGAGTTCATCCACTCCTTGACCTGTTTTTGCAGAGATTTCTTGGGATTGGTATTTACCACCCCAATCTTCTACAAGCAAATTCATATTTGCCAACTCTTCCTTGATTTTTTCAGGATTTGCATTGGGCTTATCAATTTTGTTGATCGCAAATATCATGGGTACACCAGCCACTTGAGCATGGTTAATCGCTTCCTTGGTTTGCGGCATGATGCTGTCGTCTGCAGCAATCACAATGATGGCAACATCAGTAATCTTCGCGCCACGAGCACGCATTGCTGTAAAGGCTTCGTGACCTGGCGTATCCAAGAAGGCAATTTTATGACCAGTTTTGGTCATTACATCATAAGCTCCTATGTGTTGAGTAATCCCTCCAGCTTCCGCAGCAGTTACCTTAGACATGCGGATAAAATCAAGTAAGGATGTTTTTCCATGGTCAACGTGGCCCATGATGGTCACAATCGGTGCTCTTTCTTCTAATTCTTCATCCGTATCCGCAGCCTCTTCTTCCAATTCATCTTCTATGGATTTGGTAAACTCTACTTCGTATCCAAACTCATCAGCAATGATGGTAATAGCTTCCGCATCCAATCGTTGGTTGATGGAAACAAACATTCCTAAAGAAAGGCAAGCTGAAATAATTTGATTTACTGACACATCCAAAAGAGCTGCCAAATCGTTGGCTGAAATAAATTCAGTTACCTTCAAGATTTTGAGCTCTTCTCCTTCAGTTTCTACCTCTCGGTCTCGTTCTGCGCGTTTATCTCGTCTTGACTTGGTTTTTCCACCTGGTTTAGCGCCTTGAAGCCTCGCCAAAGTCTGCTTTATTTGATCTTGAATTTCCTTTGGAGTAGGCTCTGCTTTTTGAATCCGTTGTTGGGAAGGGCCCCCAGGTCGTTGTGGAGCTCCAGGTCTAGATCCTCTTTGATCGTGAGGACGGTTACCCCCAGCGCCTCCTTGGCCAGGTGAGTTAGGCGTCCCTGGTTTACTATCAATTCTTTTCCTAGGGCGTTTTTTGTCTTTTCCTCGCTCATCTGAAGAAGCTACAGGTCCTCCTTTTTTCTTAATTCTATCAACAGGAAGCTCAATTTTTCCTAGAACAGTAAGCCCTTTCAATGAATCTGCCTTAGCTGAAATAAGTTCTTCAGGTATATTTGCTAAAACTGGAGAAACGGGCACCTCCACTGCATTTATGGCAGGAGCAGGCTCAGGGGTTTTTGGAGGAACCGGAGCTACTGGCTCTGGCTTTTTCTCTTCCTGTTTTGGACTTGGAGTAGGTTTGACTGGGGCAGGTTTAGGAGCAGGTGGAGTAGGCCTAGGAGTCGGAGGAACCGCTGTAGGCTTTTTACTCAAATCTACTTTTCCTAAAACACGAATTCCTTCTAATTTAGGTGCCTCAGTCGCAATTTTTTCTACTTCAGGCTCTATTGCCTTGGCCGTTGGTGTCGGTACAGGGGTAGGTTCCGGCACGGGAGCAGGGGTAGGAGTCGGCTCTTCTACTTTTTCCTGCTCTGCGGTAGGTTCATGACGCTTTCCAATGGAAAGATGGGACGCCTCCTCTTTTTCAAGAGCAGAAGACTTGAATTCCTTTTCCAGCATGGATACTTGATCCATTGTGATTTTGGAGTTGGGATTATTTTCCACCTCATAGCCCTTTTTAGCCATGGACTCCACGATGGTTGCCGTTCCCACGTTGAGTTTTCTGGCTATTTGGCCTAATCGCATCATTTTTTCTTCTGACATAAGCAAAAACCTCTTTCGAAATCTTAAGTAAAATTAGGGTATTCTTTGGGGTATTACCCCTTATTGATCAAATTCTGTTCTAAGAATTCTGAAAATCTCGTCAATGGTCACTTCTTCCAACTCGGTTCTTCGAATTAAATCTTCCTTACTAAGTACCAAAACACTCTTGGCAGTATCCAAACCTGTCTTTTTAAGTTCATCAATGATCCACTGATCGATTTCATCAGAGAACTCATTTAAGTCCACATCTTCTTCCTCGTATTCATTTAACTCACGGAAAACATCAATTTCATACCCGACCAATCGGCTTGCCAATTTGATGTTGAACCCTCCTTTTCCAATCGCTAAAGAAACTTGATCCGGCTTCAAAAACACGGAAATTCGTTTTGTTTCTTGGTTGATGGCGAGTGAGGAAACCTTTGCTGGGCTCAAAGCTCGGGACACATAAAGGTCTAAATTTTCAGTAAAATTAATCACGTCAATATTTTCATTCTGTAGTTCGCGAACAACAGCATGAATACGTGAACCTTTCATACCTACACAAGCACCCACAGGATCTATTCTGTCATCGTAGGATTCCACAGCAACTTTGGCACGTTCGCCAGGCTCACGTACTACCTTGATGATTGTAATTAGTCCATCGTACACTTCAGGAACTTCATTTTCAAATAAGCGTTCTAAAAACACCGGTGAAGTACGCGATAAAACCACCTTTGGATTGCCATTAATCATGTCTACTCGGTGGACAATAGCCTTGATTGAATCTCCTTTTCTAAAGCGATCCTTGGGGATTTGCTCCCCTTTTGGTAAAATCAATTCATTCCCTTCGGCATCAATCAATAGGATTTCTCTACCTAGAATTTGATACACTTCAGCAGAGATAATTTCTCCAACTTGTTCTTCGTATTTGCTGAAAAGAAGGTCTTTCTCCAGGTCTTTGATTCGTTGAATTAAAGTTTGACGAGCCATTTGTACTGCACGTCGACCAAATTCTTCGAGTTCAATTTTCTCATACACTTCTTCGCCTACTTCAAAGTCCGGCTCAATTTTTTGGGCATCAGAGAGGCTGATTTTATCAAAGTCCCAGATGTCTTCTGAATTATCATCCACAATCTCTCGAATTCGGAAAATTTCCAAATCCCCTTTATCGGCATTGATGGTGACATCAAAATTTTCATCTGAATCAAACTTCTTGCGAATCATCGCTCTAAATACATCTTCCAGAATACGGATCATGGTTGGACGATCCACATTTTTAGATCTCGCAAATTCTGCGAAGGATTCAATTAAGATTTTTGCATCCATTGGAATTAGTTAAAAGATACTTGTACGATAGATTTTTTTATTTCAACGAAAAGCAGATTATGCGCTTCTTCCACACTTTTTTTCCCTTTTTCTTTTTTAGTTACTCCCAGCTGAATCCCCAATTCCTCCACCCCAATTAATTTCCCTGTAAGCTCTTCTCCCGACTGAAGAAAGACTTTTAATAACCTCCCTTGATTTTTCAAGTAGTGCCTTTTTTCAGTCAAAGGGTAATCCAAGCCTGGTGAGGAAACCTCCAAGGTATAGGGCTCATCCACCAACATACTGGTTTCTAACTCGCCTGCAACCGCCCTACTTAATGAAGCGCAAGTTGCAATAGTGATTCCATGGTCTGCATCCACCAAAATCAATATTTTAGTTTTATCACCAGCCCGATCGATTTTTACGTCAACAAGAAAATGTTCCTCGTCTGGAAGGGATTGTTCCACCAAGCTTAGTACCATTTGCTTTAAGTCACTCATAGGGTAGGATAATGAAAGAGGGGACTGTTGCCCCCTCTAGAAACTTTTAGAATACGCTACAAAAGTAATAGAAAGATTGAGGAAATACAAAATAGGCTTTCGAATGCTCCCAAATTTTACTTAAATTTAATCCACGACCGTAAAAAATTGATTGGAATCAAGAAATCTTTAAAATTTTCCTCTCGAAAACAAAAATTCTTCTTTCTCTCTGTTTTATCAATTTAAGGTAATATTTTTGTCGATTCTTAGGCAAAAATAGTACAGAAGAACTATCCTAATTCGCTCCTTTCGAGCTCAAAGCCAAAAAAAATTTAAAATGGGACTATTTGATTTTTTCTCAAGTGATATTGCCATTGATTTGGGTACTGCAAATACGCTGATTATACATAAAGATAAAATTGTAGTGGATGAACCCTCCATCATTGCCATTGATAAGACGAACAACCGCGTATTGGCTGTAGGGCGAGAGGCGATGAACATGCACGAAAAAACCCATGAAAACATAAAAACCATTCGACCGCTCAAAGACGGCGTGATTGCGGATTTCTATGCGGCCGAACAAATGATTCGAGGTTTGATTAAAATGATTCCTGGACAAAAGAAAGGCATGTTTCCACAGTCCCACAAAATGGTCATTTGTATTCCTTCTGGAATCACAGAAGTAGAAAAACGAGCAGTTCGCGATTCCGCTGAGCATGCTGGCGCCAAGGAAGTTTACATGATTTACGAACCGATCGCCGCAGCGATTGGTATTGGTATCGATATCGAGAAGCCCATGGGGTCTATGATTGTTGATATCGGAGGAGGTACAACAGAAATTGCGCTCATTGCGCTTTCTGGTATTGTCGCTGATCAATCTATCCGCGTTGCAGGCGACACCTTCACCAAGGATATTTTGGATTACATGCGAAGACAGCACAACTTGTTAATTGGAGAACGGTCTGCAGAAAAAGTAAAAATTGCTATCGGGTCAGCGCTTACTGAATTGGAAGATGCACCAGAGGATTATGAAATCAGGGGTAGAGATTTGATGACAGGTATCCCAAAAGTGATCAAGGTATCCTATTCCGAAATTGCTTTTGCTTTAGACAAGTCCGTTTCAAAAATAGAGGAAGCTGTACTTAAAGCGCTAGAAATTGCTCCACCGGAACTATCTGCAGACATTTACGACAACGGCATTCACCTCACAGGTGGGGGTGCCTTGTTGAAGGGATTGGACAAGCGTCTTCACCAGAAAACAAAACTTCCTATTCACATTGCAGAGGATCCGTTACGAGCTGTAGTTCGCGGGACTGGAATTGCACTTAAGAATATTCAAAACTTCCGTACCGTCTTGATGACCTAATTTCTAAATGCTACGCATCTTTGAGTTCCTTTATAAAATAAGGACATTTCTATTATTTGTTTTGCTTGAATTTTTGGCGGTTTGGATGATCGTCTCCAACAATTCTCCTCAAGGTGCCGCATTCTTTAATAGTTCAAACGCGTGGGCAGGAAAGGCGCTAGAAAAGCAATCAGAGGTAGTTCAATTTTTCTCATTAGCTGAAGCTAATGCGTCGCTTAACTCTGAAAATGCTCTTTTAAAACAAAAATTACTCAGGCACCAAGCGCAACCCGATAGCCTCCCCTTACAGATTGACTCCTTATTGGAGGTCAGATACAAATTTATAGGAGCACGAGTGATTGCTAACTCCCTTCGGCTTTCTCAAAATTACATTACCCTCAATAAAGGTGAAAAGGACGGGGTTAAACCGGGAATGGGAGTATTTAATTCCCAAGGAGTGGTAGGGAGAATCAAGTCTGTATCGGAAAATTATGCCGTTGCTTTTTCACTGCTAAACACAAGTTTAATGTTGTCTGCGAAAATAAAGACTTCGGACGTTTTTGGATCGATCCAATGGAATGGTACCACTTCTTCAGAAGCACAGCTCCTGTATGTTCCGAGACACGTAAAAGTCAGCAAAGGCGATACCATCCTTACTTCAGGGTTCAATGCAGTATTTCCCGAAGGAATTCTCATTGGCCAAATTTCTGAAGTAGCAGTGAATCAAAAAGACCCCAACTATTTAGCATTAACCGTTCAACTTAGCACTGATTTTAGTAGATTAACCTATGTGTACCTGGTAGAGAACCCTGCCTTTCAAGAATTAGATTCTCTCCAAAATCAATCTGTATTAACTAATGACTAGTAGAAATATCATCTCCTACTCCTTTTTAATCCTCACTTTGGTTGTGGTACAATTGCTTTTTCTTAAAAATTTAGCCGTTTTTGGCCAGGCATTTGGATTTTTATATCTCTTAGGCCTCTTGGTACTTCCCAGGACCCTACGTACCATTCCGCTTATGGTACTTGCTTTTTTTCTAGGTTTATGTATCGACGTTTTCTTTCAAACCCTAGGAATGCATACTTCAGCAGCCACTTGTTTTGCTTTTTTTAAGCACATCTGGCTCAAAATTAGTAGCCCCTCAGGAAGCTACGAAGAATCTGAAGAGCTCAGCCTTAGTCAAATTGGATTTGTTAGGTATGTCAGCTTTGCCTTACCCCTGCTATTTCTACATTCTTTAGTTTTTTTTGTAGCGGATCATTGGGGTACAGGAACTTTCATTTCCGTTGTTAGTAAAAGCTTTTTCTCTTCGGTATTCACCTTTTTCCTCACCATTTTAGTCCAACTGTTGTTCTTTAAACGTAAAAGAGGAATTTTATGAGAGACCAACGTGCTGCCGTAATCGTATTAGTCATTTTCTTGGTGAGTTCGGTATTGTTACTTAAACTTTTTACCATCCAGGTGGTAGATGATAGCTTTTTAAGAAGAGCTGAAAGCAATGCCATTCAACGAGTAGTCGATCATCCTTACCGAGGTTTGGTTTATGACCGCACTGGTAAACTACTGGTTTTTAATGACCCCATTTTTGATTTAATGGTGGTTCCTCGAGAATTTCAAGTGGGCGATACTACACGCTTTTGTGATCTATTCCGCATCAGTAAGGACGAGCTTATCGAAGGTTACAATGCAGCAAAATCCTATTCTAGAGTAAAACCATCTCCATTAATCAAGCAGTTGTCCACAAAGGACTTTGCGAGAATTCAAGATTTTTTGGTGGATTATCCTGGTCTATTTATCCTTACCCGTTCTGTCAGATCCTATCCTAGCCCCATAGCTGCTCATGCCTTAGGATACCTAGGGGAGATTAGTGCAGGACAGCTAAAAAAAGACACTTTATTGTATTATTCACAAGGTGATTACATTGGCCTGAGTGGATTAGAAAAATACTATGAAAACGAACTAAGAGGTAAAAAAGGGGTCAAATACAAGATGGTAAATGTGCGAGGGGTAGATAAGGGTCCATTTAAGCAAGGACAATACGATACCCTTTCCTTTGCCGGCAAAAACCTAACTTCCACCCTAGATCTAGAATTACAGGCTTATGGAGAGCTTCTGATGAGCGGTAAGACTGGTTCAGTGGTGGCAATAGAACCAAAAACGGGGGAAATCTTGGCTATGCTATCCGCGCCTTTCTACAACCCAAATGAACTTACTGGAGCGGCATTTGGAAAAACTTACAGCAAGCTCAATAAGGATGCATCCAAACCCTTATTCAATCGCCCCATTATGGCAACTTATCCTCCCGGGTCCATATTCAAGATCGTACAGAGCTTGATTGGATTACAGGAAGGGATTTTAACCCCTAATACCACTTTTGCCTGCAACCGGTCCTTAGTCGCTTGCCACAACCATCCAAGTCCTGTAAACCTGTTTGGGGCAATCCGAAATTCATGCAACCCCTATTACCATCAAGCTTTCCGTCAGATTATCAATCAAGATGTTTCCTCAAATACCTTTAAAGACACGGAAATTGGATTAAATGCATGGCGAGAAAAAGTACTAAAATTTGGTTTGGGAGCACCGTTAAGTATAGACATGAGTGGAGAAAAAGGAGGAAATGTCCCTTCGAGCAAACTCTATGACCGGATCTATGGAGAAGGAAGGTGGAAGTATTCTACTATTTATTCCTTATCAATTGGACAAGGGGAAATGGAAGTCACACCACTTCAAATGGCAAACCTTGCGGCAATATTTGCCAACAAAGGGTACTATTACACCCCGCACTTGGTGAAAGCTATCAATGGAGATCCGAAACAAATCCCAAGAAAATTCCAAGAAAAGCATACTGTAGGAGTAGACCCACACCATTTCGATCTAATCCAAGATGCAATGGCAGAAGCAATTTATGGAACTGCTCCTCGAGCAGTAATGAAGGACCTGGTCATTGCAGGCAAAACAGGAACAGCCCAAAATCCGCATGGAGAAGATCATTCCGTATTCATTGCATTTGCCCCTAAAGATGACCCAAAAATAGCTATTGCTGTTTATGTAGAAAATGCAGGTTGGGGTGGACGCGCGGCAGCTACTACGGCATCGCTTATGATTGAAAAGTACCTCCGAAGAACTGTTGCTAGAACCGAACTCCAAGATTATGTACTTGCAGGTAATTTTGTCTATTAAATGAAAGAAACTGATGTTCAAATCAATCGAGTAGATTGGATTGCCGTATCCATCTATTTTGTTTTAGTCATGATCGGCTGGTTTAACATTTATGCCGTTGTCTTCGATAGCCAAGTGGAAAAAAGCATCTTCGATTTTTCCATCAGCTCTGGCAAGCAATTGATATGGATTGGCACTTCCATTGGCTTGATTACCATAATCATGGTGGCAGACTACCGCTTTTTTGAAAATTTATCGCTTGTCATCTACCTGCTATTTTTACTCATTCTCGTACTTACGCCCTTTTTTGGAAAGGAAGTGAATGGCCAAATTTTATCTATAGGAGTCGGAGAATTCAGAATCCAGCCGGGTGAATTTACAAAGTTTGCCACTGCATTGGCATTGGCTAAGGTGATGGAACGGCCCACCTTTGACTTAAGTAAACGCAATTACCAAATTATCGCTTTTTTGGTCCTATTAGTCCCTATCGGATTGATTCTACTGCAACCCGATACCGGCACCGCCATGGTATATTTTTCATTTTTACTGATGTTCTACCGAGAGGGTCTTCCTCAATGGTATTTTGGAGTAGGATTAGGAGCCATCGCCATTACCCTACTGGCTTTAGGCGTCGAAAACAACTTGTACCTCGCGGCTTTTATTGTGGCAATGGTAGGCGCCTTAATCTACCTGGGAAAAAAATCCTGGCAACGAATTCTAGCTTTTTCCTTGATCGGAATTGGACTCATTGCCTACATCTACTCTATTGATTTTGTGGTGTCTAAACTCCCAATTCACCAACAAAATAGAGTCATGGTACTTTTCAACCCTGAAATTGATCCTCTTGGTGTAGGCTGGAACGTTACTCAATCCAAAATTGCGATTGGATCTGGGGGCTTATTTGGGAAAGGATACTTAGAAGGTACCCAAACAAAGTTTGATTTTGTTCCCGAACAAGACACTGATTTTATCTTCTGTACACTAGGAGAAGAGTTTGGCTGGTTGGGAAGTGTAGTAGTCATAGGCCTTTTTGCAGGCTTACTTTACCGCTTAGTCATCATGGCCGAACGACAAAAGACACGATTCTCTAGAATTTATGGCTATGGAGTAATCTCTATTCTACTTTTTCACTTTATGATCAATATTTCCATGACCATTGGATTATTTCCTGTGGTTGGAATTCCTCTTCCTTTCTTTAGCTACGGGGGGTCTTCTCTTTGGTCCTTTACGATTTTACTTTTTATCTTCATCAAGTTAGATTCGTCTCGGGCATCTCAGTTGGGAAGAATCAACTAGACAGGATAATGTGGAAACCTAAAAAAGGAGGGGCAAGAATTCTTGCCCCTCCTTTTTTAGGTTAAACGTTAACTAACAAATTTTCGGTAGACCTGCTGCATAAATTCCAACACCTCCTCAGATTCACAATTCCAACCCAATTCAACCACAAAACGTCCGTTGATTAAGGCAACAGCCTCTTCAAAGGTCGCTACATCATCTATAGATTTTAAGGCATGGCGAAGTAAGTCCGCATTTCCATCAAAAAGTTCCTTGGTAAACATAAACCGCTGATTTAACGCTAGACTTTCTGACAATTGGCCTAAAATCCCCTTCATTCCACGGTAAGATTCGGTCTCAAATAGTGCTTTCAAACGAACAGGATCCAATTCTTGAGTAGTGAAAGGAGGTGAATCAGGGCTTTTTCCGCTTTCATTTGAAGTAGAAAGGGAAGAAGCGCCATGGTCTGGGAGGGTCTCTATGGTATCTTGAATGGGTTCTACCTCTTCTTTTTCTGCTTGACTACCTTCTTCTTCAGCTGATAGTTGCCCGCCTATTTCTTCTCCCCTATACGTCACAAGATCAAAAACTAGTGTCTCTCCTATCGTTGCGATTAATTCATGCATCGCATCTAAGCTCCCTTCAAGTGCCTTAAAGTTCATTTCAATTGCTTGACAATAACTAGCAACCTCAATCCCTATCCCCGCTTTGTCAATTAAAGAAGTTACCAGCTTCTCATTCCATTTGTAGTATTTTTTATTCTCCTTGAGGTATTCATTAATTTTTCCAGCAGGGGCTTTGGCAACTTCCTGTTGATAAAAAGTGACGGGGTCAGTGGCCACTTGAATTGATTTTTGAACCGCAACTTGTAATATCCCTTCTAAATGAATCCGCTCGACTTTAATTCGCCTAGAGAGCACATTCATGAATTGGGTGAGGGCCTCATGAACAGCAATATCTCGGTAATCGAAAAAGGGGCTAGACTTCAGCTTTCCCAATTCCTCTTGCCACAATTCAAACAAGCGTTTGATAATAAAAAAATTTACTTGAGTACTTGGCGTAAGTTGGATGATCTCTTGCCCCGTGATAAATTGCCTATCATTGAAAAACTGGTTACAAACCAATTCTGCATAAGCAATGGCATATTTTTCTAAATAATTGCCGTTAATTTGAGCGGTCATAAAAGCAGGTAGTTTTCAAAAAAAACAAAGTGATGGTTCAGATTTGCATTCAAAATCTTGCAAATAAACGCATAGATTCAGCAGATACTTCACGTAAAGTTATTGAAATAATTCATGAAAATGGAATAGATTGGATGCATGCCTGTGGCAAAAAAGGAAGGTGCACTACTTGCAAAATGCTTATTTTAGAAGGATTAGAAAATTTAAGTTTAGAAACACCTCAGGAACTGCAATTTAGATCATTGGGAAGGTTGGCTCCTTCGGAACGATTGGCCTGTCAAACGCAACTACTGAAAAAATCTCTAACCATTAAGGTCTTAGACCCCTATAAGTTTCCCCATTTAATGTATACCGAATAAGTATGTTTATTGAGCCCTCGCCCATCCGAAAAAAACATGCCGAACAGAAAGGGCAAATAGAAGTCATTTGTGGCTCTATGTTTTCAGGGAAAACAGAAGAATTGATTCGTAGACTTACACGAGCACGATTGGCAAAACAACAAGTGGAAATATTCAAACCTAAGGTGGATACGCGCTACGATGAAATGCATATTGTATCACACAACGAAACGAGCATACGATCTACTCCTGTATCCTTTGCCGGAGATATTCTACTACTCAGCGGAACCTGTGATGTGGTAGGCATTGATGAAGCTCAATTCTTTGATGAGGATATCGTGCGTGTGGTCCAGTTACTTGCCAACCAAGGAAAGCGAGTTATCCTTGCTGGATTGGATATGGACTTTGAAGGCAACCCTTTTGACCCCATGCCTAAACTAATGGCAATCGCCGAATACGTGACTAAAGTACATGCCATTTGTATGAAATGTGGAGATTTGGCTGCTTTTTCCTTTCGGCTTTCTGCGCTAAAGGAAAAAGTAGTCCTCGGCGAAAAAGAAAGTTACGAAGCCCGTTGTAGAAAATGCTTCTACGAAGACCTAGGCCAATAATCCCTTTATGCTTAAAAAAACGCTCGGCATCGTATTGAATCACATTAAATACAAGGACAGTAGCATTATTGTTCGGATTTTTACTCGCGAACTTGGACTCAAGGGATATTTGGTCCATGGGGTAAGGAGTCTCGGAAAGGGAAGTAAAATAGCCTTATACCAGCCGCTTACCCTCCTTGAGCTAGTGGTATACGAAAAGGAAAATCCTGGATTACAGCGAATTTCAGAAGCTAAAATCAAGCAGCCCCAGCGAAACATCCCCTTTGATATGGTCCGTACAAGCCTAGCACTCTTCGCAACAGAAGTTATTCATCGAAGTATTCTTGAAGGCTATCAAAATGAAGAATTATTTGATTTCTTACAGGAAAGTATTTCCATTTTAGACCACTCCAATACCCCCTTAGCTCATTTTCCCCTCGTCTTTTTACTTGAAAATGCAAAACACCTTGGATTTGCTCCAGACCTTGCAGATGGATTTTTGGTAGAAAGCATGCACCATCCCTTTAATCCTGAGGAACTTTCACTAGTATTACCCTACCTCAACGATTTACTGACCCATTCCTATTTTCCAAAGTCTTCCCTTTCCATTTCCCTTCGTCGCAAATTGTTGGACCACTTGGTAGAATTCCATTCCCATCACCTAGCACAACCTAAACCTTTAAAATCACTTCAAATCATTCGGCAGCTCCTTCACTGAGCCCTAATAAACAGATGTATGGATTTGAAAAAAAGAAAAATTTGTTAAATCCAACTTCAACAAGTAATATTGCAGACAATACGTAAATAAAGCATTCGGCTCACACTAGCTAGAACTTTTCCTGCAGCACTTTTTGGCACAGAAAATTATTTACGATCCCAAAACCACATTTTATCGATCCTAATTATTTGATCCCCTCTTTATGTACAACATAGAAGAACTCAGAATCAGACTTTTATCTGAATTGAAAGAGATTGCTGAGGAACTTGGAGTGAAAAACTCCAAATCTTTGAAAAAAGACGAACTCGTGTATGCCATTCTGGACCAGCAAGCAATTATCCCAGAGCAAGCACTTCCAAAGAAAAAGCCTTCCATTGTAGAAAATGGAACGGCGGAAGAAGAGAAAATAGAATCTCCAACAGGACCCTCCCAGGAAGCTCCAGAAGAACCAACGGAATTCAAACCCAAATTTAGAAGACAAAACGTCAATGAAATCCCGGAGCTTAGCCCATTGCCAGCCAAGGAGGAAGAGCGCCCATCTATTCCAACAGAAGAGAAATCACCGAAGCCCTTTGTAAAACCTGTCAAAGAATTTACTCCTCGACCTGAGCGAAGAGCTCCTCTAAGTGATTCTTCAGAGGAACCTAAATCGTTTAAACCTCGTAGGCGGGTGATTGAGGTTGAGGCCCCCAAGGAAAATGGAGGCAATGAACCCCTACCAGCAAGCCAAGAAGGAGCAAATCAGGACCGTGAAGAAGTACAGCTTCCCAGAAGAAAAAATTTCAATTCCCCAGAAGAGGCAACTAGTTCTACCGGAGAAATGCTTCCCAACAATGCCCGTAAAAAGCCCTTCATAAGTCCTAGAGAATTTGATGGCGTTATTGAAAATGAAGGTGTATTGGAGATTGTTCAAGATGGCTATGCCTTCCTTCGTTCCTTGGACTACAATTACCTCGCTTCCCCAGACGATATTTACGTGTCTCCAAGTCAAATCAAGCACTTCGGACTAAAAACAGGCGACCATATTAAAGGAACCATCCGCCCACCAAAAGAAGGAGAAAAATATTTTGCCCTTCTGAAAATCAATACGGTGAATGGCAAAACCACTGACGAAATTAGAGATCGAGTTCCTTTTGAATATTTGACTCCATTGTTTCCTGAAGAACGATTAAACTTGTCGACAAAAACAGATGGCTATTCCACCCGAATACTAGACTTATTTGCTCCAATTGGGAAAGGACAGCGTGGAATGATTGTTGCTCAGCCCAAAACAGGTAAAACTGTACTCTTACAGCAAATAGCAAATGCGATTACAGTAAATCACCCCGAAGTGCATCTCATGATCTTACTCATTGATGAGCGCCCTGAGGAAGTGACTGACATGGCAAGATCTGTGAATGCAGAAGTCATCTCGTCTACCTTTGATGAACAAGCGGAACGCCATGTAAAAGTGGCAAACATCGTGCTTGAAAAAGCAAAACGAATGGTAGAAGTAGGACACGATGTGGTCATCCTGTTGGATTCCATAACTCGCCTAGCTAGAGCTCACAATACTGTTGTCCCTAGCTCAGGCAAAATCCTTTCCGGAGGAGTGGATGCCAATGCACTACACAAACCGAAGCGTTTCTTTGGTGCTGCACGAAATGTGGAAAATGGCGGTTCCTTAACCATCATTGCTACCGCATTGGTAGAAACTGGATCAAAAATGGATGAGGTTATCTTTGAAGAATTCAAAGGTACAGGAAACATGGAATTGGCCCTAGACCGTAAATTGGCGAATCGTAGAATTTATCCTGCAATTGATGTCCTTAGCTCTGGAACACGTAGAGAAGACTTATTGATGGATAAAGAAGAAATGCAGCGTGTTTGGATATTAAGGAAACTAATGAGTGACATGACTTCTCAAGAATCCATGGAATTTCTACTTCAGCGTATGAAAGGAACGCGTGACAATGCGGAATTCTTGATCAGTATGAATGGCTAAGTCAATCCAACTGCAACTATAAAAAGGAGTCTTTTTGACTCCTTTTTTTGTAATGATCAAGTTTAGAAGGCGATTTTGCTTTTAAGGTTTAATTATCGTCCTCTTTTCGGATATTTTTTGGGGCCTTTGACTTACCAAATCCGAATGAACTTTTTAATCCAACATAAGTAGCTTTCCACCAGGCATTCACTACCGACCTTTGGGTATCCCTTAGTTGGTAAATTTCCCTACGTCGAC
>Ga0181559_10000817_pt1 | contig 29777 bp, 28 predicted proteins | sample 011ome_21_FD_133752 | JGI IMG/M metagenome (GOLD analysis project Ga0181559, IMG submission 133752) | Coastal salt marsh microbial communities from the Groves Creek Marsh, Skidaway Island, Georgia - 011508AT metaG (megahit assembly) | ecosystem: Environmental > Aquatic > Marine > Intertidal...
GACACTTCTTTGACCCTCATACGTGGACGCTGACCTACGTAGTTGTTGACACCACGACACGTCATTGCGCCATTGTCGATCCCGTGCTCGATCTTGACTATGCCTCTGGAACCGTTACCACAGATTCTGCCGATGCCGTTGCGGCCTACGTAAAGGCTGAAAACCTAACCGTAGACTATATCCTAGAGACCCATGTGCACGCCGATCACTTAACTTCAGCACCGTATTTGCAAGCCATGCTTGGCGGCGATATTGCGATTGGTAGCCACATAACGACGGTTCAAGAAACCTTCGCCGTTGTTTATAACGAAAACGACAATTTTCCACGCAACGGCAGTCAGTTCAATGTCATGCTGAACGATCAGGAACGATTTAGTGTGGGCGACCTACCCTGTCATGCGTTTCACGTGCCCGGTCACACCCCCGCCTGCATGGCCTACCTTCTAGGTAATGCGTTATTTGTCGGTGACACCTTATTCATGCCCGATGGCGGCACCGCTCGCTGTGACTTTCCTGGAGGGAACGCTTCTACGCTGTATCGGTCGATAAGGCGTTTAATGACCCTACCACCCGAAACGCGTGTATTCGTGTGTCACGACTATCAACCTAATGGTCGTGACCTCGCTTTTGAAACATCAATCGGAGAACAGCGAGCGCACAATATCCACGTTAACGATGCAGTTAGCGAAGAAGCGTTTGTAGCGATGCGAGAAAAACGCGACGCCACATTAGGTATGCCAAGCCTCATTCTTCCCTCTTTGCAGGTCAATATGCGCGCCGGTCACCTGCCTCCGAGTGACGAAAATGGCCGTTTATTTTTTCGTGTACCGCTAAACGCATTTGGCGGCCCCGATTTATCCAACCTCGCTTCAGACAAATAAAGAATTAAAAATCAGAAAGATACTGGGGGAACTTAAAATGAGTAAACACTTTGATGTGATCGTGGTAGGCGGCGGCTCCGCGGGTATAGCGACAGCTGCGTCACTGATACGCCGTGAACGAACGCTGGACATCGCGATTGTCGATCCTGCAGACAAGCATTTCTATCAGCCAGGTTGGACCATGGTGGGTGGCGGGATATTTGATGTGAAGAGCACCGGTCGACCACAGTCAAGCGTCATACCCCGCGGCTGTACCTGGATCAACACAGCAGTAAGTGCCTTTGACCCCGAAAATAACACTGTCCTCCTCAGCGACGACAGTCGCCTGGAGTATGACCGCCTGGTGGTGTGCCCGGGGCTTAAGCTGAATTGGGCAGGAATAGAGGGTCTGGAAACCTGGCTGGGGAAACGTGGAGTTACTTCAAATTATTCAGTAAATACAGCCTCTTACACATGGGAGCTCGTGCAGTCTCTAAAGGGCGGAAAAGCGCTATTTACCCAACCACCCATGCCTATTAAATGCGCGGGTGCTCCTCAAAAAGCCATGTATCTGTCGGCAGATCACTGGACGCGCTCAGGCCTTATCAACGACATTGATGTGCACTTTTACACATCAACCCCTGGACTGTTTGGCGTTCAGGCATACGTGCCGGCGCTCATGAGCTACGTTGAACGCTATCGCGCCGACCTGCATTTTCAACATACATTGACGTCTGTTGACGGAGAAAAGCAGATCGCGACGTTTCGCACCGCTGACGGTGATACGGTCGAATCCGATTTCGATATGATCCACATATGCCCTCCCCAATGTGCCCCAGACTTCGTCCGCGAGTCGCCTTTGGCAGACGATGCTGGATGGGTTGACGTAAATCCTGACACCCTTCAAAGCACACGATTCGAGAACATTTGGGCTCTGGGCGATGTAACCAATGCGCCGAACGCCAAAACAGCGGCAGCTGCTCGAGCACAAGCCCCTGTTGTGGCCGTAAACCTTCTGCACCATGCAGGAAAATCCGCCCACTATAGCCACTACAATGGTTACGGATCATGCCCGTTAACCGTTGAGCGAGGTAAAATTGTGCTCGCTGAATTCGGTTATGGTGGCAAGCTCCTGCCGAGTTTTCCCAAATGGCTACTCGATGGCGAGCAACCCAGTAAACTAGCTTGGCGTCTTAAAGCGCAGGCCCTCCCCTGGATATATTGGGAGGCGATGCTCAAGGGGCGTGAATGGATGGTGAAACCCATCCCACAGGTCTAGCCGGGATGCTAACGTGAATTTGGCTTGGCTGCCCTGCTCTGCGTGGCTAAAGGGCTATTCAGGGGGCGTGTTTGTCAATGACCTTGTGGCGGCGGTCATTGTCACCATCATGCTTATCCCCCAGTCCTTAGCCTATGCCCTCCTTGCCGGCTTACCTGCTGAAATGGGCCTATATGCAAGCATCTTACCGCTGATAGCTTATGCCTTGTTTGGCACGAGTCGAACCTTATCTGTGGGTCCTGTGGCAGTGGCCTCGCTCATGACTGCAACGACAGTGGGAGCCGTTGCCCAGCAGGGTACTGCTGACTACGCAACGGCTGCCGTGGTACTCGCCTTACTAAGCGGTCTGATACTTGTGGGATTGGGCATTGCGCGGTTTGGCTTTGTGACTAATTTCTTGTCCCATCCGGTTGTAAGCGGTTTTATAACGGCGTCGGGGATCATCATTGCGCTAAGTCAGTTGCGCCATATATTGGGTATATCTGCGCACGGTGAAGCACTACCTGAACTGCTGTACACCTTGGGGCAGGATTTTCCCAATCTCAATCTATATACCGTGGCCGTTGGCGTCTTTACCCTACTGCTGCTGCTATTTTGCCGCTCGCAGCTAGCTCGCATTCTCACTCGAGGCGGTTTAGCTCCACGATTTGCCACACTCATTGCAAAAACAGCTCCCGTTCTAGCGATTGCAATAACGATTACCGCCGCGCTGCTGTTCGACCTAGAGACACAAGGAGTCGCACTAGTTGGGCATGTCCCGCAAGGACTGCCAGCTTTTGCAATACCCGTGATCAGCTGGGAATTGATCGATGCTCTGGCCTTGCCAGCGCTATTGATTTCATTGATTGGCTTCGTTGAGTCGGTCTCAGTGGGACGAACATTGGGTGCGAAACGGCGCCAACGGATCAGTCCCAACCAGGAGCTGATCGGTTTGGGCAGTGCGAACATTGCGGCATCTTTGAGTGGTGGGTTCCCAGTGACGGGAGGTTTTTCGCGTAGTGTGGTCAATTTTGATGCCGGCGCCGAAACTCAGCTAGCTTCGATCCTGACAGCAGGAGGAATTGCGCTCGCGGCGCTGCTCCTTACACCCGTATTATATTTCTTACCCAAGGCCACACTGGCGGCTACCATCATTGTGGCCGTTACAAGCCTGATTGATATTGAGATCATCAAGGAGGCGTGGCGCTACTCTCGAGCAGATTTTATTGCCATAGCGGTAACAATATTACTCACCCTCGGATTCGGTGTAGAAATTGGCGTGGTCTCCGGCGTTGCTACCTCAATAGCAATGCATCTGCACAAGACAACGAGGCCACACTTCGCCATTGTTGGCACAGTCCCGGGTACGGAACACTATCGAAATGTGCAACGCCATGAGGTACTCACCTACCCTAACATCCTGTCATTACGGATCGATGGGAGTTTATATTTTGCCAACGCCACGTATCTTGAAGACACCATCTATACTGAGTTAGCAAAGACCCGTGATGTGGAACACGTGATACTGATGTGTCCCGCTGTCAATGAAATTGATTTGAGTGCGCTTGAGGCATTGGAGGAAATTAATCGTCGCCTTGCGGAACTTAATATTAAGCTGCATCTCAGCGAAGTTAAAGGTCCGGTAATGGATAGACTCAAACGCAGTCATTTTCTCGAACATTTAGGTGGCAAAGTGTACCTAAGCCATCATGCAGCCATTCAGGAGCTTGCGCGCTCCTGATTGCTACGATACCGCAGCTAAGCTAGTGTAGAGACAGTCAGCAGTTTTGGGGGTTACTAAATGCACTCTGTCGATGTTTTCTGGTCTTTTAGAAGCCCCTATTCCTATCTCGCTATTCCCGATTTATTGGCTCTCCGAAATGACTATGCAGTGACAATTAATTTACGCGTGGTGCTGCCAATTGCTGTTCGCACCAAGGGAACATTGTTTAATCAAAGCAACCCAAAACCCGCAATGTACATTGTTACAGACGCCTTTAGACGAGCCGAGATGCTAGGGCGTCCAATGCATTGGCCCTCCCCCGACCCCATCGTTCAAAATTTCGAAACGCTCGAAGTTGCCGACGAGCAACCGTATATATACCGCATTAGCTTTTTGGGAGTTGAGGCCGCGCGACGAGGCTGTGCACTTGAGTTAGCTGATGCTTTATCAAGAGAGATCTGGGCGGGCGAGCCGGGGTGGAACGAGGAGAAACGCCTGTCGACAGCGGTGAGCCGTGCAGGGCAATCGCTTTCGGATATGGAGCGCGCACTCACCGCCTACGACCCACTCGTCGTCATCAATGACAACCATGCCGCGCTCGAGGCTGCGGGTCACTGGGGCGTTCCCACCTGTGTGTTCAACAACGAGCCGTTCTTTGGACAAGACCGGATTGACACTTTGCGCTGGCGACTTGACCAAGTTGGTGTGGCGAGGCGATAAAACCAGCGACGCGCAACTCAGGGCAATTGGCGCACCGTTCCCATTTGCCATACCTTCATAAGGCCGCGTTCGAGAGCACCCTCTGCAGCCATGCCCAGTTTTTCTTGCCAAGATTTTTTCAGCAGGTAGCGCACTTCTAAAATGTCGGCGTCGTCCAACTGTGACTGGATATAACTGTCAGATGTACCCAATTCGTCGATGAGATTTTCAGCAAGCGCCTGTTGACCATACCAGACCTCGCCTGTAGCAACTTTGGCGACATCGACAGTGGGTCTGTTAGCCGTGACAAATGATTTAAAAAGGTCGTGGGTACTTTCTAGGTCTTCAAGAAATTTCTCGCGGCCCTTATCAGTATTTTCGCCAAACATGGTCAGCGTGCGCTTGTACTCGCCCGCGGTGAGAAGTTCATAGTCAACATCATGCTTTTTCAAAAGTCTGTGAAAGTTGGGTAACTGGGCGATTACACCGATTGACCCGAGTACCGCGAAAGGTGCGGCAATGATCCGGTCGGCAACGCACGCCATCATATAGCCACCGCTCGCGGCCACTTTATCAACGGCAATCGTGAGCGGTATACCCGCGTCCTTAATGCGCTGAAGCTGGCTCGCAGCCAGGCCATATCCGTGTACCATACCTCCAGGACTCTCTAGACAAAGTAAGACCTCGTCGCGCTCATTGGCCTCGGGCAGCAGAGCAGAGATCTCCTCTCGTAGTGACATTACCTGGCTGGCTTTAACATCGCCATCGAAATGCAGCACAAATAAACGCTTCTTTTCAGGATCTTCACGCGTGCCTTTCGCTCGCTTTTTAGCCGCCTTAGACCGCTCCCTCGCCTCTTGTTTCTCGGCTTTTTCACGTCGCTTGCGACTCTCTTCATGCTCCGTGAGGCTTCGGATCGCATCTCGGTAACCGTGATAGCGTTCGTTGAGTCGCCGGACTTCGATGTAACCGTCATCACCTCCGCGTCGGCGCGCGCCAATCGCTGCTAACCCCAGTAGCACGACCAAAATTGCAGCCACTAGAATAATTGCCTCGACTAAGAAGACTCCAATTTCGTGTAAAAACTCCATTACTACTCCTGGTTGCGCTCGCCGATTAAACGAGCGATTCGTTACTAAAAAAGCTGTGTATCAACTGCCCCGAAATTGATGACCGCGGCGGGATGGATGGCAGATTGTGCCGACTAAACCAATCGGCGTGATCAATTTCATCGGGTGACAGCGCTAGCTCTCCCCCCGCGTACTCGGCATAAAATCCCAACATTAACTGTCCGGGAAATGGCCATGGCTGAGAACCAAAATAGCGTACATGACGCACCCCAATGCCCACCTCCTCGCGCACCTCACGAACAACCGCTTTCTCAGCCGTCTCGCCCGGCTCAATAAAGCCAGCCAGGGTACTGTAGAAGGCCGCACGCCTCCCCTTTGCTGTTGCTAATAACAATTGATCGCCGCGGGTCACCGCGACGATGACACAGGGTGAAAGGCGAGGATAACAACTGTGCTCACACGCCATGCATGCCAATGCTTTGCCGCTATCGGCTAAGTGCGTTTTTTGTCCACAGCGACCACAAAAGCGGTGGTCGTAGCGCCATGACAGCATTTGCATTGCACGGCCATAAGCGCTGAAAACCCCATCTGAGACTCTGCCTAGCAGCGTGAATAAATTGCCCTCAATGTGACGAAGAGGATCGACCCTATCCTGTGCAACCTCCACAGCATAACATGCCCTACCCAGCCAAAGCCCTATGGGCACCTGTTCAAGCACCTCTCCAAACTCCGTCTCCAAGTCGTCTCGCCGCCAGGGCTCCTCGGGTGAACGTGAGAGCGAAACGACCGCATTGCCTCCAGTAAAAGCAAAACATATATCGTCGGCCCCAGATTCGGGAACCGAATCGACGATTTCAAGCATAGTGAGGTCTCAATTTGCCGAATGGCCAAGCATCACCCGAATCGCCCATCACCCAACTAGCAGACCGACAAACCGAACAATCCTTAACCAAAGCTAAAAAAATAGTCCCATATGCCATAGAATAGCGGTGCCCGCTGCTCGGGGCTACCCAAAACCCCCGCGCGCCCATAACAACAGGATAAGGTTGCAACCATGAGCGAATCCCCTACCCACGCCCTCTGGCATAATTTTTTAGGCTCATCACCCGTATGGTACAAGCAAGCTATCCTCGGCTTTCTCATACTCAATCCTATTTTGCTTTTTTTGGCCGGCCCTTTCGTCACGGGCTGGGTGCTCATAGGTGAATTTATTTTCACACTTGCACTGGCACTGCGCTGCTACCCCCTGCAGCCAGGCGGACTCCTGGCAATAGAAGCCATTGTCATCGGCATGGCAGACCCCCACACGGTCTATCACGAAGCCGAAGCCAATTTTGAGGTAATTCTGCTACTTATGTTTATGGTGGCAGGTATTTATTTCATGAAAGATCTGTTGCTGTATGTGTTTACAAAGATTTTGCTCAACGTTAAGTCCAAGAAAATTCTGTCATTACTTTTTTCGTTGGTTGCAGCGGTACTCTCCGCTTTTCTCGACGCCCTCACAGTGACAGCGGTGTTGATCAGTGTTGGGGTTGGCTTTTATGCGGTTTACCACAAAGTGGCCTCTGGCAAACACCACACCGCCGACGATCATGACCACGGTAATGATGAGTCTATTGTCGATACCCACCACCAAGACCTCGAGCAATTTCGCGCCTTTTTGCGAAGCCTACTTATGCATGGTGCCGTAGGAACAGCGCTTGGTGGCGTATGTACGCTGGTAGGAGAACCCCAGAATTTGTTGATCGCCACTGTTGCCGAATGGAATTTTATTGAATTCTTCCTTCTGATGGCTCCGGTTACCATGCCCGTTTTAGCTATGGGACTCCTTACCTGTTTACTGTTAGAGACGCTGGGCAAATTTGGCTACGGTGCTCAGCTACCTGACAAAGTACGCCAGGTCTTGGAAGAATTTCAGGAGCGTGAAATGGCTCAGGCCAACCCCCGCTCCAATACCAAGCTAGTCATTCAAGCCATCGTGGCGCTCATCCTAGTCATTGGCCTTGCATTTCATTTGGCGGCCGTTGGTTTGATCGGCCTTATGGTAATCGTGTTACTGACAGCATTTAACGGCATTACCGAGGAACATCAAATCGGCCACGCATTTGAGGAAGCGCTTCCTTTCACCGCGCTTTTGGTCGTGTTCTTCGCCATTGTTGCTGTTATCCACGAACAACATTTATTTACACCGGTCATTGATGCAGTACTGGACATGGAAGCCTCCGTGCGCCCAGCAATGTTCTTTATTGCCAACGGTGTACTGTCTATGATCTCTGATAACGTGTTTGTCGCAACGGTATATATCAGTGAAGTGAAGGCGGCCTTGGACGCGGGTGAAATCACCCGAGCGGAGTTTGATCAGCTTGCGGTGGCTATTAATACAGGTACCAATCTACCAAGCGTCGCAACACCAAATGGACAGGCGGCCTTTTTGTTTTTGTTGACCTCAGCACTTGCCCCTCTCATTCGCTTATCTTACGGCCGAATGGTCATTATGGCCCTGCCCTATACGCTAGTGCTGGGTGGGGTTGGTCTCGCCGCTGTCACCCTGTTTATTTGAACAGCAAGGCAAACAACAAGCGGGCATCACGTCCGCTTTTTTATTCCTCTTTTTGTTTTTTATCGACTCTCGTTAGTCGGGACTGGTAGCAATTTAAAAGCCAAGCTCGCGCCACAAGACCTTACCGCCCGCCTGCTTGGCGATGCTATCTAGCTTGCTATCGTGCCGACGTAGCTCTTCCTCAGATGGGCGGTAAACAGGTAAAGGGGTGCGATCGGCGGACAAGCGCCTGATGCGCGCCGCGCCACCGCCCACACTTTCGCCTGCATCATCGGCGTCGTTCAAGCCAAGACTGGTCTGACCGCCAGTCATTGCAAGGTAGACATCGGCCAGAATTTCGGCATCAAGGAGTGCACCATGGAGTGTACGCGATGCGTTGTCGACACCATAACGTTGGCAAAGTGCGTCAAGATTATTGCGTTGACCGGGGTGTTTGTTACGCGCAACGACAAGCGAGTCCGTTACGGTGCACAACTCGTTTGTGAGCGGCTGGTTGGGGTCAATCCTACGTAGTTCAGCGTCAATGAAGCCCACATCAAAGGGCGCATTGTGGATGATTAACTCGGCTCCACGAATGAAGTCTAAAAACTCATCAGCAATCCGAGCAAACGTGGGCTTATCAGCCAAAAACTCTTGCGTAATACCATGCACCTCGAGTGCGCCTTGGTCTATATCGCGGTTTGGCTGAACATATTGGTGGTAATGACGACCCGTCAAACGTCGATTGACTACCTCTACACATCCTATCTCGATGATCCGATGACCTTGAGATACCTCTAGGCCTGTGGTTTCTGTATCAAGTACTACCTGTCGCACATATTCACCTGGTTAGCGCTCGGTCTGTGAGTCGAGAACGGTTGCAATGCCGCGATTGGCTAGCGCGTCGGCACGTTCATTGCCGGGGTGGCCGCTGTGGCCTTTTACCCAGCGCCAGTCTATCTCGTGACGAGCAACTTCTGCATCAAGGGCACGCCACAAGTCCTGATTTTTGACTGGCTTTTTGGCTGCCGTACGCCAGCCGTTTTTACGCCAGCCGTGGATCCATTTCGTTACACCATCGCGCACATATACCGAGTCTGTGGTCAAAACGACACGACATGGCTCTTTCAGCAACTTGAGCGCTTCGATCGCAGCAGTAAGCTCCATTCGGTTATTTGTGGTGTCGAGCTCCCCACCAAAAAACTCTCGTTCATGATCGCCAAAACGCAAAACCAAGCCCCAGCCACCAGGGCCAGGGTTACCTTTGCATGCCCCATCCGTATAAATGTCGACCTGCTTCATTCCACCGGCCTTAACGGCGTTTTTTCGTTGCGCGGATGAGCAGAACCACGAGCCCCTACCACTGGCTTAGCCACAGGCAGCCCCATGAGCCTCGCTTTAACACGCTCGGAGCGTTGGGCACTGATATGCCCCACTACCATTTTGTTGGCATAAACAACGTAAGCCGACCCTGGTGGAATGTTGTGGTCGGCTAGCCAATCGTCAACGCGTGCAAGCCATTGTCCTACACGGCCGGTTCCGCCGAACGGCAACACTGATTTGTGGCGGATTGGGGCAACAGAGAAATGCAACAATTTGAGCCAGTCCCCCAATTTAGTTATAGAAATTCCCGCGGGCACCGAGAGCCCTGATCGGGAAAAAGTTAGCAACCGACTCCATAAACCACGCAGGCTATGGGGATTGCTACCTACAACCAGCAAATGACCATGTGGCGTAAGCACCCGATGCGCTTCACGTAATACCTCGTGAGGCTGCTCAGAGAGCTCAAGGGCATTGACCATGACCACCACATCAACAGATTCGGTCTCTATGGGCAGCGCCTCGTCACGAGCGATTACCTGGGTGCTTCGTTGCTGACCGCCCTGAGGGTTCGCCCCGCGGGCATCCCCTGATATCATTGAGCACAGGTGCTGTACGCGTGTCATGGCCGATATGTTTAAACCCGCGTCAACGCCAATAACGAGTATGTGGTATCCAAACCATTCGTCTAATATTAGCGCTATGTCATCGCATATTTGTGCTTGAAGGCGTTGCCCGGAGGCCGATCCATGGTACCACCCACGCAGGTGGGCATGCCCCGTTTGGCGGTTGCTGCGGTTTTGCACTAGGCGAGATGTGAGTCGCTTGATCATGGTGCAACACTAGCGTTATGAGAAGGTAGTAGCAATATACCTCACTGCGCATTTGGGCGCGTATGTACGTACGGGCCGCCGCGAATAGTATGGCGATTGTTGATAGCCAGAACCACTGTGCCGGAGCTTTGCATACAGGCAATAAAATGAACGAAATAAGCTAGGATAACATCGAACCTATGAAAATTGAGCCCATACCTGCCTTCACGGACAACTATATCTGGTTGGTGCAAACGAGCAACGGAGGCACGTATGTTATCGATCCGGGTGATGCGGGACCTGTTGTGTCACTAATGAAAGAGCGCAACCTTGGCCTCGATGGCATACTGATCACCCACTGGCACCCAGACCACACCGGAGGCATACAGGCACTTAAAGCAGCAACCGGCTGCACTGTATGGGGACCAGATAACCCTGCTATCGAGGGCATTGATCACCGCGTCATTGATGGAGACAACGTCGAGCTCGATGGTTTGATTTTTTCTGTCATGGCGGTACCTGGACACACCCTCGATCACATCGCTTACTATGGACACGGGGTCCTGTTTTGTGGTGACACACTGTTTGTTGCTGGCTGCGGTCGCGTATTCGAGGGAACTTTCCCGATGATGCGGGCGTCATTAGAACGCATAAGGGAACTGCCATCCGATACCCATATTTACTGTACCCACGAGTACACTGCCGCCAACCTAAAATTTGCTCTAGCCGTGGATCCAGAGAATCACGCACTTCAAGAACAGGAACAAAGCTGCCGCCAGCACCGGCAGGAACAGCAACCGACGGTTCCCTCGACGTTGGCAAAAGAGCGAGCGAGCAATCCCTTTTTGCGCTGGGACGATCCAGTGATCATCAACAACCTGGCAGCACATAAAAAGCTTGTAGGCTCAAATCCCGACGACGTGTTTGAGGCGCTCAGAACCTGGAAGGATAACTTTTAACCCGACCATGTCATTGTTCTGCCGCCCTCAAATGATGCTGTATCGCCCGCTGGAAACCGAGCCAGGCAAAGTCTCAACCTTGGCGAATCTGCTACGCCGAGTTGCCTGGCTAGTTGGCTGGTTAGCCTTACTGAACATGGGACTGGCGAGTTGCTCGAGCCTGCCAGGTATTGCTACCGCAAAACATCCACTCACTGAGGTATCAGTCTCTGCTGTGCGCAAAGAGGTGCCCGCTGCAATAGCGCCGTTGCTGGGGAAGCCCACTGACCTTTGGGGTCGTATCGCTTGGGGGCTTACCTGGGAGCGAAACCACCCCGCGATCAAACCTGAAATTGAACATATTCTGTCCCAGCCCAATTTTTTTAATCTATTGAGTGATCGCGCGCTACCGGGATTGGCCTGGATCGTGTCTGAAATTGAACGCCTAGAATTGCCTATGGAACTGGCGTTAATACCCGTGATCGAAAGCATGCTCGATCCTTGGGCCTACTCGAGCCAGCGTGCAGCCGGCCTTTGGCAGATTAGCCCGGCTACGGCGAGTCACTACGGGCTCGAAGTCAATTGGTGGTATGACGCGCGACTGGACATTCCAGTTGCCACTGAGTTTGCGCTTAGCTATCTCGCAGAGCTGCAACAAGCATTTGATGGTGATTGGCCACTGGCTTTAGCGGCTTACAATGGTGGCCGCGGGCGCGTTGGTCGAGCACTAGAGAGTGCATCTAAGATCCATGAAGCGGCAGGTTTCTGGCAGCTGAAGCTACCGCGAGAGACGCGTCGTTATGTGCCGCGTATTCTAGCGCTGGCCGAGATCATCAGCCATCCAGCTCGTTTCAATTTGTCTTTGCCCCAGTTGAGTAGTGAGTTCACATACAGCGAAGTGGCGACAGAAGGCCAAATAGAATTATCCACCATCGCCGAACTCGCCCGTATTGATCTCGCAGAATTGCGCCAAAACAATCCCGCCCACCTGCGCTGGGCTACCGCTCCTGACGTCTCGAGCACGCTCTGGCTGCCGAGCAGTTCTGTGGAGGAGTTTCAGACGAATCTCGCGAAGCTAGACCCATCTGAGCGAGTGAGTTGGGCGCATTACAAGGTCGCCCCGGGGGATACGCTAAGCGCCATTGCGCAACGCTTTAATACGCAGATAGCGTTAATTAGCGCGGCTAACGCGCTAGAAAATTCACTCATTCGCTCGGGAGACACATTACTGATACCCAAGGGGGCTGGCAACGTGGTTGTAGCAGATTCGCTAGCACGCGAGTGGCCGCCAAAGCGACGTCCAAACTCGACGTTCCACAAGGTCCGCGAAGGAGACTCACTGTGGCGAATAGCGCAACGCTACGGCACGAGTGTAGTGCACCTCGCTAACCTAAATGGCCTTGATCCATCTGCCTACCTGCAACTGGGTCAACGCTTGAAACTACGTTGAGCGCTGATCGTCGAGGATGACAGATGGATTGAATCATCGCCTACGGCAATACGAAGGTCATCTCTACCCGACGGTTCTGCGACCTGGCTTCTGGGGTTGTGTCGGCTATCAGGGGCATTGATTCACCCTCACCCGCTACGGTCAACCGATCGGCTGACACGTCAAATGCTTCCATGAGATAGTCCGCTACCGCTTGGGCACGTCTCTCAGAAAGCGCCTGATTATATGACTCAGGGCCTTTGTCGTCTGTGTGGCCTGTTATAGTCAAAAGCACCCCTTCGAGTTCTTCACTGGTAAGTGCAATACCAAACTCGTCGACCTGACGCCGAGCGGTCGTTGTGAGTTGTGCTGAGTCGTAATCGAAGTTGATCATCTGCACATCAAAGCTTACTTCTATCGGCGCTTTCTCCGGCGGAGCCTCTTCTTGCATAGCATCACCGCCGGTGGGTCCGTCATCATAATTCTCCACAGGCTCCGGGGTAGCTTGCTTCTCAACCGCCTGGATAATACCGCGGGCTTTGAACTGCAGCTCTTCGCCAGCTTCTTCTTGTGCTTCTTGAGCAACCAAATGACTGCTGAGCGCGATCAACGCTATGGATACATACTTCAGTTGTGCTAGTTGTGCTAGTCGTGCCATGTACTTTTCACCCCGCGTACTAGTTATCTTATAAGGCACGCCAATATTTGACGGGCCCGCCTGCTCCGCTTAGTCTATTGCGTAACTTGCAATTTATCCACAATGGGGATGTCCATGTTAAAGGTGTTCATTCGTGTTGCCAGCGTATCTCTGATGGCAGTTGTATCTCCCTCGTTCGCAGGCACAACGTTAACCGCGGAGGTCAAGGTCGCCGCGGTAGGCCCGCTAGCCCTTTATGAAAATATGAGCACGGTAACGACTACCGTGGATGGCCAATTGGCAGAGGTGGTCACCGCTCAACAGAATGACCCAGGTTATCCGGCAGTGTCGATTGTTGATCTTGATGAAGGCACCATTACCGTTAGGACGGGTGGTGCTACTGAGACCATCGATATCATTGATCGCTCAGACGAGCTCTATGCCCTTTACGATGAGTTAAATGCCGACACTGAAGGATTAAGTCTACCCTTCGATAAACAAAATTGCCGCTGGGGCAGGACGTCTGTCAAAAGTAAAACGACCGACGAATTTCGACGCGTAAACCGAAAAAAAGCGTACCGAACCATCGTTTCAAGTAACCAAACGTGTTCGATTCCGGAGACCGGGCAACAGTGTACGCTTAATTGGAGTCTTGACGCTTGGGTTGCACGACGGGACAGAGACCAAGAAATCAGCGACTTTTACGAAAGCTATGGTGAAGAGTTGGGCGTATCAGCTTGGATCCCGCGGTTGTCACGGGAGGCGCAAACACTGGTCTCAATGTTCTCAAATCGCTGGGAAATGATGTTCGATGAGGTCCAAAAGATTGACGGCACGCCCCTAGAGCTCAACATGAGCGTTGTTATAGGCCAACGGGGATGCCTCGCAACTAAAGGATCCTCAATGTGGGATGAATCGTTGGCAGCAGCACGTCGCGCGGGAGCCGCGGGCGTTGGTCAAGCAGTCGGTGGCGCCGCCAGTGAGGCCTTGGGTAATTCAGTCGGTGGCTCTATTGGATCGTCGGTGGTGGGCTCCGCGGCTGGATCACTATTTGGCAGCTTGGGCAAATCAAAGTCTAAACCGACGGCACAGGGCTCGCAATTATTAACGCTGTATAAAATTGATTGGACAACCACCAATATCGATTCTTCAGATGATATTGTGGTTAAACGTCCAACTGACTAATCGATAGCGAGCACGCCAGCGCTCATCGCTGTGTAATGAAAAGCCATACCGAGAAAACAGCGCGCTATAAGCGCGCCACCGTTGAGACCGACCAGGAAAAAACCAACTGAAAAGCCCTTCTGGCCGCGTGGTAACAACAAGTGCACCCGGATGGAGCCTGGTGGATAGGGTTTTAACAACCGCATCAAAATCGGGTAAAAACTCGGAGCACTCCATAAATACCGCGAGGTGATATGGCTCCTTTTCTCTCGCCAGCCAGGCCGTGACATCCTCACAATGTAAACGCACGTCAACAGTTGTTGAAAAATTGGGTAGCTTTTCACTAAGGATCGCCAGCATGGCGGCGGAATTATCAACGCAGTCAACAGATGCCGTATCGGTGAGATTTTCAAGTACTCTAAAAGTGGCTCTACCCGTACCACAGCAAAGATCCACAATACGCAGCGGCTCGCCCCCCTGCTTGTGCTGGGCGGCGAGTAAAGCTTCGCGAATCAAGTCGTCATAAGGCACGTAGTTGTGTCGAGACCACTTTGTCTCGTAATTGGCTGCCGCCTTATTGTACAGGTACGCCGTCCATCTTGGACCCAACCAGCTCAGTTCGCCTGGGTATACCACCGCGGCAAATACAACCACGGCCACCACGAACGTGGCAACGAGCAAAACAAGCAACGCTAGAGCCGGTCTGCAAACGTGGGATCAGCAACCTTCTCGAGCAGCATCGACTTGTGATCATAGCTAAATAATTCGCGCACCGAGTAATCGCCATCGTCCGTCAGCGGCAACACCTCAGCAATGGAGGCTACCGATCTTCGCCCTGCCAATCGTTGTAGTTGAATGACAATTTGAACCGCTGACGCCACTTGCGCACGCAAAAACTTGAGCGGAATTTCTTCCCCAGCAAACAGGGCGAGTGTCTCAAGGCGGCGCAACGATTCAAGGGGTGTGTTGGCGTGTACTGTAGACATGGATCCGCCGTGCCCCGTATTCATAGCCTGTAGTAAATCTAATGCTTCGCCACCACGACACTCACCCACAATTATGCGATCGGGTCGCATTCTCAGCGATGAGTGCAAGAGATCGCGAATGGACACTGCGCCCTCGCCTTTGCGGTTTGGCGGTCTGGTTTCCAGTGAGACCACATGGTCTTGCTCGAGCTGTAATTCGGCGGCGTCCTCGATGGTGACAATACGGTTACCCTCGGGAATCATCGCCGAGATTGCATTAATGAAGGTGGTCTTGCCGGTCCCGGTACCACCCGAAATAATCATGTTTTTTTCATGACGAGTGGCACCTTCAAGCAAGGAAACGGCCTCTTCGGTGAGGGACCCCGACGTTACCAGGTCAGCAAGTGTTAACGAACTTTTACTGTGCTTGCGGATGGTGATAGACATGCCTACCCGCGACACGGGTGGCATCACCACATGGACTCGATGCCCTTGTGGCAACCGTGCGTCAAATCGTGCAGTAGTCTCATCAATACGCACACCCACGTATTGGGCCAAGTTCTGTACCGCCGCCATTAACCTACCTTCATCGCCGAAAGTAACATCCGACAAAACAAGGCCACCGCTTTTTTCAATATAAATCTGGTGAGCACCGTTGATCATGATCTCTCTAACGCTCTCGTCCGCCATTAATTCGGCCACTGGCGCGAGAAAATAGTCTAGGGTAGCGGTGAATATCTGATCGCGACCATCTTGCATAGTCTCAGGATTCCTCATTTCCCTCGGGTGAGGTTACCGACGCCGATGGGATGACATTCACCTCCAGTACTGTCCATCCGACAAGCGCACGCTGGGACAACCAACGCATCAGGCGTCCCGAAAAAGCTGGATCAGGTTGAATCTCATAGGCTTGAGCCCAGTCATCAACGGGTATGAGTGGGATGTTGTCTGGCATATCAAAGGCGGCGGTGAGGTTAAGCAGTATCCAGTATTCGGTGCCAGCAGGCTCCGACACCTCCAGTCTGAGATCACTCGCAATAGTATTTAGCTCACCGGGTACGAGTGTGGGCGCTGCGCCACTGGGCGCTGGGTAAATAAAACTGAGAATGTTGTCTGCACTGAGATGAATAAGTGCAAGCTCGCCAGGCTGGTCGACCGACAGCTCAAAAACAACCTCGCTACCGATCTTCATCGTCGTGATACCCGATTGCGACTCGGCCCCCACAATGGATGCCGCCATTCCTGGTAAAACGTCTGCGAGTGCCGAACTCACATACTGAGACGCCTCGGTTGAATTATTAATCAGTAGCGGTGGTGGACCTTTTTTGGGCATCAGCAACAACGCACCAATGCCACCCAAGGCAAGTACGAGTACGACGGCCACCGCCTTAAACCACAACGGCTGTTTTCTTTTTGCTGGTTTCTCGTCACCTTCCTCTGTTTTTACCGCAGCCCCACCAATCGGTAAGGTTGGCGCACTGAGAATTTGACGCTCAGCCTCGCGAAGGTCAGCAAGCACGCCTAAGATTTCGCCAGCATCAGCCGGCCGCTCATCGGGGTTCTGAGCGACCAAGCGGGCAATAAACTCAGATAACGGAGCCGAGAACTTGCTGTCTATCTCATCCAGTCTCGGCCAAGCTAACTTGCTGTAGCTCCATTTTTGCCAAAAGGCGTTGGGACTCTCGGGGCCTTGAGAACCTGTACTCTTAGCAGTGACTTCTCGAGCGACCTGTTCAAAGGCGGCGGCACCAAGTAACAACTCCATGGCCATCACGCCGGTAGAATAGAAATCACATTTCTCACTTATCGTATTCGGTGCCAGCAGTATCTCTGGCGCGGCATATTTAGAACCGACAAAGGGGATCACGTCTTCGTCGCCCTGCATAGCGACACCAAAATCAACGAGCTTCCATGTGCCATCACCATTGAGCAGGTTATCGGGCTTGATATCACGATGAATCAGGCCCGACGAATGAATGGCATCAAGGCCTGAAAAAACGTCCTCGAGCACGCCCAATGTCACATCGACAGACGCTGTTCCAGACCCAATCGCTGAGGCCAAACTGCCGCCACCGACATATTCTTGGACGATGGTCGGAATGTTGTCGTCGTAAGTAACGTCATAAATTTGTACGACGTTGGGGTGCTTGATTTTAGCAATTTTGCGCGCTTCGTTAAGCAGTAGGTCACGCACATCGGTATTATCCTGCAACTCCGAGGCAATCTCTTTAAGCGCGACATCGCGCTGCATCACGCTGTCCCAAGCGCGGTAAACCGTGGCCATAGCCCCCGAACCCACGTAGGTTTTGTTGGTAAAACGATCCGACATGTTAGGTCCTTAACTCCTTATAACCGCGACAAACAGTTTACCGCGTAACGATAGAGGGGTGAGTTAATATCGCCATCGAGGGCTCTAAGCTCTCGGCATATCACGCGTGCAGCACCTCGTTCATTGCGCGAGAGGAGCACTTCCAACCTGGACATGCGGTCCTCCACCAGAATGAGTCTACTCGCAGCCTGCTGCTCAGTATAATGCTCAGAAGCCCATTGCCCATAGGCTACTTGTAACTGATGCCATTCCTGGCTATCAAAGCTGTCTTTGGCACCACTGAGTGAAAACCAAACCATGGTAGCGACAATGCCTAACAAGTAGACAGCCAAGACCGCACGGATCAGCGGCGACGCGAGTGGACCGCTGCTCAACACAGAGGATGACTCACCCTCTGTGGTCTTTGCAGAGTTGTCTTCCACACCGGCGCGGGTTATCGGCGTCCAGGTGACACTAAACCGCGTACCCTGCTCCGGTTCAATCACGGCGCCAGGTTTTAACTCCTGCTCTTCGTGAACAACTTTGCCGTCTACACGGGTGCCGTTAGCGCTAAGGTTGATAAGCACCACCGTTGCTAAGCGGTAAGTTATCTTAAAATGCGATCGACTAATTGCCTGGGTAGCGCCCGATAGCTTGAACGCAATATCGCCACTTTCCGGTTGTGGTTCTCGACCAAACACAGCAGTCCCAAGGGTTAGATCGTGGCGATCTCCTCGCATGGGACCAGCATCAAATTGTAATTTAACATTCATCATCGCTAGAAAACTCCTGATGAGAGTAGTTGAACCATAAGTGGCCCAACGATCAGCAGTAGCACTGCAAACATAATCATCATATTGGGGAAGGTCATTTTCGTGGGTGCCTCTACCGCTAACTTCTCTATTTGTTGCAGTCGTGCCTCTCGAAAAGCTTCGGCTTGTGTCTCTAAGGTAGCCACCATGGGCGCACCCATCTCCTGACCGCGATTGATGGCTAGCAAGATGGTGGTCAGTGGTTCAAGCCCTACGCGTTCACCCATATTCTGAAAAGCGACTTTCTGGCTGGCTCCCGAATCGATCTCCGCAAGTGCTACACGAAATTCTTCGGCGAGTGCGTCATTCTTAGTGGCAATTTCTTCAAGGGCCTGACGGAGTGTACCGCCGGTTTCCAAGACCAAGATAGATAAATCAAGCGCATAAGGGATACGCTTATAAATGCTGTGGGAGCGCTTCTCTGCTTTCGTTGCCAAGTTTGATGGCTGAATATAAAAAACCCAAAACAGGCCCAGAAACGCGGCAATGAACATCCCCATTAGGGAGCCAAACGCCATAAATATCAGTCCCAGTACAATTGTAATAAGCAAACCCTGGGAAACGAGTTGCGCCACAAACGTATCTGCCGATACGTCCATACCCGCACGTTTTAAATCTTTTGCGCTCTTTTTGGATAAGGTAGCCACCCACGTGAGATTTTCTACCAACTTCAGGAAGATACGTTGCGCGAACTTGTAACTACTGACGGGTAAGCTGCCTTCCTGAGCCTTAATGGTCAACCAAAGTGTTTCATTTTTGGTCACGAGTGCGGCTACGGCACCAAAAATAACAAATACCACTAGCGCGGCGGATAAAAAGGCGGCTGCCATTGCAATCATCAATTCCATGCCTACCTCACACGTCCAAGTCAATCAACCGTTGGATAATAAAGTAGGCGCCTACCTCTAACATCAGCGCAATTACTAAAATCACGTTGCCTACCAGTGTTTCGAAGAGAATGAGTACCTGATTGGGCTCGACAAGATACAACAGACCACAAATCACAATGGGCATAGCGAGCATGATGTTCGAGGACATGCGAATACCCGATGTCTCGGTCTTCACGCGCTCCTCTACACGCTCTATCTCTTTGGTCGCTACGGCCAGTCGATCCATCAGCGAAGCCAGGCGGCCACCGCGTTCAAGGCTGACAACAATCGTCTGAAAAATGAGCGTCAAGCGTGGAATTTGCAACCTAGCGTCCGCGTAGCGAAACGCAGCTGCAGGTAACTGCCCCGACTCAATACGCTGACGAATCAAGCCAAACTCCTGTGACGCCGGTGCATTCATATTGGTTGCGATATCATCCACCGCTTGCTCAATCGTAAGACCACTTTTAAGACTCGAGCTGAGTGCAAGCATGACATCAGACGCTTGTTGCTCCAATCGTTCTCGTCGACGCCTAACAATGCGATCAATCGTGACCTTGGGAGCCACATAGGCAACAAGGGCAATCAGTAACGCAAACACCACTTTGCCAGTCAGCCAGGTGACGGCGACAAATGCGATAACAGGACCAAAATACCGCAACCGCGCCAAAAATAGCGGGCTTGTGTTCTCTTCATAGACCGCTTCGAAGGTTGCGCTTATATCTGCATATTCATTGGCTATCTTGGCGCTTATCTTGTTCCAACACCAATCCGCTGTGCCATAAACAAGGCCCATCACGGAAACGCCCACCAACACCAAGCCTGCGATCAGCTCCATGCGAATAACTCCTCCAAGGTTACGCCACCGTTATCCAAGAGTTGCTGAATAAACGACGGCAGGTAACCGGTAAACGTGAGTTCTTGAGTACCATTGGCTTGGGTAGTCAGCCTAAAAATATCCTCGATGATGATTTGCTCACGATCAAAATCATAACCGGCTACTTCACTGATATGGGTAATCTTGCGCGACCGATCACGCTGGCGAGCTATCTGCACAACCACATCAACGGCCGAGGCGATTTGTTGGCGAATGGCGCTGGCGGGCATATCCTCGCCCGCTTCCATAACCATCACTTGCAATCGTTGCATCATCTCTACCGGCGAGTTTGCATGCCCCGTTGTCAACGATCCATCGTGACCAGTATTCATTGCCTGTAGCATGTCCAGAGCCTCTCCTCCCCGACATTCACCCACGACCACACGATCGGGGCGCATACGCAAGGAGGCGCGAACAAGGTCTTTAATCGATATTTCCCCGGCTCCCTCTAAGTTTGCCTTGCGCGCTTCGAGGTTAACCTGATTGGGCTGAGGCAGTTGCAGCTCCGCGCTGTCTTCAATAACCACCAACCGTTGGTCCATGGGTATCAGAGACCCAATCACATTAAGTAGCGTCGTTTTACCCGAACCGGTTCCGCCGGAGACAACAATATTTTTCCGAGCCCGTGCTAGGGCAGTAATAAACAGACCTGCCTGCGGCGTAAGCGAACCAAAACGTAATAGATCATCGAGTCTGAAAGGGTCCTCGCGAAAACGGCGAATCGTCACCGATGTACCGTGAATAGCAATCGGCGGAACAACCACATGCACGCGCGACCCGTCGAGCAGTCGCGCATCGATAATGGGATCGGCGCGGCTGACGGCTCGACCAATCGGTCGAACCATGCGGTTTACCGCCACACCTAGGTCATCTTCGCTGGGGAAACTGCGACCCGTTTCCTCAAGGCCACCGCCACGCTCAACAAAAATACGCTTGCGCCCCACCACCATAATTTCGGTGATATCAGCCATGGTCAGTAAGCTTTCAAGCGGGCCCAATCCATAGACAAGATCATTGATATCCTGTCGAAAACAGGCTTTGGCCACGAAATGCTGATCGCTCTTATTAAGCGTTGTTTCATAGCGGGCATATGCATCGTTAAAGGCGCTACGCACAGCCAATAGCCCGTTATCGGTTGCACCCGATTGTTGAAGCTCGCGAAGAATCGTACGACTGAGCTCGTCAAAGGCAATTGCATGCTGCGACACGGACCAGGAGAGCGACATGCGCCGCCCCTCTTTTGCCTCTCCGCGCATCAAATTACTGATAACTTCTTCACGGACCGCTCGCTTAACCACGTAATTAAGAAGCTCCTTGTCCAGTGCTTCAACCTGACTTAAGAGTTGCTCCAGCCTGCCGTCGAGCTCTGTTTTGAGTGCTTCATCATTGGCATCGATAACACGGCCCTTGAAGCGTACGTTATCGAGAAGCTTGCTGTGAATTTCGCGTTTGATCTCGGAAAACTGCTCTTCCAGCTCAAAGTCTTCTGCGGCTTTTGCGCTTCTTAGACCGTTAACCTGCAACAAGAACCCAGGGATAGAGATGACATCTTGGTTAGCGAGCTGTCGGGTCTGACCCTGGCGTAGGTCCTCATCATTAACAAGTAGACCGTTTAAACCCAACGCGCGAATACTTACAGTGGGGCCTTCTTGAATAATCTCCGCGTGTTCGGGCGAGATATACGGCGAATCAAGTACGACATGGCTATCGGGCGCTCGGCCAATGGCTAACCGACCCTCAAGGCGATACTCACCGATGGGTGTGTTGTTGATATCGGTAACAAGCAGCGATCCACTCATGAGTTAACCTCAGTGCGTGAAGCGCCGTTGTTTTGGGTGGCCATGAGCATCTTTATCAGCGCACCGCTTTCCCAACGGTATCGAAATTCTCCGCACCCACTTTAACCTTGCTTGACCCCGATGAGCCTTGCTCATCTTCCTTACTGCGCAGAATAAGTGTCAGCTCGGCGCGATAAAAATCGCGAGCGAAAATAAGTTTGGCGGCTTCTTCCATGGTCACTAACAAGGTCACGGTGCCATAGGCATCATTTTTCTGTATCTCAGAGCGTCGATACTCGGCGCCCACCGCCAGTACAGAGACCGCATCAAGAATTGAGCGAGTTGTTTTGGCCTCGGCAATATTGCGCCGCCCGTCAGACTCCTGATCCTCAACCGGCTCGGCATAGGTTGCCATGACATCAACCAAGTCACCGGGGCGGATGAAGTACGAGACGGAAGATGTGGCACCTACAGGGATGGAAATTGCCTTTTTACCCGCGGGAATAGCAGGCAGCACACCCGGATCAACAGAGGCGTCAAAGTGTCTAAAGAGGATAAGGTCACCTTGCTTCACGGGTAATCGAAGCGGTGTGGCCTGAATGTAGTTGGCAAATTTGCTGGTGGGTGCTTCTGACAACGCATCGGGGAATAAATTAGCCGGTAGCGTGATGGTTTGCACGTTTCCTCCGAGGAGCGCCCCCACTTCAGCATCTTTTGTTGCCTTGAAGACCGTAATCGTGTCTCCCGTCAAATTCGAAATATGCTGCTGTACAAATACAGCCGCAGCAATACCTGCTACCAGAGCAACCACAGTAACGAGTGTTTTATTCATGATGCTTCTCCCTCTTGATCATTCAGCATGGTTACCACTGATAGCTCAGTGTCTTGCGCAACAACGGTCACAATGAGAAACCCGCCCGATGCTGCAACAAAAGTCCGCTGTGACTCTCTCACGTCAGCGTCTTGACCCTCAGCCTCGCGCCAGCCTTTTCTCGCCAAGGCACGACTTATGTCCTCAAGCACATTACCACCCAACGCCGTTCCATATTCTTCAACTTTCCAGCCACCCAACGCCATATCCATACGCTGCGCAAAGTGTTGCGGTAAATCTAGGGTTTGCAATAGCCCAGTGTTCTTTAAATGGGCTCCCCCAATCACGTCCGGACGAGCGCTCATGCTTACCACGGATACCAACACACGATTGTTAGCCAGGCGCTGTGTGCAGTCGGCGGTGGTTGTCATAACCCTATCGTTACTGCCATCGTCTGTCTTGGGCATCCACATAGCAAGCGCTTGATCACCTAATGTTTCGCTCCCGGGCAGCTCAAGACAATCAGAGCACGCACTTTCTTTATAGCGCAAGCCCGCGCCTTCACAGGGGCCCTCGACCTCGTGTTCTTGCAAATCTAATTGCCCAGTGCCGTCAGGCGCAAACACAGATCCTGATAGTAAATTACCGTTGAGGCTGCCAAGGTTATTGGTCGGGACTGCGGCTACTGTATTGGGGGGAAACGCTTCGGCGGGTACAAACATTTCGCCGTTGCTACTGAAGAATGGGGTGTTAACCAACACAGCGAATCCGACAAACACAACGGCAAGGGTCAACATCACTCGCGTCAGAATCTTCAGAAAGAAATTAATCGCTGTCATGGGCATTTCGCATCATTGGGTGGTAGCCCCCCAAAAGGTGCTAGGGCATATTCGGCTACTCCAAGGAATCCGAATAACGCACCGGACAAAAAGTCACTGGCATTGGTGGCTTCTAGGGGGTTGAAGTCACGGCTCTCAAGCTCGCAAAAGGTATAGGGGCCGCCGCCCAAAACGAGCTTGCGCTTGATGCTACTGTCGTTGAAGTTGCTACGCGTGTCTATCAGTGCCACATCTAGGGTAACGGTTGAAAGGCCCGAGATTCCCGACATAAGGCGGTTGATTGTGTCCGCGGTCTCTGGACTAGCCGATGGAAAACTGTAAGTACCAGACCTGTCATCAACCGAAACACTGGCGTTATCGCTTGGATCAGTGAAGTAGTGCTGTGTTACGAGGGAGGTGAGCGCTGACGCTGTCGCTGCCGTGCCCTCGTCTCGATCTGTTACCAACTTATCGGTGCTTAGCTTAAGCGCGCCTTGGGTTTTTTGGCTGCGAATGTTGAGATAACCCATGGTAAATACCAACATAAAGAGCGGCACGATCAAGAAAAAAATCACCAATAGTGACTCTATAGAGGCGTTGCCGCGCTGTGAGCATGTCAATGTCGATTGCCCCCCCATTAGTGATTGTTCACCGTATCTAACACTTGCCCAATGGGGCCAGTCAGAAAGCCAAGACCCAACTCATTGCCTCGATCGAGCGCTGATTGCAGGAGCGATGCTCGCTCTAAGCGCACGCGCCAGTCCTGCGTAAAGGTATCGGCAGAGAGCTCGTTATAGACCTGTGCTTGTGCAAAGCCCCTAAAGGTGACTGTGTCGCTACCACGTTTGCCGGTCGGTGCATAAATGGTATTTTGCCCAGCAACTTGGCGGAAATAATCGGTCCAAAAAGGCCTATTTCCCCCGGCCAACTCTCTGCTCACCACCGCAAAATAGCGCAACTTGTCGGGCGTGCTGTCTTCATCTACCAGTAAATGGGGTATGGGGTAGCTGCCGCACTGCCCACCACCATGGCTGTTACCCTGAGACACGTCGGCACCGTACTCTTCTTCCAGATAGTCATTGAGCTCTTCGCCCTCAAGCGTTTTTTTGCCGGCACTCGTGAGGGAAATCGCCGTCAGATTGTATTTATACTCCGGGTCAAGGTAAGGCTTCATTTCCGCGGTTAAAGGTGGCGAAAAAAATTGTGCCACAGGTGCTGGAGCGTTGTATTGGAAATCGGAGTAAGTCAGCTCCTCGGTTCGATCAGTCACGCCATCGTCGTTATCGTCAAAGGGCACCTCGCCCCGATAACGGGTCTCGGTAGTCACTTTGAGAAAATAGGTGCCCGTCGCTTCTCGGCGTGATGTTGCCGCACGCCGATGGAACCCATCCTCACCCACTTCAAAATGCATATAATCCGGGTGATTCTTGAGGTTAGTTGAGTTAATGCTCGGGTAACCGCTGTTCGCGGACGATGAACATTGTACGTTCCAGTTACGCCCCCGTGATTGTCCGGTGAGTGCGGCTACGCCTTCATTCGTGGGGCGATGGGTAATGGCACCACTGGGTACTGAGACGGGCTCTCCGCCCAGATCCTCAAGGCCACCGAACCCCGCTTGTTCCGACGAACTCAAGCCACCGCCACCGCCACCGGCAGGAACCCACGCGATGAAATTTTCGGGTCGCCAGTGATTGTGAGGTAACCAATCAGTCTCGTCGTTATAGCGCGTCCACTTGGCTTTAGCGCCATGCTGCCGACAATCATCCAAATGATAAAAATCAACCTCGGTGCCTTCGGGCTCTGGCACTGAGCCGCATTGCATCCACTGCAGTTCGGCGTTAAAAAACCCGGCGAAAATGGGGTGCGGAAATAGGTTAACAAAGGCGATAAAACCGGTATCCCATAGCCCCTTTCCGTGCTTTGCGGGACCTTCGTCAGACTCGTAACCCTGTAATTCAAACCCTTTACCGCCATCGAGCATGGGGGTGCAGAAGTCGTTGAGGGCAGCATTGTCTCGGCTTACAGGTAGCCTGGCGAATTCACTGAGGTTGGCGGCGCCTAGCTGCAACGCCGACCCCTCTACAACCCAACCATTAACGTTATTCGATCGGGCAATAGCAATACCTTGCGCGTAGCCAATTTTGGGGAAACTAACAGCAACAACCTCTGCCGCTGTGGATAAGCTCTTCATCACTGTCCAGGCAGCCTTGGGGCAGCGGGTTACGTTGTTGTGTAACGCTTTCAACATGGGCTCAAGTACGGTCTTAAGCACAGTAAGCTGAATGCGCACCACAATCTTCATAGCCACGCAGAAGGCACCCACAATCGGCACACCTGAGCAGGCGGTAAAGGCTATTTCTTGGCCTTCGGCAATGGGAATCATCACATTGACGGTTTTATAGGCGCTGTTGGTGATGGCGGCCATGCTGAGCAACTTCGTGTTGAGCACATTAATCATGGCCACCGTATTCATGCCCCGCGCCGTCCAAGTGGCTGCCGAGATGGCGGTAACATCTGCCGCTGCCTGCATTTCCATGCGCTGACGTAAGGTATCGCCAGTATTCATCACCATGGCCAGCATACCAATCAGTGCAAAAGCCCCAACCAGGCCCAGAAAAGACACCTGCGCGCGCTCGTCGCCATGGAGTGAACGCATCGTTAAAACGCCTTCCGTTTTCGCCATGCGGACACAACAACCGTTTCAGAGAGCTCAATCGTGGGTACCAAGAGGGAATCCAAGAACGCAAACTGCCAATCCATGGCAGTTTTCATTGTGCGCCCAGCGTAAGGCACGTTGAGCCAAAATTGATAGGTAACGTCGACTGTTAGCGTATCTTCGCTCGAGAGATCGTAGGGCTCGGTTATTTGCCCACCTTCCTTGTCTTCGCCTACCGCATTGCGTCCGTTAATCCAAACCTCGGTTGCAACATCTGCATACAGCGACTTAACAACCCCGCGTTGCACGCGCGATCCTTCGTAGAAGTCTCCGCCCCGGTGCAAAACCATGGGACCCAGCTGGCCCACAACGCTGGCAGGTGACGAATCGAAAGAAATACCACCCCACGATTGGCTGTTTATGGCCACACCTGCCTGGTAAGAGGCATAGGCCTTGGCCGCGGCCGTTGCACTACCCGGCGACACCGGCAGTAACGCGGGCGCGGTAGCGCGTTTTATGCGCGTCCATTTAGTCGCCCCTTCGGTACCGGCATTGTTGAGGATGCCCTCCTCCTCGTTGTCGGTCTTTTCGTAAATGACCGTGCTAGCGCTTCGGCCCGCGGCGTAGGCCGCGTAGCCCACGTGTAGCTGGGCATTGATCATTAAACTCACCTGCACAAAGGCGAGCACTATAATCAGCAAAGGCAGCAGCACCATGAGAAATTCAAGGGAAGCAATGCCCGATGTAGAGCCCAAAGTAGCACGCCCAGTAGCGCGGAATCGTTTCAGTAAAAACCATACCGCTATGCACCCGAACACCCCGCCTGCAGCTACCGACAGCATAAAGTACATCTCGAGTGTTTGTAGCCGCTGTACGTAGGGCAATCCGTCGGGCGTGAGAATGGTGTAGTTCATGTTAGCCGCTGTGCACTACAGCTATAAAGCACCAACTCAGCGTGCTAACAGCAATCGCCACGGCAAACGGGAATGAATCTCGCGTTGTGTTGCTAGTGCTTTCCGCTCTGCCCACCATCGCACTCCCCTCTCTCAAGAGTGTTTGCAGCAGTTCGCCACGCCAGATGAGTATCAGCAGCGCGAACACACCACCCACCAAAAGTGACCCAATGGCAATATTGATCGCATGAGCAGGCCCAAGGAGTGCACCAATGGCGGCGATAAGCTTGACGTCGCCGCCCCCAAATAGCCCTAGGTAAAACAAGATCGCAAAGGGAACTGCTACACATGACGCAAGCACGTGCATAACCGCCTGCTCAGTTCCGCCCTGCATAAAAGCCAATCCCAACCCCGCCACAATGGCGGGATAGGTTAGGCTGTTGGGTATACGCCGACTGCGGACATCCATGACCGATGCAATGATAACGAGCATTGCAGAAGCCATGAACACCACTGCTAAAACCTCAACTCGCTGAGCGGACCTTCACTGCATTAAGGGCTTAGTCCACTGTTGCCAGCGCCCGACGTGTTCGTCAGCGTATTCCATTGATCTTGAGCGGCCTCATAGATGGTGCCACCCATGGTCGCAATAAGAATGACGATAGGAATTAGAACCAATGCAAGCATCAGCATACGCCCAAGGTTTTCGTTATCACCACGCTCATCCTTATGTAATTGCGTGAACGCGATGTGGGCTTGTCTGGCTATATTGATCATCGTTTGCAACATGATTTTTCCTCTTATTTACACCTTGGTGGCCAGAAACCCGAGTTGCTTGCAATTTCTGGCAATACGTTATCCACGCCCCTTTAAAAAAACGGCGACGACATAAAAATCTGGCTAAAGCTCACGTACTCTCGCAGCACATCTTCGTACATCCAAACCGCCAACATCATGGGAAACACACCCCCAATGAGTATCAGCAGAAATTCGATGGACGACTCGCCCGATTGACGCATGGCACCCCCGTTTTTTGGTAGTTTTACAACAAATGTATCCGTTTTTAAACTGTTAATTTTATGACGATGCCCCCTCCAACTACGTGCGCCCAGTGGTCGCTGTGAGGGCTAGTCGTCAGACGTAGGCTTGTCCGAGACCGGCTTTTTCCCAACAGGGTAGTCGTACCCATGAGAGAACACGGTCGGCGACTGCGGTAATAAGCCAAAATCACTGGTCATGGCAGCCACTTGTTCCTTAGCAAAACCACCTACTTCGTTGGCGGTAATCACACCATCTGCGGGCGCGCGATCTGCCTCGCCTGCCAAAGCCTTGAGCAGTGTGTAAGTAAAAACACCGTGCCCCAACTGGTTCACCTCTAGCGCATTTTGTCCTTTGCCCGTGGCGGCGATTAAATTGACACCCAAGTTGCTGCCAAACACCTGCAGAACGCGCTGATCTTTTGAGCGCTGCGCCAATATATCGATGGCATCACCGGATTTGCAGGTGTCCAACAGTAGGAACACCCGCCTGGCACTCAGGCGACTAATCTCTGCGGCAAGTTCGTCGACCGATAGTCCGACCTGACCAAGTGCTGAGGTATCGATGGGCAGCGCAAGACCACGGAGTAGCAGGTAAAATAGGTCATCAAAGACTTCACCGTGGGTGGCAAAATACAGCACCACTGTGTCACCCGGTGCGGCTTTGCGCAGGCCTCGAATGGCGTTAATGACACCCGACTTGGTGGCCTGCTCATCAATTAACAGCGAGGTTGTTACCCTATCAAAGCTCCCCTGCCCAGTTTCTTTGAGTGCTTCTGCAATACCCTCAGCGTCGGGTACGGCGTAATTGAGGTTGAGTACATCTTGCGGGTCGGCGTAGTCATTAATGGCCGTTGCCAACAGATGTAATGTTCTGCCCGCATCGGGTGCATCGTGTTGGGCCACGCTTTGAGCGCCGGAAGCCAAAACGCCTTCCGGGTTGCGTACGCGAGCGCTAAAGACATTGCGGCCTTGAACGGCTGTTACGCGATAAACATCGACCACCGAGCGCTTATCTGCGGCCAAGGTTTGGGACTCCCGGGCCTCACTATGGAGCTGTAGACCTTGGTGGTAGAGCTGAAGTTCACCAAGCCCCCCACCCTGATCAATGCGCGTGACCGTGGCACGAATCATGGGTTGATCGCTAGTACTCGACTCAAGCTTCACATCCAATACAACCTCTGGGGGCATGATGATGCCATCCGCCATTGACGGTGGATCGGTTAAATATTGGGTCTCGCCGCGCTGAAGCCATTTGCCCAGCAAGCCCGGCTCGAGATAGGTGGCGATGAAGTCGGTAAGTGGTAGCGCGTAATCGCCATCGGCCCATGAAACCGGACTGGGTGTGGCTACTGTGCCATCAAACCGGCCCCGCTCGTCGAGCAGCGCCCAACCGCGTGTTGAAGACGCCAGCGTTAGAGCTTCCTCATGTTCATGATCTTGCCAGCGAGAGAAGCGCAACAGTCCATCATCAAGCTGGCTAACTAGTAGCGGCCCCACTGGC
>Ga0181559_10000819_pt1 | contig 29743 bp, 22 predicted proteins | sample 011ome_21_FD_133752 | JGI IMG/M metagenome (GOLD analysis project Ga0181559, IMG submission 133752) | Coastal salt marsh microbial communities from the Groves Creek Marsh, Skidaway Island, Georgia - 011508AT metaG (megahit assembly) | ecosystem: Environmental > Aquatic > Marine > Intertidal...
GCGTTAAAGGGCCGCTTCAATTCATCGGCATTGATGACGCCGAGCGCAAAGATCAAGTTGCTCGACAGCTCGCGAATATAGCGCCCGTTGCCCAGGCCTTCAAAGTTTTACTTTACCACCGCCCCGATGGCGCAGAAGCAGCCGCTCAATGGGGCGCGGATTTGATGCTGACCGGCCACACACATCGAGGGCAAATCTTTCCCTTCAACTTTTTGGTACAACGGGTGTTCCCGCGCCTGTATCGGTCCTATCAGGTAGACCACCTGCATCTGTATGTGTCACCCGGAACAGGGACCTGGGGACCGGTGTTGAGACTCGGCTCCAAGTGCGAAATTACTCTGTTTACGCTAATGTAGACCTACGTATCACAGACTTCAGGACAGACTTCGTGGCTGAAACCAATTGGCAAGAACCCAGTGATTTGATCATCGAGCAAATCGAAATAGGCCCAATGCAGAATTACACCTACATCATCGGCAGCCGCGAGACCCGCGAAGTCGCCATTGTCGACCCGGCCTGGGACATCGACTCTCTCATCAATCACCTTGCCGAAAAAGACTATACGTTAACCGCGGCGCTGGCGACTCACTATCACCCAGACCATGTCGGTGGCAGCTTCAGTGGCAATAGTGTGGAAGGGGTTGCCGAATTAATGGCGAAGAGCCCGGTCAAGGTCTATGCCCACAAGGAAGAAGCTGACGGCATCCGCAAAGTCACCGAAATATCCGAATCTGACATCGTCAGAGTCGATTCGGGCGATACCCTGAAAATCGGCAACATTGAGGTCGAGTTTCTACACACCCCTGGCCATACCCCCGGCAGCCAGTGTTTCCGTATCAAGAATACACTCGTGAGCGGAGACACTTTATTCATCAATGGCTGCGGGCGAGTCGATCTACCTGGCTCTAATTCTGAGGACATGTATCACAGCATGCGCAAGCTCTGCGAGCTGCCGGATGACACCCTGCTGCTACCCGGGCACAACTACGGGCATGTGCCCAATGCCACCATGGGCGAAACCAAAAATATGAACGTCTATCTGCGCATCGACAATATGCAGACCTGGCAGGACATCATGGGGCACTAGACTGCACCGCAGACCGCCCAGTCGACCTTTTATCTCCCTTCCATTCGCCGCGGGGTACACCTATGAAAACAGGCACTTTCACCGGATTTGAGCTACAGCTTCGGGAACCGGGCATTGCCTGGTTCCAATTCAACTCGCCCGAACGGCTCAATGGCATGACCACGGGCATCAAGCGCGACCTGATTGAAGCCGTCACACAGGCACAGATGGACAATAGCGTACGGGTCATAGTGTTCACGGGTACGGGGCGCGCATTTTGCGCAGGCGATGACCTGCGTGCCTATAAAGGCACAGACCTCGGCGGTGACCCGCTGGTCGACTCCATTCCACCCGGCCATGACAATGCGCTGGGCACTTACAACGGATTGCGCACCATTTCTCAAGCTTTAAACAGCGCCGTCCGTAATCTCGACAAGCTGACCGTGTGCGCCTTAAACGGGGTGGCGATACAGACCGGTTTTTCCCTCGCGTTGTGCTGTGATTTCCGCATTGCGGCAGATAGCGCGCGCATGGGTAGCGCAACGTTGCGATTTGGGCTGCTACCCGATGAAGGCGGTCAATACCTGCTGGTAGAAGCCATGGGGATCACCAAAACTATGGACTTCCTGATGCGCAAGCGGATTGTCACCGCAGACGAGGCCTTTAAGCTGGGGCTGGTGAACGAGGTGGTGCCAGCATCAGATCTTGAGGCACACACTATGGCGCTTGCTACCGAGTTAGCCAACGGACCCCAGGTTGCCATGCGTTTGCTTAAACGCTCGGTCTACAACGCTGCGGAACTCACTTGGTCTCACAGTCTGGACGAAATAGCCGCAAAAACTGCCCTCAGCGACCATCACCCTGACGCTCGGGAGGGCGTCGCCGCCTTCAACGAGAAGCGCGATCCTACCTTCAACAGCTGGCTCGAGGAACAATCGTGAGCGCACTCGTTACATATCAATCAGCCAACCAGATTGCGACGATCACCATCAACAGAGCTGATCGTATGAATGCGCTCAACGAGGAAGTGATTGTCGCTTTACAACAGGCGTGGCAGACGTTCGAGGACAGTGAAGACCGCGTTGCAGTCTTACATGCGGCGGGCGATCGCGCTTTTTCCGTGGGTGCAGATGTCAAAGCGCCACCCAACGAAATGTGGCAGGGTGTGCCTGGCGTTGGTACAGCGGTGTCTAAACCAATCATTGCCGCGGTGCATGGTTGGTGCATTGGGGGGGCCTACTGCATCGTGCAAATGTGCGACTTAGTGGTTGCCTCAGACAACGCTTGCTTTAAATATCCGGAGGCACAGCTCGGGTTTACCGGCGGCCTAATCGCCAGCGCTGTCGCCCGCATCCCACATAAAATTGCGATGGAATTTATGATGTTGGGTGAAGACTTTACCGCACAGCGGGCCTTGGCCGGCGGCATGGTCAACAAAGTTGTGCCCGTGGGCACGGAGCTTGAGGCCGCCACCCAATGGGCACAAATACTCGCCACCTCGGCACCCCTGGTTCTGCAAACCGTGAAACAGTTTTCTATGGAAACCCTCAACAAAAGTCCCGCAGAAGCTGCCGCGATGGCCAGGGATACGCTCTTGCGGGTGCGCAACAGTGACGACGGCAAAGAAGGAGGGCGAGCATTTGCAGAAAAGCGCTCGCCAAACTTTAATGGCCGCTAGCTTTACCTGAGTCTAGCCGACACCAAATCAACCTACGCGCCAAAGCTTATCGACTATTTTTTGAGCCCAAGCCGTCCAGATTCAACAAGGGCACCGCATTACCTCCTGAAACCTGAGGTAACTGCCCGTTCCATTTTTCTGCAATCCGCAGTTGGATCAACGCAGGATTGTCTTTGAGGGCCTCTGCTTCACGACGAATCGCTTCAGCCCGCGCAACTGAGGCCACCTCAATTTGATAGGCTTCAGCATCTGCCGCCAAAGTGCGCTCAGCTGCGGCCGCCTCAGCCTGAGTCACACGCCTGAGCTTCTCATTTTTCGCCTGCAATGCTTCTTGCTCGGCCCGAACTTTATCTTCGATCGCTCGATTAAACTCGGCAGAAAAGTCAAAGTCAGTAATCGCCACGTTCGCCAACGTCAGCGCACCAAGCACCTCTTTCTGTGCCAGGGTTTCGTCAATGAACTCGGATATCGCCTGCTGGATCTTCACCTTTACTTCGGCACGACTGGTGATCAGCTGCTCGGCCGTGTATTGCGCTGTGATGGCTTTAACCGACTCCATGATCGCTGGATTAACCAGGGTCGACTGCACCACTTCACGACGCCCGATCTTTTGGTAAGTCAGGGGCATGACCGCGCCGTTCATTGAGTACTGCACGGCAACTTTGGTCGACACCACCTGCAAATCTTTGGACGCCGCACTGGCCTGGTTTTCTGCTTTACGCAACCGAATGTCGATTTCTTCTACTTGATCAATAAACGGTATTTTGAAGTGGAATCCTTCTTCGATCGCAACCGGTTGCACCGCCCCAAGGGTACGAACTACCCCAACGTGGCCAGCGTTAACGATGACAAAGCTACTCATAAATAAATAAACAGCAATCAGTATGAGCGCAACAACTCCGATCATTTGCGGTTTCACGTTTAATTCTCCTTGGGTGTTCGATGCCGGTACACACCGGGCGCGGACTTAAGTCTCAGCTATCATGACAGGATGCGCGCCCTTTACCAGTCAGATGAGGCAGATTCCCGTCGCCCAGCGGACCTAGAACACCGATCTGTCCGAATTAGGCCATCAGCCGAAAACAATCTCGTATTTCCTGAACGAACAAGTCAGGCTGCTCAAATGCTGCAAAGTGCCCCCCTTGTGTCAGTTCATTCCAATACACAATATTTTTGTAGCGGGTCTCGGCCCAACTACGCGGTGTGGGGATAATTTCTTTCGGAAAAATACTGCAACCCGTTGGCAACTTCACCGTGTTGTCCTGTCCGTCACCAAACGCACGATTAAAGCTTTCCCAGTACAGCTTGCCTGACGAGGCCCCATTACCTTCGAGCCAGTAATACATGACGTTATCCAGCAGTTCTTCTTTGGTCAGAACATTTTCGGGGTGACCCTGACAGTCGGTCCATTCGTAAAATTTTTCGACGATCCACATGGCCTGCCCGACGGGTGAATCTACCAACCCATAACCCAACGTCTGCGGCCGCGTGCTTTGTTGTTTGCTATAGCCCGCTCCCCACTGTTGATAATACTGCGCACCGGCCAACGCTCGCTGATCCGACTCGTCCGGATTTTTTAACGCTGCCTTGGTCGCCCGAGCATTTGGCATGTTGACGTGGATCCCCGCGCACGCGCCAAGATCTTGAATTCCGATGGCCGTTGTGACCGCTGAACCCCAGTCTCCACCTTGCGCAAAATACCGGTCATACCCTAACCGACGCATCAGCGCGTCCCAAACCGCGGCGATCTTATCAACCCCCCACCCGGTGTGCGTCGGTTTACCCGAAAAACCGTACCCCGGCAACGATGGACACACGACATGAAACGCATCAGCCGCATCACCTCCATGACTCACCGGGTCTACCAAGGGATCAATCACCTTGTGAAACTCTACCACTGACCCAGGCCAGCCATGCGTGATGAGCAAAGGACGCGCCTGCTCGTGCGAGCTGCGTACGTGCAGAAAATGCACGTCTAAACCTTCCAGCAGCGTTTTATACTGCTCATGCCGATTAAAGTAAGCTTCACGTGCGCGCCAGTCATAGACATTGAGCCAGTAGTCAGTCAACTCACGCGCGTAGGCCAACGGCACCCCCTGACTCCAGTCATCTGGCGTTTCGGCCTCCGGGAACCGCGTACTTTGCAGGCGACGCTGCAAATCCTGCAGTGCTTCATCGGCAACGTGAATTTTGAATGGCACTATGTCCGACATGTCCTGTGTCCCCTGTGATCGTGTCGCGCTTTAGGGCAGCAAATGCGCGACAGCGTCACGCTCTTCCATCAACTCGGCAGCAGTGGCATCCATTTTTTCACGACTGAAGTCGTTGACTTCAAGCCCTTGCTGAATTGCCCAGTCGCCGCCGGCGCACCGTACGGGAAAGGAGTAAATCAAACCTTCGTCGATACCGTAACTACCATCACTGTATACCCCCATACTGACGATATTGTCAGCACCCAAAGCCCAATCGTGCATGTGATCGATCGCTGCGTTCGCCGCAGAGGCCGCACTGGAGGCACCTCGCGCTTCGATAATCGCGGCACCGCGCTGCTGCACGGTGGGAATAAAGTCGGTGTTGTACCAGTCCATGTCTATGAGATGCATCGCATCCGCACCATCGACGGTGGCACGATGAATATCAGGATACTGGGTAGCCGAGTGGTTACCCCAGATACACAGCCCATCAACGTCACTGACATGTTTGCCTGCCTTAGCCGCCAGCTGAGCCATTGCTCGATTGTGGTCTAGCCGAGTCATTGCGGTGAAATTACGGGGGTCTAAGTTCGGCGCATTGCGTTGTGCGATAAGACAGTTGGTGTTCGCTGGATTACCCACCACCAGGACTTTCACATCGCGGGATGCGTGCGCGTTAAGCGCGCTGCCCTGGGCCGAAAAAATGGCCGCGTTGGCCTCAAGCAGGTCTTTGCGCTCCATGCCGGGACCACGAGGTCTGGAGCCAACCAGCAAAGCATAGTCGGTGTCTTTGAACGCTATATCCGCATCGTCCGTCAGCACCATGTCGGCCAACAACGGAAAGGCACAATCTTCCAGTTCCATCGCCACGCCCTTGAGCGCATCCAGAGCGGGTGTGATTTCCAGTAATTGTAGTATAACCGGTTGATCGTTACCCAGCATCGCACCTGAAGCGACGCGAAAGAGAAGCGCGTAGCCGATCTGTCCTGCCGCGCCGGTTATGGTTACTCTCACTGGTTGTTTCATTAGTCTGCCTCTTTTTTTAATGTGTTAGCTGCGGGCTGCAAAGCGAGCGAAACCGATCACTATTGGAAATAGCCGCATATCATAAGCCTTAGAATCCCTTATTGTATTGCTATAATGCAGCGCATAACAGCATTAGGCCCATCGCAGCGATGAATGTTGAAAAAGAACCTGGCGAGCTTCGTCAACCTCAGGACGACACCACTCACTGCGCACTATCGCCTCTGCGATTGGAGGAAGCATCACTCAATGCTTGGCCGGCGCTTCAGCAAGTGCTTCTAGGGGGCTGGGTACTACGATTTTCCAAGGGGTTCACTAAACGCTCGAACTGTATTGTCCCACTCTACACCCCGAACAGTGGCCAAGCGTCAGGAGCGACGCGCGACATCAGTGAGCGAGAACTACACGCTAAAGTTCGCTACTGCGAAAACTTGTATGCCCGCGAGCAACTACAAACCGTGTTCCGCTTGACCTCCATATCACCAGACACCAAGACTTTACAAGCCCTACTCGACGCGCGCGGCTATCAGACAGCCGATATCAGCCAGGTGCTGAGTAAGTCTCTGGCGGTGGACGCCCAACATCCACCTGCGTTAGCACCCGTAACATCGACGAGATTCCAGCTTTTACCTCTAGATGACTGGCTGGGCGTGTACTGTTTGTTAACCGGCATGCCAGCATCCGCCCGAGCCTTACATGCCCAAATTTTGCAAACAATTCCTGGTGAAACGGCCTTTGGCGTTTTGGTGCATGCCGGACAACCAGTCGGGTGCGGACTGGCGGTCATAGAGCAGAACCTGGTTGGCTTATTTGACATTTTCACCCACCCCAACGAACGCCAGAGGGGCTGGGGCGCAAGCACCGTCAACCACTTGCTCAACTGGGCAATTGAAAAAGGCGCAACCTGTGCTTACCTTCAAATGGTTGCGGCAAATAGCGCGGCCAATGCGCTCTATCGTAGCCTCGGATTTACCCCGAGCTACCATTACTGGTATCGCGTTGGACGTTGAGCCAGCCCCATCGTCGGACGCGCAAACTTGATTCCGACGCCCTTTTTTGAGATGTTTGTCGCTGCGGAACATTCGCACGACGAATACTTGCGTAAATTTATATAAAATCAATAGCTTACTCGACGCAAGTAGCATTTCAACGATCCCAGCTAGGCTCGTCTTTGATGGGCTGACAGGATCTTTCGCCTTTGGATTTAGCAAACACGCTCTGGACACGATGAACCGTCCAGGGCCGGTGACGCCTCAGCGTGCCGAAATAGAGAGTGAAATATGACGTGGATTACAAATGGCGGACTGCCCGAAGCGAGCGGTCTGTACGATTCGATGAACGAAAAAGACAGCTGTGGAGTTGGCTTCATTTGTGACATCAAAGGTCGACCAAGCCACCAGATCGTCGCCGATGCCGCCCACATGAACTGCTGTATGGAGCACCGCGGTGGCGTGGGTTATGAAAAGAACAGCGGCGATGGCGCCGGCATTCTTACTGGCATGCCTCACAAGCTGTTCGCCGAAATCGCCGAGCAAGAATTGGGCAAATCTTTACCGCCGTCAGGCGACTACGGCGTGGGCAATGTATTCCTGCCCGTAGACCCCGCTCAGCGAGCCCATTGCAAGGCAATTTTCGAGCAACAGATCTCCGCGGCCGGGCAATCTCTACTCGGTTGGAGAGAAATACCAATAGATGTTGAGAATGCCGACTTGGGCAACGCTGCCCGCGCGGCCATGCCACATTTCGAGCAACTGTTCATCGGCGCCAACGGTGTCAGCGGCGATGCATTCGAACGCAAGCTGTATTTGATTCGCAAGCATGCCACACACTTACTGCGCGGAGATGACAAGTTAAGTCAGGGCAAAATGCTCTATGCCTGCTCTTTGTCATCCAAAGTCATCATTTACAAGGGCATGCTTACGCCAGACCAGTTGTTCAAGTTTTACAGGGACCTGCAAAACGAAGTCTATGAGAGCCATCTCGCGATGGTCCACTCTCGTTTCAGCACCAACACCTTTCCATCATGGGATCGTGCCCAACCCAACCGTTTCATGAGCCACAATGGCGAGATAAACACGTTGCTTGGCAACGTGAATGCCATGAACGCCCGCCAGGGCGTGGTACAAAGTGATTTATTTGGCGACGACCTCAACAAGCTTTTTCCGATCTGTGAGCCTGATTGTTCGGACTCAGGCAATTTTGACAACGTCCTCGAATTTCTGCTGATGTCCGGTCGCACCTTACAAGAAGCCGTGCTGATGATGATCCCTGAGGCGTGGCAACAACATCAAACCATGTCCGCCGACAAAAAAGCGTTTTATGAGTACCACTCTAGCTTCATGGAGCCCTGGGATGGGCCCGCGTCCATCGCTTTCACCGACGGCAACTACATTGGTGCAGTACTGGATCGCAATGGCCTGAGGCCCTCACGTTACTACATCACCAGCGACGACAAGTGCATCATGGCGTCTGAGGTGGGTGTTGTGCCTGTCGATCCGTCAAAGGTGATCGCCAAAGGACGACTGCAGCCGGGCAAGATTTTCCTCATTGACTTTGACCAGGGCCGCATGATCCCTGATGAAGAACTCAAAACTGACCTGGCCAACCGCAGACCATACCAGCAGTGGTTGGAAGAACAACGTCTCGAGCTGTCCGATATTCCAGCGGCCCCAGGCGAAGGTTTGGACACCTCCAGCCTTACCCAACGTATGCAAGCGTTTGGCTACACCCAAGAGACCATGCAGTTCATGCTGTTACCGATGGTCAGTGAGTTGCGCGATCCACTCGGCAGCATGGGGAATGACGCTGCCCTTGCTGTCATGTCCGAAAAACCTCGCATGCTGTATGACTACTTTAAACAGCGCTTTGCCCAGGTCACTAATCCCGCCATCGACTCGATTCGTGAAGAAGTCATTATGGCGCTCGATTGCTATATTGGCCCGGAAAGTAACTTGCTGGATTCGGCACCCGAGAATGCACACCGCTTAAGACTGCCCCATCCTATTTTGAGTAACACCGAGCTCGCTTCGCTCAAGGCGATGGATCATCGCGGCTGGCGCAGTAAAACCATCGACATTACGTATCCGGCAAATTCGGGTGCCAAAGGGCTGACCGATGCACTCGACCGCATCAATCGAGCTGCTCGCGACGCCATCGATGAAGGCTATAGCCTCGTCATCTTGTCCGACCGCGCCGTGAGCGCCGAGCGTATACCTATTGCTTCCCTACTCGCCGTGGGCAGCGTCCATCATCATTTGGTACACGATCACGCGCGCACGCGCATCGGCCTGGTGCTGGAGAGCGGAGAGGCCCGCGAAGTGCATCACCACTGTCTGTTAGCCGGTTACGGAGTTGACGCGATTAACCCCTACCTCGCACTCGAAGCACTGTGGAACGCGCGTGCAGAAGGTCGCATGGCAAACGTTGCGCACGTCAGTTCAGATGATGATGTTGTCGCCGCCTACAAAAAAGCAGTCGCCAAGGGCATGCTCAAAGTACAGGCCAAGATGGGCATCTCTACCCTGCAATCGTATAAAGGCGCGCAGATTTTTGAGGCTGTCGGGTTGGCTCATGAGGTTGTCAACAAAGCCTTTCGCGGCACTGCCAGCAGAGTTGAGGGTGTTGGTTTTGAGGTGCTTGCCGGCGAGATGGAGCGTCGCCACACCATTGGTTTCCCACCGCGTAACGTTGTGCCGCTTACGGTACTGCCAAATCCAGGTGATTTTCATTGGCGCCGGCACGGGGATACGCATATGTGGGACCCTGACGCTATTTCGGGCCTGCAGGATGCCGCGCGCAATAACAATGAGGACGCGTACTGGCGTTTTGCCAAACATATGAATGAACAAGCCAGCCGCGAAGCAACGCTGCGGGGCCTGCTCAAGTTTAGCGAATCCACCAGTCCCATTGACTTGAACGAAGTCGAGTCAGAGCGCGAAATTGTTAAACGCTTTGCGACGGGCGCAATGAGCTTCGGCTCAATCAGCGCAGAAGCACACGAGTCTTTAGCCATCGCCATGAATCGCCTCGGCGGAAAATCCAATACTGGCGAGGGTGGTGAAGACCCCGCTCGTTGGGTGCCCATGGATAATGGCGATTCAAAGCGCTCCGCCATCAAACAGGTGGCCAGTGGTCGTTTCGGCGTCACCATCAACTACTTGAGCAATGCAGACGAACTGCAAATTAAAATTATCCAGGGCGCGAAACCGGGCGAAGGCGGGGAGTTACCCGGTGGCAAGGTCGATGACTACATCGCAAGCCTGCGGCACTCCACCCCTGGCGTCGGCTTAATCAGTCCGCCCCCGCATCATGACATCTATTCTATCGAGGACATGGCGCAGCTCATTCATGACCTAAAGAACGCCAACCCACAGGCTCGTATCAGCGTTAAGTTGGGCGCCGAAATTGGTGTAGGCACAGTCGCAGCCGGTGTGACAAAAGCGCGCGCAGACCACCTAGTCATCGCCGGTGACTCCGGCGGCACCGGTGCGTCACCCCTAACGTCGATTAAACACGCAGGTGTACCTTGGGAACTCGGTATCGCAGAAACTCATCAAACACTCGTCATGAACAACTTGCGATCCCGTGTGGTGCTGCAAACTGACGGTCAGATAAAAACTGGCCGCGACGTTGCCATCGCTATGTTGCTCGGGGCGGAAGAGATCGGCTTTGCGACAGCACCGTTAATCGCCTTGGGCTGTATTATGATGCGCAAGTGTCATCTGAATACTTGCCCCGTGGGCATAGCGACTCAAGATCCTGAACTACGGAAAAAATTCAATGGGTCTCCTGAGCATGTCGTAAATTATTTGTTCATGGTCGCCAAAGAGCTCCGCCAGATCATGGCCGGGCTTGGGCTACGCACCGTCAATGAAATGATCGGCCGGGTTGATCTTTTGCAGGTCGACGACGCCATCAACCACTGGAAGACTCAAGGTCTGGATCTCAGTGCCATCCTGCAACCTGCGAGACTGCCCGCTGAGTTTCTCGGCGCCTACGCTCAACACACGCAGGATCACGAACTGGAGAAAGCGTTAGACAACCAACTCATGGCACTGGCAGAACCAGCCATCAAGGACGGAGAAAAAGTACACGCCGTATTACCCATCGTGAATACGAATCGCGTGGTTGGAGCGATGTTGTCCAACAAAATTATCCGCGAAGTAGGCCCGGATATGCTGCCCGACGACACCATTCACTTCAAATTTCACGGTAGCGCGGGACAAAGCTTAGGCTGCTGGCTGGCGCGCGGGGTCACGCTCGAAGTCGAAGGCGACGCCAACGACTTTGTTGGTAAGGGATTGTCCGGTGGCCGTGTAGTGATCTATCCACCCAAAGAAAGCGTCTTCATCGCCGAGGACAATATTCTTTTGGGCAACGTTGCACTTTATGGAGCGACCTCAGGCGAAGCTTATTTTAGAGGGGTCGCAGCCGAGCGGTTCTGCGTCCGCAACAGCGGTGCTTCCGCGGTTGTCGAAGGAGTTGGTGACCACGCATGCGAATACATGACCGGTGGACGAGCCGTTATTCTCGGGCCAACTGGAAGAAATTTTGCGGCGGGCATGAGCGGTGGTATTGCCTATATCTGGGATCCGAACAAAGCATTCGAGACACAATGCAATCAAGAAATGGTCGAACTAGAAGCACTCGAATCGAGTGAAGATATAGATGAACTACATCGCCTAGTGAGCAACCACTTTGAGTTTACCGGATCAACGGTTGCTGGACGCTTACTCGCTGACTGGCCACAAGCCTTAAGTGAATTCGTGAAGGTGATGCCAACCGACTATAAACGTGTACTGGAAGCACGTAAGCAACAAGTCAGTGCCGGTTAGCCGCCGTATACAGGAACACTGGGTATCGCCGGCAACCGTGCGCGCGCGATAGCAGCTCCAAGGCCAGTTGAACGATTAAAAGAACAGACCAGACAAGATAAGAAAATGGGAAAAGTAACAGGATTTATAGAGTTTTCGCGAGACCAAGCACCCTACCGGGACCCTCAAGCGCGACTGCTAGATTTTGCCGAGATTTATACGGAACACGATGTCGAACGACTGACAACACAGGGCGCTCGATGTATGGATTGCGGGGTGCCTTTCTGCCAGTCCGAAGAGGGCTGTCCGATCCACAACCTGATTCCCGAATGGAATGATCTCGTCTTCCGTGGTCAATGGCGCGAAGCCCTTGATCGCTTGCACAAGACCAATAACTTCCCAGAATTTACCGGGCGTGTTTGCCCCGCACCTTGCGAGGGCTCGTGCGTGCTGGGCATCACCGATCCTGCGGTGACCATTAAGAATATTGAGATGGCCATCATTGACCGCGGCTTTGCTGAGGGCTGGGTTGTACCCGAGCCACCAGCAACCCGTACAGGCAAGAGCGTCGCGATTGTTGGCTCAGGCCCTGCGGGCCTCGCGGGTGCCGCCCAGTTGAACAAAGCCGGGCACAAAGTCACGGTCTATGAGCGCGCTGACCGCATTGGTGGGTTATTGATGTACGGCATCCCCAATATGAAGCTCGCGAAAAATGAAGTTGTCGAGCGCCGCGTGCAACTACTACGAGACGAGGGTGTTGAGTTTGTTACCAACACAACTGTCGCTGACGGGAAAGACGGCTCGGTCTCCATTCATGCCCTACGCGATGAGCACGATGCAGTTCTCCTGACCACGGGTGCAACCGTTCCGCGAGACTTGCCGATTCCGGGCCGAGAATTCAGCGGCGTCCACTTCGCAATGGATTTTCTCACCGCAAATACCCAGAGCTTGCTCAATTCAGCCCACACCGACGGGAATTTTATTTCGGCTAAAGATAAGCACGTCATTGTCATCGGCGGCGGTGATACCGGTACCGATTGTATCGGCACTTCTTTGCGTCACGGTTGCAAAAGCTTGGTCAATTTTGAGCTGTTCCCCAAGCCACCCGCCGAGCGCGCTGAAAATAATCCCTGGCCCACCTGGCCCCGTATTTATCGGACCGACTACGGGCATCAAGAAGCGACTGTCGTCCAAGGTGACGATCCCCGAGTTTACTCGATCTCTTCGTTGAATTTTTCCAGCGACGACAATAATCGTGTGACCGGCGTCAAGACCGTTGAGGTTGAGATGAGGGACGGAAAGTTTGTCAATATAGAAGGCACGGAGAAGGAGTGGCCAGCCGACCTCGTACTACTGGCCATGGGGTTTTTGGGCCCGGAACACAACGTCAGCGATCCACTTAACCTTGCTTACGACGAGCGATCAAACTATCAGGCTGAATACGGTAAATACATCACCAACGTTGATAATGTCTTTGCCGCCGGTGATTGTCGACGCGGCCAATCGCTGGTTGTGCGAGCAATCAATGAAGGCCGGGAAGCGGCTAGAGAAATCGATCGACATCTAATGGGTAACACGCAGTTACCCTAGACCTCTGCGCGCATGGCTGGCTATCCGTCGATCGCCTGTTGGACACCGCTTAGTCGACGCAGCCAGGGCTTGATCTCTGCAAGTTCACCCGTAAAGTTGTCGGCCGCGAGTGCCGCCAGCTCACGGGTGGCAAATATCCCATAGGTAATCACAAATAATTGTTTACCTTCTCTATTGATGGTGTAGATCGCAAATTCTTCCGAACTGTCCTGCCGTTTTACAAATGCCTCCGCACGCTCCAGCGATGACAGTGTTAGAAGTTGCATAGTGAATCTTTCTGGATCCTGTGCAAGAAGAAAGCTCGAGCGCTTAACGCCGGCGGATGGGGCCATCGATGGGCCATTAGCCACAGCCACGTCATCGGCTGTGATGGTTGACTCAACAGGCTCAAGAGCGCCCGAGGGAACACGATCGTCAGCCGTGTTGTTGCGCTTGTCTTGTTGCCCACGAAAAGCATCCTGAGCGTCGTTTGTGTCAATCTCTATTGGGCTAACTGAAGAAGTCATATCCACTTCGTTTGGCTCGGAGACATTACTGGAAGGCCGCTGGGCTAAACTCAATGCATCCGCTGTCGCTGTCAATCCTTGAGACTCGAGATCCCGAATATCCGTAGCGTTTTCGGTTTCCGGACTAACGGCTAGATCTTGCCCTAGCTGCGAATAACTCAAGTCCACGGCTGATGTTGACTCTGCCGCAGCCGGCGTTGAATCTGCTGGAATCGGAGGTGCCGACATTGGTTGACCGGATGGCGGATTGATCAGCGCACTGGGTTCCGCTCCGTGACTATCAACCGGCACGGTTTGTGACTGCTCGAGGAATAAATAAGTTAAGCCGACCAGAATAACGAGGGAACCTGCCAGAAATATATGCATTCGCGGGAAACCGCCTCGCTTCAGCCGAATCTCCCCGCTTTCTAATTCGTCCAGCAATTCACTGGCCAGCCGGTCAATGACACTCGGCGTACCCCCTGAGCGCACGACAATATTCTCAAGCTGGGCCTGGGAAAATGGCAGCAGTCCGCGATAGTGCGCCTGACGAAACCGCCACTCCAAGTAGTTCCGGACTTCGGGACGCGGTAACCCCGTTAAGCGGATCTCAAACCACTCTAACTCCTGGGCTTGTACCGCTCTATCAAGCTCTCGTACCAATCCCGCTTCGCCAAACAACAGCAGCCGCAGACTGGAACGTCCAACTAAACCAACCAAGCTATGCAGCGCTCGAGCCGCCAACAAATGTGCATCATCCACCATCACTATGCAGACTCTGCCGCGTGTGTCCTGCTCCGACACATGCGCCACAACTGTATCCGCTATGTCTTCGACATGCTGGTCCGGACCGCTCGCGAGGCCAAATCCCTGGAGAATCCCAACCAAAATTTCCCGTTCACTGGTGACCACCGAGCCGGACAACCTGGCCGCCTTCGCATTAGCTTCGAGATTAGTCGACAACTCACGAAACAAACTCGACTTGCCTATACCGAACGGTCCCGTGACGATCAGCACCCGGCGCGCCCATTGGCTCAGATTGCGGAGATGCTCAAGGTGCGTTTTCCTATCCGCGCCTTCAAAAAAGCCTTCTCTCGGTGCAGCAAAAGGATTGTGGCTCAAGCCTAAAAACGTATGCTGAGTCATCAGTTCGGGTTCAAAGTTTGAGTTTTTGAATGGCTCAACAGAACTCCTCAAGGACGGCGGTTAACGCAGTGGCGTCATAGTCGTCTATCACTTGAGCTTGCCCTATCGCCCTACTCACAATAAAGCGCAGTTGGCCATCAAACGCTTTTTTATCCATGCCCATAGCCTGGACAATCTCGTCGTGATCCATGGCGTTGTGCAACCGCACCGGCAATTGCAAATTCTGCAGCAATCGCTCTAACCGTTCGCTATGGTCCCTAGGGAAACCCAGCAGTCGTTCCGAAAACCGCGCGGCCATGACCATACCCACAGCCACCGCCTCGCCATGGAGCCACTGACCGTAGCCGGCTAGGTTTTCGATCGCATGTCCAAAGGTGTGGCCAAAATTTAGCAGCGCACGAACTCCCCCTTCACGCTCATCCTGAGCCACAATCTGCGCCTTAACTTCACAACACCGTTGAATCACCAAGCGCAGGACGTCCGGTTCTCTGGCTAACAGGGCTTCAACATGGTCTTCCAACCAAGCAAAGAAGGCTGCATCGGCTATAACCCCATATTTAACAACCTCGGCCAGGCCAGCCGCGTACTCGCGCGCGGGTAGGCTTCGCACGGTCAACGTATCAATCACAACCGCTTTCGGTTGATAAAAAGCGCCGATCATGTTTTTCCCGGCAGCGTGATTTACCGCCGTTTTGCCGCCAACGGAAGAGTCCACTTGTGCCAGCAACGTCGTCGGGATTTGCACAAAATCTACGCCGCGCTGAAACGTCGCGGCGGCAAAACCCGCAAGATCGCCAACTACACCTCCGCCAAGTGCAATGATACACGTGGTGCGGTTGTGCCGATTGGCCATCAAAAAGTCCATAAACTGCGCATAAGTCTCCAGGCTCTTGAATTGCTCACCATCTTGCATCAGGAACACATCGGCCTGCAGCCCCTCGAGCACTTCTTGCAACGCAAGACCATACAAGGTGTGAACGGTCGAGTTAGATAGGATCGCCACTTGTTTTCCACGCACCAAGGGGTCCAATAGGGTTCGCATACGATGCCTGTCAGTGAGCACCCGCTCATCAATATAGATGGGGTAGGCACGGTCCCCCAAATCAACGGTGACAGTCTGCAATGTTTCTTCCAAACCTGTGACTTACGATCAATCCATAAAATCTTATTCTATGTGTCGATCTGAGCGTAATTGCTCTATGATTTTTTGCACCAAAACCTTAGCGCTTTGTTTATCAGTAACAAAACGGTAGTCCGCGATCTCTGCATAGAGTGGCGACCGTTCACGCATGAGGCGGCGCAATACCTCTTCTGCATCATCGCCCTGCAGTAGCGGGCGTTTTTTATCGTTTCGGGTACGGGATAAAAGACGGTGTAATGGGCAATCTAGATGCACAACAACCCCTCGAGAACCCAGCATTTTCCGATTACTTAGGCGCTGAACTGCGCCACCGCCCGTGGCAAGAACAATACCGTTACAGCGGCTTAACTCATCAATCACTTGTTCTTCGCGGTCTCGAAAACCCGATTCGCCTTCAACATCAAAAATCCATGAAACTTCAGCCCCCGCACGAGCTTCCACCTCAGCGTCAGAGTCATAGAATGGCATGTCCAAGGCTTCCGCCAACTGCCGGCCCACTGTGCTTTTACCCACAGCCATCAGACCTATCAAGAATATATTCGGATGGTTCATAAAAAACGGTGCCAACAGAGGCACCGTTTAGTGTACACCTATGCGCCCACCGGGGGCGATTCATTATCGATCGGCTAGCACATCAGTCACAATACGAGGCGTGATGAAGATGAGCAGTTCCTGCTTATCGTCACGCTCAACCGTGCGTTTAAATAACCGACCAACATAAGGTATGTCTCCCAGGAACGGAGTCTTGGTAGTGGCCACATTTTTATCGGTCTGGAAAATGCCACCCAGCACAATGGTTTGTCCATTATCCACCAATACTTCGGTTTCTATTTGATTGGTATTGATCGAGGGTACGCCATTGAACACCGTCCCGACGGTGTCTTGCTTAACGTTGAGATCCATAATAATTCGATCATCCGGCGTAATCTGAGGAGTGACCTCTAAAGACAATACCGCGTCTTTAAATGATGTGGAGGTCGCGCCGCTGGATGTAGCTTCTTGATAGGGGATTTCCACGCCGCTTTCAATCACCGCCGCACTCTTGTCAGCGGTGATCACCTTGGGCCGGGCAACCACCTCGGCATGGCCATCCGAGGCCAGCGCAGATAACTCCAAATCAATCAAATAGCCTGCTCGGGTAATACCAATGCCGATACTTGAGGTAGACGCCTGGCTCACACCCAGATCAACCACAAGATCACCGGGGCTAGAGATGCTGCCAGTCCCATCAACCAAACTATTTTGCACTTCTCCGAGAGTCTCTAGAGAGCCACCGTACCGGACTGCCGTGTCCCCATTTTGGTTAACGCCCCCGCCACCCCAAGCGATACCCATTTCCTCAGCAAAATTAGCATTCGCGGTGACAATTCTAGCTTCAATCAAAACCTGGCGTACCGGAACGTCTAATTGAGCGATCACTCGCCGAAATTCTTCGAGCCGTTCAGCGGTATCCGTCAAAATAATGCTGTTCGTACGCTCATCAACAATCACACTCCCGCGTTCTGACAGCATAGTCTGGCCGTTGGCACCAGCTGTATTAAACAGTTCAAACAACTCAGATGCAGACGCATAGCGGATTTGCACAAAGTCTGTTCGCAGAGGCGCCAACTCCGAAATTTGCTTTTGATTCTCAAGCTCCAGCTTCTCTCGAGCCGCAATTTCCGCGGCCGGGGCAACCAGTAAGACATTGCCGATCTGACGCTGATCAAGGCCTTTGGTTTTGAGGATCAACTCGAGTGCCTGATCCCAGGGAACGTTCTTCAGGCGCAAAGTAATACGCCCCGTCACCGTATCACTGGCAACCAAGTTAAGGTCCGTGAAATCAGCTATCAGCTGCAGAACAGAACGCACTTCAATATCTTGGAAGTTCAAAGACAGTTTTTCACCCGTATAGGTAAAAACGTCTTCACGACGTTGCCGCTCTTCTCGAGTAATGGGCGTGACGTCGATCGACATTGTGTTGTCTGCCTGATACGCGAGGTAGTTATATTCACCCTGCGCATCAATAATAAACACGGTATCCACGCCTTCCTGCACGGCGTCAACAATCTGCACTGGCGTCGCAAAATCCGTCACGTCAAGGCGTCGTTGTAACGCCTTAGGCAAGTCCGTATTGCGAACCTCGACTCGAATTTTACCTGCCCGCCCGGTGACGTTAATAGGCACTTTAGGATTGCTCAGCGTCAGTATGATACGGCCCTCGCCGGCTTCTCCGCGGCGAAAATCGACGTTTTCAATATTAGACGCTGATCCACGGCTGACACTTGGCACGAGCGTGGAGTTGTTCGCTCTGGCAGCTACCGCACCGGCTGCAGCGGCGTTGACACCACTGCCGCTACCGACCATCAAGATCAACGAATTGCCGCGTACCTGAGTGTCGTACCCTGTGAGTTGCGTGAGATTCACAATAGCCCGCGTACGGTCTTTAGTGCTGATCACCGAGACCTTCCGTGCATTGCCGATGCCCAAGCTGTGATGCTTTTCCGCCAGTCCACTCACGACACCCGGCAGATCGAGAACAATCCGCGCAGGTTGCTCAATCGTATACCCTTTAGGGTCTGGCGGCGTACCGTCAAATTCCATTCTAATTTCAGTCCGATCACCCGGCAGGGAGGAAAAACCAATAGATTCCATCGTCAAAGCTGATGCTTGCCCCACGAGGAAACTCAGACAGATCAACGCCGTTCTTGATCCACCTAAGAGCCAGCCTCTGACAAAACCTTGTCGCTGTGCCCGGTTTTTCCATATCACCATTTTCAACATCCTCTATGCTCCGTTCGCCAGGGCAACAGTGCGTTCCCGTTCAACCCATCCGCCAGTTCCGTCCGGAACAATTTCGACCAATTCTATGCTTGTTTCGCCAACCACGCGGACTTTGCCATGGTCAGCGCCAATGAAGTCACCAACCTGCACTCGATGTACGCCCCCATCGTTGTCCTGAACCAATGCAAATGTCGCGTCTCCCTGCGCCAGCGTCCCTACCATCGACAATTGGCTAATGGAGTATCTCTCCAAGTATTGTTTGACTCGATTAAGGTCAGGTTCCACTTTTGGGCCACCGCTCTGTCGTTCAACTCGCTTCAACACCACCGGCGGTTCAAAAGGACTACGCTGATTACTGGCTAGATACGAGAAAGGCGGTACCGTTTCGATAGGGGGTAACGGCTTGATGTTGCCCTTCGGTTTGGCATCAACATTCTTCATGAATACATCAAGGTCGGCGTAGTCCGCACTTGGCCCGCACGCTGTCAAAAAAAGTAAAGCCATCATCGCCATCCACGGCCGCCGATCAAACACTACCCGGCCTCCTCTAGATAGCGATAAGTTTTAGCCAAAATTTTCATGCGTTGCTTGTCCGATTCTTTAATCGGTTCAATGTCAAAGTCATGCAAGGTGACGATACGGGACAAAGCCGCCACACCGCTCACAAAGGAGCCGATTTTGTGGTAGCCACCTTCAACAACAATTTTGATCGGCAGCTCGATGTAATATTCGGTCCGGTTTTCCGGCTGTAAATCGATACTTTCGATTCTAAGGTCGTTGTCTATCGCCGTGCGGGTAATATCCTCGATCAACCCCGGTACTTCAGTATCTGAGGGCAGTTGTCGCAACAGAGCGCCGAAGGCTTCTTCCATCTCGCGTTTCTGCACGCGCAGTTCCTCGAGATTGGCAGACAGCCCAGCCTTGTCTTCATATTCACCTCGCAGCTTTGATTCCTGAGACTGCGCGGCCTGCAGTTCTGCCTGCTTTTCCGTAATCTGCCAATAATAGCCGCCGCCTAACACCAGCAATAACAACAGCGCCAACATCAACACTTTAACCGCGGCAGGCCACGAGCCCGCAGTGCTTAAGTCGATGTTATTAACATCAAACTCTCTTAGTTGGTCGAGCGCGTCCTGCAAAGCCACTACAAGTCTTCCTCGGGTCCATCACTGGGGTTAATTTGCACAAAACTTAAATCAAATGTGGACGCCTGCTCTCCGTAGTCGGCATTTGTTGGATCTTCTTTAATCCCTTTTAAATTCGGCGAAGCAAACCAATCAGATTCATCTATGTTACGCATCAGCGCAGAGATGCGATTATTAGACTCCGCCACTCCAGCCACTTTCAGCGTCCGGTCAGTCATTTCCAGACGTTGGTAGTGCACACCTTTCGCAAGTGTCTGCACCACCTCATCGAAGATCCGGACAATCACCGGGCGGTTACCTTGCAATTCGTTGATCACTCGCATCCGCGCCAACAAATCCTCGCGCTCCTCGCGCAGGGTTTTTATCTCCTCAATTTTCTTGTCCAGGACTGCGATGCGTCCTTGCAAATAGGTATTTCGGCCTTCTTGAGTCAATATCGCGTTGTTCAACACCTGACCTACACCAAAAATTATGGTGATACCCACCAACAGAACGGACACCGTCTGTGCGATAAAGGCTTTCTTTTTGCGCTCCCGCTCCCAGTCGCGCCACGGCAGTAAGTTGATATTCGCCATTAGCTGAAACTCCTCATTGCCAACCCACAGGCAATCATCAGCGCCGGCGCATCATTAGCCAACGCATTCACATCCACTTTTGATGACAGCGACATGTCAGTAAAGGGGTTCGCAATCACCGTCGGCGTGCCGAGTTGGGTCTCGATCATTTCTGCCATTCCATCAATCGAAGCAGTACCCCCAGCCAACACAATGGCATCTACGTCGTCGTATTGCGAAGAGGAAAAGAAAAACTGCAGCGAGCGCGTCACCTGTTGTTGAACGGCATCTTTGAAAGGTTGCAAGACCTCTTCATCGTAATCGTCGGGTAGACCGCCGCGTTTCTTTGCAAGCCCCGCTTCTTCGAAGGTTAAACTGTACCGACGCTGAATCTCTTCCGTGAGCTGTTTGCCACCAAACAGCTGTTCACGAGTATAGATCGCTCTACCTTCAGCCAGCACATACAAGGTGGTCATGGTCGCGCCAACGTCGACTATAGCGACAACCATTTCATCTGCATTGCTGCCGAGTTGAGGTTTAATCATGTCAAAGGCACGCTTCATAGCATGCGCTTCTATATCCACAATTCGGGGCTTAAGCCCTCCCAAGTCAAGCGCAGCTTCACGCATTTCAACGTTTTCTTTACGGCATGCTGCCAACAAGACTTCGACCTGCTGCGGATTGCGTTGGGACAACCCCTGGATCTCAAAGTCGATCGCAACTTCGTCGAGGGGATAAGGAATATATTGGTCAGCCTCGACGGTGATTTGATTCTCCATCTCATCGTCTGTGAGCGCGCTGTCCATTTCTATGGTTTTGGTGATGACCGCCGAACCTGCAACGGCTACAGCAGCCCATTTGGTGGACGTCTTCGAGCGACTGACGACTCGCCGCACCGCTTCGCCTACCCCTTCAATATCACTGATGTTCTTTTCGATCACCGCATTGGGTGGCAGAGGCTCTACCGCATAAGACTCAACGCGATACTTTTCGTTGTTGCGCGTTAGCTCCAACAACTTCACTGAAGTGGAGCTGATGTCCAAACCAATCAGACTGTTTGTCTTCTTTCCAAACAATGCCACGTTAAATTTCCTTAAATGGCGCGGGCACTTACGTCCTATACATGCAGTAACGCATTAAATACTAGACGCGGCTCGCAAGCAATCGGCACTTGCTCTAATTTAAGCGCGCAATTTCCATAGAATATCGCTATTTTCAGCCCGGGTAGTAAACTTTAACGTGCCGTGATCATTACACTACCGCTAGACCCATATTTTGACAGAAAATTTAACACAAACATCAGCAACTCGCGCATCGAGCGTTTTACGGGCCATCGTTGGATTGGGTATTGCGGGCAGCTGCGTTGCAGCCTTAGGCCTATCCGCCATTTTTCTGTATCTTGACCCACAAATCCCTAAACCTGAAACCTACCGGAATGTACAACTGGAAACGCCCCTGCGTATCTATGCGCGGGACGGTGAGTTGATTGCAGAATACGGAGAAAGGCGCTCAGTTCCCATCACGCTGGACGATGTCCCGCAGCAATTTATCGACGCACTTCTCGATACCGAGGACAAACGATTCTACGAACACCGAGGAATTGATTTCATTTCTCTGGCGAACGACACGCTGGCGCTGGTCGCCACCTTCGTGACCGACGGCGGCGTCGGGGCCGGTGCCAGCACGATCACCATGCAGCTTGCCCGCAACGTCTCTTTCTCCCTAGAAAGACGCTTCCTGCGTAAGTTCAAAGAGATGCTCCTCGCACTGAAAATAGAGCGGGAATTAACTAAGGATCAAATACTTGAGCTCTATATCAATCTTGTGCCATTCGGCAAACGCGCCTACGGCGCTGAAGCAGCCGCATTAACGTATTACGGTAAGCGCCTAAAAGAGCTCAACCTCGCCCAACTCTCCATGTTAGCTGGAATTCCACAGGCACCCAGCGCCGCCAACCCGATTAATGGCCCGACGCGGGCCATCGTCCGCCGCAATCTGGTTCTGTCCCGTATGCGAGCTCAAGGCTCCATCAACGACGCCCAATACCAAGCCGCGATCGAGCAACCCATCACAGCCAAGGTGTATGCCCGCGAACTGGACGCTCCAAGCCCCTATGCAGCCGAATGGGTGCGTCAACAGGCCGCTGTTTTGTACCCCGACCTCTACACCGCCGGCTACCAAATCCAAACAACCATCGACGCAAACTATCAACGCGAAGCCATCGCGGCATTGCGGCGAGGCCTGTTGAGTTATGATCGTCGACACGGCTACCGCGGCAAAGAGGATTCCGCGAGTGATGCATTGATCCAAAAGCTGGAAATCAAAGCGACGCAATTGCTTGCCGCAGAAGTCGAGGAACCCACTGCGGCCGATGAGCGTGCGACCAGCCAAGCCCCGAGCATAGAATCAGACAATGGGACTGAGGGCGAGGCACGAATTGCTCAAACAACCACCCTGACTGAGCAAGTAAGCAAGCGTTTGCGCAGCATCGCCAAATACGGCGACCTGGAACCCGCCATGGTGGTTGTCGTCGCCGCAGAATTCGCCATCGCGCAACTGGCCAGTGGCCAGCAGGTCACCTTGCAGCTCGCAGACAGCGCCTGGGCAAGACCCTACATCACGGTAGATCGTCGCGGCCCACCGCCTAAACAAATGCAAGACATCGTCAACGTCGGGGATGTGATTCGCGTGCTCAAGGTCTTCGATAACGACGAGGATCAATGGGTTCTGGCACAACTACCCGAAATTCAGGGCGCCATCGTCGCCCTCGACCCCGCCAACGGGGCGGTACGCGCATTAGTTGGCGGGTTCGACTTCTATCGCAACCAGTACAATCACGCCACACAGGCCGCTCGCCAGCCCGGCTCCGGCTTTAAACCGTTCGTTTATTCAGCCGCTTTGGCCAACGGTGTGACGCCAGCAGATATTTTTCTAGACGCACCTTTGGTGTTCGATGACGTCAACCTAGAGTCCCAATACCGCCCCGACAATGATAACAATCGCTATAATGGCCCAACGCGCCTGCGCGAAGCCCTCTACCGCTCAATCAATCTGGTCTCTTTGCGGGTACTCCTGGAGGTTGGGGCGGGTAATGTCCTCAATCACGCCGCCAAATTCGGTTTTGACACGAGCAACTTCCCGCGTAACACACAGTTGGCCATAGGGGGCGGCACAATGGCCACCACGCCTCTCGACATGGCGCGTGCCTACACCGTGCTTGCAAATGGGGGCTACCAGGTCAACTCGCATATCATCCAACGCATCACCGACATCAACGGGAATGTCCTGTTTGATGCCAAGCACCCACAGGTTTGCGCAGATTGTGACGCTCTGCCAGCCACCTCCATAACGACCCTCCCCGAGACTGAACCCGCTTCTCTCCAAGCGCTACTGGCCGATCAACCCGTGATGCAGGACCGCCCCGAATCGCTTGACCCCGGGATTGCTACGACCTCGCTACAACCCAATCTGATCGACGTTCCGGCGGCACCGCTCGTCATAGATCAGCGCAACGTGTTCATCATGAACACCATGCTTCGAGACGTCATTCAAAAAGGTACAGGGCGTGCCGCCCGTCGCCTTAAGCGCTCTGATCTGGCGGGAAAAACCGGCACTACAGATGATGCAGCGGATACTTGGTTTAATGGATATCATCCCACGCTCGTGACAACGGTCTGGGTAGGCTTTAGCAACCACGCCCCGCTCGGAGCGCGCGCTTATGGCTCCAATACGCCTCTCCCCATCTGGATTGATTTCATGGAGGACGCGTTGAGGGGTGCCGCAGAAGAGACACCCATTCAACCACCGGGTGTGGTGACTTTGAAGATTGACCCGGAAACCGGCGCCCAGGTCAGGACGGGGCAGCCTGATGCCGTTTTTGAATATTTCCTCCAGGAGCACTCACCAAAACCACCCCAAGACGCTGCTCCTTCCCGAGACAATCCTGACGAGAGGATCAAGGCCATTGATCTATTCGGCGGTTGACCCTTACTGCAAAATCTATTCGATGATTTTGATGTAGTCACCCGCCCGAGGTTCCCCTCTTGGATGGTGCCCATTGAGGACCCTGAGCGTCTCTTCCGCGTGGGCTTTGAGCGGAACCGTTGTGGCCAACGAAGCATACGTCTGGCCCGGTCGCGCCTCGACCACTTTTATTTTTTGGTTGTTAATCAGCCTTAGATCTGCAGCGGTCATTGCCCGAAAGGACCGAAGCGTGCGCTGCCACTGTGCCTCAAAAACAGCCACGTCGCCTACTGCGCCCAGTTCACCCTCCAGCAGGTACACCCCACCATCCTTGAAAATAACGGCGATTTTTCGACGTTGGGTCATTCCATCGGTGATTTCTATGCTGGCCGTATATCCCGCATAGGGACCTAGCTGAATGTCCTCTCCGTCCAGTAAGTCGTCTCGGCGAAGGGTGTCGGTCAGGTACTCTTGTGGGGTTTGTACTTGATCCGGCGGCGACTGTCGTTTGATGCCGATTTTTGCATCCTCACCAGCAACCTGAGGTGTTCCGAACACTTCGACGGGGGTGGCCCGGACATTCCAGCCGGCGGGGAACTTAATCGCTAAACGAAGCCCCCCGTGGTAGTAAACACCGTCCTTCACCACCCCAGTCGCCGTATCATCCCCGTACCGCAGTCCATTGACCATTTCATGGTAGCTCCCAACTGGCTCTGCCAATTCGTCCGGGAAAAGATGTTGTGATTGTTGCACTAACTCATGCAGTCGTTTTTGATGAGCAGGGTGTGATCCCATCAAACCGTGATAGACCGTTGGTTCGTTGAATACCTGCTGACGAAAGTCGCTGTGGTCCTGAAGGATCTGTATCGCATCAATCTGCGCCCGCGGGTTATAACCCGCTGTCGCAATCCACTGAGCACCTAATTCGTCCGACTCAAGTTCATGTTGGCGACCATAGCCCGCAACCGTTGCAGCCGTTAAGGTGTTAGCTAGACCATAGGTTGCTGACGTCCCGGTTGCAAAAGTCCCTAGCCAGCCCAACAACGTGCCCAACCTTGCCCGCGAGTTGGTCCTTTTCGAATGGCGCCCTACAACATGACCAATCTCGTGGCCCAGAACCGCCGCAAGCTCGTCTTCGCTGTTGAAGTACGCCAGAATACCTCGCGTCACAAAGATATAAGCGTCTGGGGTTGCAAAGGCATTCACGAACGATTGATCAGTAACCGTAAATGTATAGTTTTTACCTGCGTGCGGTGTTACTGCAAGCACGCGCTCCCCCACTTCGGTGACATAATCTTGCCACGCCTCGTCAGGGTAGATGACTTCTTTCTCTACGAATTCATTATAGATCTCTGCCCCAGGGCCAGCCAAAACTGGATGGCTTACCCCTAAGGCAATGAGTAGGGCAAGAGTTGTGGTAAACGATTTGTGCATGCGATTCACAAGTTTTTCAGTGCAGTCTTCCTTTCATAGACCACACATTTACGAATCGGTGCCGTGACCATCAGAAGTTTGGCGTCGGTCAGCTATTCATGCGAATAGAGACTCGGGCAACTGACCGACTGGGCGCTACCCGTAACTGGCAGCTCCAGGCCAAATATCGGCGCTAGGATTTGCTGCCGGTGCTACGGTTACCAAAACGTTGGCGGAAGCGCTCTACGCGACCACCTGAGTCGATTGACTTTTGCTTGCCCGTATAGAATGGATGACACTCGGAGCAGACTTCCAAGTGAATGTCTTCAGCCAGCGTCGATCCTACTTCGATCACATTGCCACAGCTGCAGGTGGCTTTTACAGTATTGTATTGAGGGTGTAGTTCCGGCTTCATGACTCACCTATTAATTTTGACGTGGCGCTTAAGGGCGGCGGATTTTACCGATAACACGAGACGTTGGCAAATGGCGCGAAAAACTCATTTATTGTGGGATCACGACGGTGTACTGGTGCACACTGAACCTTGGTATTTCGAAGCCACACGCCGTTGTATTGAACCCCTGGGGGTACACCTAGACCTCTCCGCTTATTTGCAGGACATGGTTTTTGGTACACCCTCGTGGCGGCATGCCAGCGCTTTAGGGGCTAGTGAGGCACGCATTGTTGCCGCCCGAAAAGAACGTGATCGAGTCTATCAACAGTTTTTGCAGCACGAGGACATCGAAATTCCTGGGGTTGATCAGGTACTGACGCAGTTAAGCCGTGAGTTTGAGATGGCGATCGTGACCACCGCCAAGCGCAGTGACTTTGAGTTGATTCACAAACGCCGGAGCATCGTTTCACACATGGCGTTTGTGCTTGCTAGCGGCGACTATCCTCGGGCAAAACCACATCCCGACCCCTATATCACTGCGTTGCAGCGCTTCAATATTCCACCCGAGCGTGCCTTAGTGATTGAGGACTCGCAACGCGGTTTAAAAGCAGCGGTCGCTGCCGGCATCGATTGCGTTATTGTTCACAATGATTTTGTCCAAAGTCAGGACTTTACCGACGCCCAGCATAGGATTCGTCGTTTAGAGGAATTGCCTGCTTTACTGGCGCGTTTGAATCAGCCTGATTAACCCAAAAAGCGGCGTCGATAGCGTGGTCACGGTGCGATACTGCGTGCCACAATACCCTCATGAGTCAACGTATTATTCAAATCGCAGTGCCCCGGCCATTGCACTCGGTTTATGACTATAAAGTGCCCGTGCAAATGCCGCTACCTCAAATCGGAGCGCGGGTACGCGTCCCCTTTGGGCGCACCACTACTGTTGGCATCTGCGTCGCAACCGAGATCACTTCAGCGCAGCAACACCTGAAAGAAGTCCTGTCACTTTTAGACGAAGATCCGATTATTCCTGGCCCATTGATGCATCTGGCACATTGGATGAACCAGTACTATCACTACCCGATCGGCGAAGTTTTGGCCACCATGCTGCCTACCGCCGCGCGCAAGGGCGCCGCCTGTGAAATTGATGAACCAGACTTTTGGACAACAGCCCAGGCACAATTTGAAAACGTGCGCGCGCCCGCTCAGCAGGCTTTATTTCAACTGCTCCGCGCTCAGGGAGTCGCCTCAGGTGACGACATCGTGGCCGCCGGGCACAAACGCCAAACCCTTAAAAACCTGCTCGGCGCGGGCATAATCAAACGCTGCAAAGCGCCGCGGTTGGTCCCTGGTGGCACACCACCACAACCCACTGAACCCCAGGCTAAAGCCATCGAGACCGTGGTCACTAACCTAGAGCACTTTAACGTTTTCTTGCTCGAGGGCGTCACAGGAAGCGGCAAAACCGAGGTCTATCTACGCAGCATTGATCCAGTGATCGCCGCCGGTCGGCAGGTTTTGGTTCTAGTCCCTGAAATCGCGCTGACCCCACAAACGTTTGCGCGTTTTGAAAGCCGCTTCAACGCCGTGGGCATGTTGCACTCGAATCTCAGTGATCATGGCCGGCTGCAAACCTGGCTGCAGTGTGCACACGGCGAGCTGGATATTTTAATCGGCACCCGCTCCGCCGTGTTCACGCCGTTTCGCAACCTTGGACTAATTATTGTGGATGAGGAGCATGATGCGTCTTACAAACAACAAGAAGGTTTGCGCTACTCGGCCCGTGACCTTGCAATCAAACGCGCACAGGAACATCAGATCCCAATTCTTTTAGGCAGCGCCACGCCATCGCTTGAATCACTATATAACGTCAACCGCGCACGCTATAAGAAGCTGGTTTTACCATTCAGGGCGGGCAATGCAGACATGCCCAGCTACCATCTGATCGATATGCGCGGCCAACAACACACAGACGGCATCTCGATCCCGCTGGAGCGTGTGATTCGAACCCATCTGCAAGCGCAGGGTCAGATTCTCATTTTCCTTAATCGTCGCGGTTATGCACCAACCCTGTTGTGCGCGAGTTGCGGCTGGCAGGCACAATGTTCGGACTGCGATGCCAAGCTCACGCTGCATCAAACACCCCGACAGCTCGTCTGTCACCACTGCGCACTGCGCTTTGAGGTCCCCCGTCAATGCGAGGGGTGCGGGCAGACGAGTCTGCTACCGGTTGGATTGGGCACACAACGCACTGAGCAAGGACTTAGTGCGTTGTTTCCCGATGTGCCCATCTACCGTATCGACCGCGACACCACACGCAGCAACAAACGCCTACAAGCACACTTTGACAAGGTGAACACCGGAGACCCCTGCATTATGGTGGGCACCCAGATGCTCGCTAAAGGCCACCACTTTCCCAACGTCACCTTGGTTGCGGTCCTCAACGCCGACGCCGGCTTTTTGAGCCCGGACTTCCGGGCACCGGAACGCACCGCACAATTGATCGTTCAAGTCGCCGGTCGTGCCGGTCGCGCTGAACGTCCTGGACAGGTCTGGATCCAGTCTTATCAGCCCGAGAATCCTAACTTAGCGCGGCTCATTGACCAGGGGTATCCGGGCTTCGCTGAGGCAGAGTTAGCCACCCGCGCAAGCGCTGGTATGCCGCCAGCCAAGCCCATGGCGATGCTTCGCGCAGAGTCGACCGACGCCAGCGCAGCTTACAACCTCCTGCTGGAATTCAAGCAGCAACTACATGGGGTGGAACTTCTTGGACCGGTGCCCGCGCCGCTGGCCCGTGTAGCCAATCGTACGCGTTATCAACTGATGCTCTTAGCCGGAAGTCGATCGGCCTTGCACCAAGCACTGAATCGGCTAGACCGACCGAAACTACCGCACACATTACGCTGGTCGATTGATGTCGACCCCTACGACAGCCTCTAGCTAGACTGTTATGATGCGCAGCCCGGGTTTACCTTTCATGACTTAAATGCCAAAAGACTTTGCCGGACGCGCCAAAACTACAGGCCAAAAACGCAAAGCCAGTCGACCCAAAAAGCCGACTAAGCGCGTGAGCCCTAAACAGCGTGTGCTTTTCCACGGCCCTAGCTTCGCCACCGGTGCGCTGGTGGGTGCTGCAATTGTGGTACTGGCAGCCTACGGACCGCAACTATTGCAGACGCCGTCCAATAGCCAGATTGAGGTATTGGCCAGAGACTCCGCTGAACCGGTTGAACTGGAGTTCGAATTTCCCGAGATGCTGAGATCTTTCGAAATTCAAGCAGACCCCGAACCCTATGCAGTACCAGAAGAGAAAAAAAGGCAGTTATCTCAAACCTATCATATTCAGGCCGCATCTTTTCGTAATCGCTCAGACGCAGACC
>Ga0181559_10000828_pt1 | contig 29569 bp, 23 predicted proteins | sample 011ome_21_FD_133752 | JGI IMG/M metagenome (GOLD analysis project Ga0181559, IMG submission 133752) | Coastal salt marsh microbial communities from the Groves Creek Marsh, Skidaway Island, Georgia - 011508AT metaG (megahit assembly) | ecosystem: Environmental > Aquatic > Marine > Intertidal...
CGAGGTCGGCGGCCGGGGCGGCAGCCGGCGCCGGCGCCGACGCCGGCGAAGAAGCGCGCGCGGGGTCCTCGTCGTCGATCGGCGAGCTCCTCGACGATTTAAAGAACCAATGCTTCTATCGCATCGAGGGCTGGTGGACGTACGAGTTCTGTCACGGGAAAGGCATCCGGCAGTATCATCAGGACGACAATCAGGTCGTCACCGCGACGTTTTCGCTCGGCGCTTTCGACGCCGCCGCCACGCGCGCGGCGCACGACGCGCGCGGCGAAGTCGCGGCGGCGACGTCCGCGGGGTCCGGCGGAGAGGCCACCGCGCCGTACCACGCGCACGTGTTCACCGGCGGGACGCCGTGCGATCTGACGGACTTGGAGCGAGAGACGGAGGTCAGGTTCACGTGCGCGCGGCAGAGCGCGGGAGGGGGAGTCGGCGTTGAAAGCGGCGACGCGGAGAGAGAAAAACTAAACGCCGCCGACGCGAACGTCAACGCGATCGAGAGGATCGACGAGGCGTCGACGTGTCGCTACACGATGACGTTCACGACGCCGTCGCTGTGCGCGCACGACGCGTTCCGGACGAAAGAGCAGGTCGTGCGCGACATCGTGTGCAGGCGGTTCGACGCGGAGGGCGGGGAGGAGGAGGAGGAGGCGCGCGGCGGATCAGGCGGGAGCGGCGGCGACCCCGTCGAGGAAGACGCCGAGGTGGTGTTTTCGCGACGGGGCGCCGACGGCGAGCTGTAGCGCGGCGACGTCGTCGTCGCGTCTGTGGTCGGCGAACGAGCCGACCTTCTTCCGTGGTGGCGATCGTACGTGCGTACCTAAATTAAATGATGAAAGTGCTGCATGCTGCGCCGTCGCGCGTCCGACGCGCGAGGTCGCCCCGTCCGAATCGGGATACTTTTCGTTCGTGCCAGCTGTGACGCGATCAACGCCGCGATCGCGGCGGGGGAACCCCCAGGGCGCCCCCCACGGTCATCGCCTCCACCGCGCCGAGATCGACGAGCCCGTCGAAGTTCACCGACGCCTCGACCGCGCCCGCGCCCGAGCCGCCGCCGCCGCCTCCGACGCCGATCGTCGCGAGCGACGCCGCCGCGCCCGCCGCCGCCGCCGCCGCGACGGTCCCGGTCCCAGTCTTCTTCTCGCGCTTCTTCCGCGTCGACTTCTCCGGGAGTCCGAGCTCCTTCCTCCGCGCGATGATCGCCCTGCCCGCCTCCTCCTCGTCGTCGTAGTACCCCACCTTGTGCTCCTTCCCTTTCTTCCCGTCCTTCGTCGGCTCGTACACGCGCGCGAGCCACCGCTTGCAGTGCTTGTCCCAGTTCACGCCGTTGATGGCCGATCGCTTCGGCTGCGCGTGCGCGCGACAATTCACGAACCCGGGGGGAAGGCCAAACTCTCTCGCCCGCCGCACCGTCTCCTCGCTCTCCTCCTTCGTCGTGAAGTACCCCAGGTTGACCTGCTTCTTGTTCACGTACACGATCGCGCGCCACTTCCCGGAGGCTTTGTGATGACACACGCCGTTCTTGTTGTAGCGCCCGTTCGGGGGATCGATCGCGATGTTGATCACCCCCGGCGGGGGTTCGCCGAACTGGATTCGCTTCGGCTTGCTGTTGCGCTTCTTCTTCACGCCGTCGACGCTGATCATCGGCGTGCCCTGCTCCGGCGTCGGGATCACCCCGGGGGTGGGCGCGGGAGAGTCCGTCGGCGTGTCGTCGTCTTCGTTGGTGGGATGGCCGCTCGTCTCGCGCGCGCGCTTGCGCCCGCCGAGAACCGCGCGCGCGCGATCGTCCAAAAAGACACCATCGTCCGGCGCCTCCCCGCGGATCGAGGCGTCGCGCGCGTTCGCGACGTGATCGCCGCCCGGAGCCATTCTTCACGCGCGCCGCGAGCGACTAAGTTCGCGACAACGCGTGGATCAACGAAACGCGCGGGAAGCACCCGGACGTTCGTGCGTTCTGCGCGCGTGTCGAGGCGTGCGAAGCGCGTCCTCGACTGGTCAATTCCGCGCGGAGCGCCGGTGCTCCGTCTTCTCCCAGACGTCTTCGCTCGGGCGGCCCTTGCCTTGGCGGGAAGGGTTCGCACGCGTGTACGTGTACAACTTTTGTACTGTACGTATAGGCAAACAGTCAGTCGGAAAAAAATTACCCCGCTCGCGCGTTATTACGACAGGTTACGGGCGCGTAAAAACTCGCGCGCGTTCCGACGGCGCGCACTGCGCGCGGCCGCGAGGGACGCCCGCCGACCGACGGCGGCGCTAACGTCTCTCGCGGGATGAGCTCGCGAGGCGACGACGCCTCGCGCGCGACGGCGACGCGCGACGCGTCGTCGCTCGCGTCCGCGCGCGCGCGCGACGACGCGCCGCGCGTCGCCCGATCACCGCGCGCGACGGGCCGACACGCCGCGACGACCGGACTCGCCGCGTTGGCGCGAGGCGCGATCGAGGACCCGCGCGACCCCGCGCGCGGTGGCGACGGCAGCGCCCCGGGGACGCCGCCGGACGACGAGTGCGCGGAGACGCGGCGATGGCGCTCGCGCCATCGCGGCGCGCCCGCGATCGTCGCGTCTGCCACGTCTTCCAGCGCGCGCGCGACGGCGAGATCTGGACCAGCGCGCGAGCCGCCGCCGCGCGCGACGGCGACGCCGACGGCGACGGCGACGCCGACGGCGACGGCGACGCCGACGCCCCCCGCGGCGTCGCACCCGCGGCACGAACACGAGACGTTGTCCGTCGGCTCCCCGATCGGCCTGCGCTCGGAGACGCACGTCACCGCGTCGTGCGAGGCGCGCGACGACGTCTCGAACGCGAGGGATCATCATCATCAGGTGCGTCCCATACACTGGTCCCCATACGACCCCGTTCGCGTGGTGAACGCCGTTCCTTAAGGACTTTACTTCCCGGCGCATCTCTCCGCCCAGGGTCCCTCGGTTTCAATCCCCGCCCGCGATGCCTTTCAACTCCACCTCTGACGCCTTTGAACTCCACCCCGACGTTCGCTCGTATAGAACGGCCCGCATCATCGCGTTCAAGCGTCGCCGTCGTCGTCGCCGTCGTCCTCGCGCGGCTTCGTGATCCCGCCCTCGCGCGCCGCCGCCGACGAGAAGAAGTCAAAGTCGAAGTCGAAGTCGATCTCGTCGTCGACGCGCGATGACGAGGACGGGCGCGACGCCGCGCGGTCCATCGCCGCGGACCGCGCCGCGTCGCTCGCCGCCGCCGCCGTCGCGTCGGCGTCGCTCGCGGAGGCGCGACTCGACCCGAACGCCGCGGAATCCAACCGCCTGACGCGCGTCGCGGAGGCGCTCATCGCGGGCGGGCGGCCAGCGGACGCGCTCCTCGTCCTCCATCGCGCGCTCGCGCTGACGCCGCGGTGCCTGGACGCGATCGCGAAGAAGGGGATGTGTCACCAAGCGTTGGGGTCGCATCAAGACGCGTACGACGCGTACGCCGCGGTGCTCGCGGTGGAGCCGACGCACGCGCTGGCGTTGCGCGCGGTCGGCGCGCTGTATCAAGCCCACGGGTTCCTCTCCGAGGCTGCGGGCGCGTTTAAGAGCGCGCTGCGGTCGGACCCCGCGGACCGGCCGACGATCGAGCGGCTGGCGGCGACGCTCACGGATCTGGGGACGCGGACGAAGCTCCTGGGGTCGCCGAACGCCGCGATCGAGTACTACAGAGAAGCGAGCGCCGTGGACGGCGGGTACGCGCCTGCGTTTTATAACCTCGGCGTGGTGTTATCGGAGACGAACCGGCACGCGGAGGCCATGGCGTGCTACGAACTCGCGATCAAGTTGAACGCTAACGACGCGGATTCGCACTGCAACTTGGGTGCGTTCTATACAAAAGTTTTTCACCCATCGTTCGGTTTCAACATTTGATCGCGTCCCCTTTCAACTGACCGGTGAACTTTTTTTGTATGGAATGGCCCTTAGGCGTGTTGAGGAAGCTCGCCGGCGACGTCGTCGGCGCCATCGACGCGTACGAACAGTGCTTACGCGTCAACCCGAACCACGCGCTCGGTCGCGGGAACATCTCGATCGCGCTCAGCGAACACGCGACCGCGGTGAAAGCGTCCGGGGACGTGCATCTCGCGATCAGAGGCTACGAGCGCGCGTTGACGTTTGACCCGAACGCGGCGGAGGCGACGTATAATCTCGGCGTCGCGCAGGCGGAGGTGGGCGAGATCGACCGCGCGATCATCGCGTACGAGCACACGCTGCGGTTGAAACCCAACTGCGCGGAGGCGTGGAATAATCTCGGGGTGTTACACCGCGAACGCAACAACGTCGAGCGGGCCGTGGAGTGTTACAACCGAGCGATCGCGATCGCGCCGGCGTTCGCGCAGCCGTTGAACAACGTCGGGGTCGTGTACACGACGCAAGGGAACGCGGGCGCGGCGCTGGAGGCGCTGCAGCGCGCGATCGCCGCGGATCCGTCGTACGCGGTCGCGCACAACAACCTCGGGGTGTTACTCCGAGACACCGGGGACGTCCCGGAGGCGTTGGCGTCGTACGCGGAGTGCGAGCGGTGCTCGCCGGATCATCGAAACGCGACGCAGAATTATCTGCTGTCGCTGAATTACGTCCACCCGGGGGAGAGCGCGGTGGTGTCGGACGCGCACGCGCGGTGGGGCGCGCGGTTCCAGGAGATCGCCGGCGAGGCGCTCCCGCGGCGACGGTTCGCGCGATCGGATCTCGGCGCGGGAAGGGAGCGCGTCGGGGGAGCGCTGCGACGGCGTCGCGAAAATTCGGACGCGCGAGGGGCGCGGTTCATAGGCCTGACGCGCCGCGACGCCGACTCGGACTCGGACGCCGACGCCGATTCGGACTCCGACGCCGACTACTCCGACGACGTGGACGACGCGGACGACGCGGAGGCGCGAGACGCCCTCCTCTCTGGGCGAGCCCTCTCTCCGCGCCGCCGCCTCGTCGTCGGCTACGTCTCCTCCGACCTCTACACGCACAGCGTGTCCTACTTCGCGTTCGCGCCGTTCCGCGACCACGACCCGTCGAGAGTCGAGCTCTTCGTCTACTCGACGACGCCGCGCGAAGACGCGCAGTCGACGCGGTTGCGCGACGCCGTCGCCGCCGCGCGCGGGACCTGGCGCGACTGCGCGGCGATGTCCGAGAGCGAACTCGCGGAGACGATCCGGGGCGATCGCGTGGACGTCCTCGTGGAGCTCACCGGACACACGGCGAACAACAAGCTCGGGACGATGGCGCTGCGACCGGCGCCGGTGCAGGCGACGTGGATCGGGTACCCCAACTCCACGGGGTTGACGTCCATCGACTACCGCCTCACGGACGCCATCTGCGATCCGCTGGACACGACGCAGAGCTTCGTGGAGAAGCTCGTGCGGTTGCCCGGGTGTTTCTTATCGTACACCCCGAGCGCGGAGGCGCCGCCGGTCGCGCCCGCGCCGTGCATGACCGCCGGCTTCGTCACCTTTGGCTGCTTCAACGCGCTCGCCAAGGTCACGCCGCGCGTCCGCAAAGTCTGGGGCCGGCTCCTCGCCGCGGTGCCAAACTCGCGGCTCGTCGTGAAAGCCAAGCCGTTCCTGTGCCCGACGATTCGCGCGCGCTTCCTGACGCAGATGCTCTCCGAGGGCGTGGAGTCGTGGCGGATCGACTTATCCCCGCTGACGAACGGCACGACGCACCACCTCTCGATGTACGGCATGATGGACGTCGCGCTGGACACGTTTCCTTACGCGGGGACGACGACGACGTGCGAGGCGATGTGGATGGGCGTCCCGGTGCTGACGATGATTGGCGGGTGCCACGCGCACAACGTCGGCGCGAGCCTCGTGGAGGCGGTGGGCTTATCGGAGGAGTGCGCGACGCGGACGGAGGATGAGTACGTCGCGAAGGGGACGGCGTTGGCGAGCGATTTCGAGAGGTTGGCGGCGACGCGCGCGGGGTTGAGACGGCGGATGCGCGACGGGCCGATGTGCGACGGGAGGGCGTTCATGGGGAGGGTGGAGGACGCGTACGTCGAGATGTTCGAGAAGTGGTGCGGCGAAAACAGGGCGGACGCGGAGGAGGAGGAGGAGGGTCGGGCGGCGGCGGCGGCGGCGGCGGGCGGCGGCGGCGGCGGCGTCGGCGGCGGCGGCGGCGCGAACGGCGCGGCGGCGACGACGAGGAAGGCGGAAGGAAAGGACGAGAACGAGACGTCGTCGTGCTCGAGCCAGGACACGGTGCGCGACGAGGACCCCGCGCGATCGGGCGGCGACTGAGCGGTCGCCGCCCGAGCGGGGTGCTCGAGAACGGAGGGACGGGAGTTCCAAAATCGAACCCCGAGACTTCGCGATGATTTCTTTTACGAGTATAGCATACGAAAGAACGAAAGGATTCAGGATTCATCACGCGTCTCATAGATCTACAACGTACAGTACGTGTGAGACACAGCCTCATCGACGACCGCCCTCACGCGAGCAACGGCGCGGGCTTCCCGTCGTCGTCCCCAGCCCCGCTCGGGGACGTCGACGTCGGAATCGCGTCCGCCCCCGCCCCCGCCCCCGCCGCGCCCGCCGCCGCGGGCTGAATGATCGCCGCCGGCGCGTTCACCGCCAGCGCTTCCTCGCTCGGCCCCGCCATCTCCTGCCCTCTCTTCACCAACGAATCCCGCGTCCGGTCGACCATCGCGGCCGCGGCGGTGAACCCGCCGACGAGCGAGTTCCACCCTTTCGCGCCGACGTCGAGGGTCTTGGCGACGGTCGGGTTCTCTCTGAGGGCCGTTCCATACAAAAAATGTTCATCGGTCAGTTGAAAGGAGACGCGATCAAGTGTTGAAACCGAGCTATGGGTGAAAAACTTTTGTATAGAACGCACCTGATCCCCGCGGTCTTCTCCCAGACGTCGTGCATCGTCTTAGACACGACCTGCTCACCGGTCGTGACGCCCTTGATGACCGCGCCGCTGACCCCGAGCCGAGCGTCGAGCGACTCGATCGACCTCGCGGTCGACCGCGCGTGCCGCGCGAGCTTCTCCTCCAGCGACTCCTTCGAGATCCCGTGCGCGTGCGTCTCCATCACCGGGAACAGCGTCGACGTGCAGTGCTCGCCGATCGTCGCCTCCACCGCGGCGGCGATCGTCTCCACGTCCGCGCCCTGCCACAGCGAGAATATCCTCTGCCCCGCGGGCTCCGCGCTGATGTCTTTGCACGGCATCACTTGGAGGACGGCGACGCCGTGCGGGAGATCGCCCTGCTTGATCGCGCCCACGAGGAGCATCACGGGGAGCGGGACCGTGCTCGTGACGACGTCGACGACGGACATGACGTTGACCATGACGCGGTCGTCCTTGAAGACGGCGATCTCGGGGGCTTCGCTGCGCGTGTGCGCCATTTCGAAGATGAGAGCGTGACGCGCGTGCGTGCGCGTGCGCGCGGTCGAACGAGGCCGCGCGCCGCGCGTTCCCCTCTTTACTGTATGTTCGCGCGCGAAATGCGCCAACTGTCGGAAAGCCTGCGGCAATTTTGAACGCGAGAAGACGCGATGAATCGCTCGCTATCAAATGTTTCGCGCTTTGAAAATGTCCTTTTAAAGTTTATCATTGAAAGGTGTTGCCGACACCAGCAAAACTGACCCGCGAGGAGCCGATGCACGAGAAAACCCGCGACGGACGCGCGTCGCGTCCCTCTCTAAGAAGCGCAAACACGCGTCTAGGTTGCTAGTTCACCGACGCTTAAACATCACGATGGCTCCCGCTACCAAGGCCGCGAAGAAGAAGCTCTCGACGTTCGTCGTCGACTGCTCCAAGCCGGTGCGTAATCGTCCGTCTCCGGGCGGAGGATGACGCGCGCGCGGAAAAAACCCTAAGCCGCCGCGGCGAGGCGCCATCGCGCGCCGGAGACGCCGCGCCGTCGCGCCCGTCGGTCGTCGCGTCCTCCCTGGCGCGCGTCCCGAGCGGCGTCGCGACGTCGTGCGCGCGGTCGCGGTCGCGGACGCGGCGTCGCTCGCTCGACGGCGTGGCGTCGACGGCGTCGCGTCCGCGCGTCGGCTCGGCCGACGTCCGCGGGGGTTTTCTTTTCGCTTTTCTTTTCGCTTCTCGCGAGCGAGGGGGCGACGCCTCCGCCCAGTCCGTCTCCTTCGCTCGGGACGCGCGCGCGGTCTCGGTCTCGCCGCCCTCCGCCGACCCGCCCCGCCCCGACGACGACGACCGCGCGCTGACGTCCCGACCCCGTTCGACGCCCCGTTCGTACCAATGCGCAGGTTGAAGACAAGATCATGGAGATCGCGTCGTTCGAGACGTTTCTCGCCGAGCGCATCAAGGTCGGCGGCAAAGCCGGCGCGCTCGGCGACGCCGTCACCGTGTCCCACGACAAGACGCGCGTGACCGTCACCTCCGAGGCGCCGATGTCCAAGCGCTACCTCAAGTACCTCACGAAGAAGTACCTGAAGAAGCACAACGTTCGCGACTGGCTTCGCGTCATCGCGTCGGGCAAGGACAGGAACGTGTACGAGCTGAGGTACTTCAACATCGCGGACCAGGAAGACGACGACGAGTAATTCTAATTCGCTCGTTGGAGTCGGCTTCGTGGTGGTGGTGGTTCACTCGAGCGGGGGATGAAGCTTCCTATTTAGTAGCGTTCGTGATTAGCGTTTAATAGAGACGGAAGCGTCCCCCGGTTGGGCGGAGTCATTCATGAATTTCAATTCGCTAAAACTTGGCGGCGATGGCCTGCCCTCTCTCTTGGAACCACCCCTGGATCGCCTTGTTCTTCATGAACTTTTCGTGGACGACGACCGCGGCGAGGAGCACGATCGCGAGGTACGCGGGGAAAAACTCCGGGTACTTCGTGAACACCGTGCCCCACAGCTTGGACGCGACGGCTCTCTTGTAAAAAATCTGACCGATGGGCCCGTGCAGGATGTAAATCGGAAACGAAATCGCGCCCAAATACGTCAGCCACTTGTGCGACATCATCGTGCTGAAGCTCTTGTGCCCCTCCTTCGCCGCGTTCGGGAGGTCGACGTACACGGTCTGGACGTGGATCCGTTTGATGAAGGACACGAACAGAGGGATGAAAAACAAACCGCGCGTGAGCCCGTCGTTGAGCGTCAGCCACTCGAACCCGCGAGCGATCAACACGAACGCCATCCCGAGGAGCGGCACCACCGGCGAGCTCGCCATCCAGCCGCTCGCGTTGTTCGTATCCGTATACGTAACCGTCGACGATTCGCCGTTTTCGTTAACGCCTTTCTCCTCGCCCTTGTCCGCGCACTCGCGGACCATGACGCTGCGCGCGGCGACGCACCCGATCAAAATTTCGACGAGCGCCGCGAACGGCGAAAACCGCTGCGCGTTCCAAAACAACCACGACGGGTGCGTCTTCGGGGACATGACGCCCTCCATGAAGAACCACCCGCCGGTGTCGTACGAGTACGCGACTTTCGCGATCAAGCTGATCGCGGTGAGCGCGATCATCGCGGTCTTCAAACCCTTCTTCTTCCACGACGCGATGGACGGGAGACAAAAAGGCAACGCGACGGTGGCGAAGGTCAACGCGCTGAGAAACCACGTCGGGGCGTTCCACAGCTCCGCGTGCGCGGGGAACCACGCTTGGGTCAACGTCATGGTGATTAAACCATGGAAAACGGTCGCAATCGGACCGTTATATAAGTTATCCGCGTACACGAACACCCACCCGAAGACGACCTGCGCGAGGAGGTACAGCGGGTAGTAGCCCATGACGCGCGACAGAATAAACGCCGGCGCCGGCGATATCCGCGGCGACGCCCTGTACTCGCCCAGCTCCGTGCACGTGTACGCGACGACGTACCCGGAGAGCACGAAGAACGCGCCGACGACGACGTTGACTTGCGATAACATCCGGAGCGTGAGCGGGTCTTTCGTGCAGCACGCGATGAAGTGGCCGACGGCGATGTAGGTGATGAGAAAAAATCGCGTCGAGTCGAGCGCGGGGATGAACGCGCGCTTCTTCTTCGCGGGCGGCGACGGCGACGGCGACGGCGACGGCGGCTCGATCGCCGCGGCGTCGTCGTTCGGCGACGCCGCGGAGGAGGACGATACCCTGTCCGCGGTGGACGCCAATCGGTGGAGCGCGCCGTCGCGACGCGGACGCGCGCGCGCGCGGAGACGCGCCGGCGAACGCGGAGCGCCCGACGCGCGATCGACAGCGACGCGCGCTCGGGAGACGGGGGGTCGACGGACCGCGCGATCGGATCGCGCGGGGATCCACACGATCGGGTCCTTCTCCCCGGCGCGCGCGCGCGTCGACGCGCGAGGCGTCGGCCTCGCCATCGCGCCCGCGATGGCCATCATGACGACGACGTGTCGCGCGTGCGGCGCGCGCGCGAGAGTGATGCGGGCCGTTTACGTTGTTACCGGACGTCGTTGGCGTTTTCGAGGAGGCACGCACAGGGCGGGGAGGCGGCAAGACGCCGCCCTTCAGCGCGCGTATGATAAACGACTACCTGTACATCGAACACATCGCGACGAGATTGCCTACCCACCGCACACGCCGCCCGAGAGAGACTTCGCGCGAAAGTGCGAATCCGCGATCGCCTTCACGCCCCCCGCCGTCTCCAAGGACTCCAACCACCGCGTCCCGCCGCTCTCGAGCTGCTCTCGGACGGCGCTCCGGAGCCAGCCGACGTCGTTTTTGTACGCCTTGCCGTGCTCTACCAACAGCACGTGCAGGTCGAGCTTACACGCGTCCGGGACGCGGCGGTTCAGGTGCTCGTACGCGGCGTCCCGACTCGCGGACTTCGGGACCCACCCTAACGCCATGGCGATCTTCCACACGTGCGCGTCCACCGGGAACTCGGCGCGTCTGTTTTTGAGGGTTCAGGGTCCGCGAGTCGAAAGGCGTCGGAAGCGGAATCGAAAGGCGTCGAGGTCGGGCGTTGAAACCGGGAGCTGGGCGGAGAGAGACGAACGCCACGCCGGGAGAGAAAGTCCTTAAGGGATGAAGTTCACAACGCGAACGCGGTCGTACGGGGACCAGTGTGATGATGCTCCGAGGACGCGCCTGAGGCAAAACACGAGCACGCACGCGATCGTCTTCGGGCCGACGCCCTTAAAACGCGACAGCTCCGACTTGACGTCGTCGTCGGACATGTCCCTGAGGTACTCCATGCACGGCGCGCCGCGCTCTTCGACGAGCGTGTTCAGGATGACCTTGATCCGCGACGTCTTGATCTCCGCGAGGCCGCCGCACTTTATCGCCGCCTCCACCTCCGCCGACGGCGCCGCGCGAATCGTCTCCCAAAAGTTGAGACGCCCGCGTCCGTCCCTCGACGGCGCGAACGTCGCGGCGAGGCGCGCGAACGCGCGCGCGCTGTTCACGTCCGTCGTGTTCTGGGACAGGATGGTCCCGACGAGCGAGTCCAGGACGCACTTCGGGTGATGCGCCGCGTCGTCCGCGTCGCCGGCGGCGGCGACGGCGGCGACGGCCGCGACGGCCGCGGCGTTCGCGTCGCCTCCTCCTCCGATCGCCGGCGTGGCGGGAAGCGCCGGGACGCCGCGGTCCGCGCCCGGTCCGACCGCCCCCAAGCTCGTTCGGCGGAGGAAGTCGCGGTAGTACTCCGCGTGGAGGTGCGCGAGCGCGTCGCGCGCGGCCCAGCATTCTTCCGGCGTGGGGCGCGACAGCGTCGGGTACGGCGAAGCGCCGCTCGAGGGTGGTGACGTCGTCGTCGCGTCCGCGACCACGATCGCGCGTCCATCGCGAACGTCGACGACGGACGGCGACGCCGCCTCGGTCTTCGCGTCGTTCTTCTCCGGCTTGACGACGTCCTCCCACGGGCTCTCCGTCTTCGTCTTCGCGCGCTTCGCCGCGGGCGGCTTCGCGGACGCTCGCGTCGTGCGAGCCATCGCCGTCGTCGCGCCGCGCCGGCTGAAGTGGCAGGCTGTTTCGCGCGCAATCTCTCGGTCGACGCGACGCGTCGTCGGCGACGCCGACGCCGACCGCTGCGACTGGAATTTCGCCGGCGGTGCGGTGGTCGTCACTCGCGGCCGCGCGACGTCCGTCGCGGCGAGAGGAACCCGCGCGTCGCCGTTCGAGGGCGAGCGCGACTTCCCCGCCGTCGGCGAGACGCGAGGCGCGGGGGTCGCGCCGCCGCGACTGGACGCTCTCGCCGCGGCGCGGTCCGTCGTCGTCAGATCCGATCGCCGGTGCCGAGTGATTATTATTAATTAATCCGCCCCTCTCTCGTCGTCAGCGCGGCGGCGACGAATCGAATCCCCGCCGACCCCTCCCACCCGCCGTCGCCATGATCTTCAACCTCGAGGGCCTGACCGTGTACTTCCCGTACGAGTACCTCTACCCGGAGCAGTACAAGTACATGCAAGAGCTCAAGCGCGGGCTGGACGCGAAAGGGCACGGATGCTTGGAGATGCCCACGGGCACGGGGAAGACGATCACGTGCCTCGCGCTGATCACGTCCTATCAGCTCGCGCACCCGGAGTGCGGGAAGCTCATCTACTGCACGCGCACGGTGCCGGAGATGGAGAAAGTCCTCGCGGAGCTGAGGGTGCTGCAGGCGTACCGAGAGAAACACGTCGGCGAGGCCGCGGCGATGTTAGCGTTGGGGCTGAGCTCGAGGAAAAACATGTGCGTGCACCCGAGAGTCGCGGAGGAGGGCTCGAGGGAGTCCGTCGACGCGCGGTGCCGGCAGCTCACCGCGTCGTGGGTCCGCGAGAAACATAACAGCGCGCTCGCGAGCGGGGAGGAGCCGACGACGGAGCTGTGCCAGTTCTTCGAGGACTACGAGAGGGAGGGCCCGGACGCGGTGCTTCCCCCGGGGGTGTACACCCTCGCGGATCTGCGGCAATTCGGAAGAACGAAAGGCTGGTGCCCGTACTTCACCGCGCGGCACATGATCAAGTGCAGCAACGTCATCGTGTACAACTATCAGTACTTGCTCGATCCCAAGGTGAGCAGCCTGGTGAGCAGGGAGCTCGAGAAGGAGTGCGTCGTGGTGTTCGACGAGGCGCACAACATCGACAACGTGTGCATCGAGGCGCTGTCGGTGAACTTGCGGCAGCAGACGTTGGACGTCGCGGGACGGAACATCACCGCGCTGTCCGCGAAGATCGAGCGCGCGAAGCAGACGGACGAGCGAAGGCTGCGCGCGGAGTACGACGCGCTCGTGAACGGGCTGGCGAATCAAGGGGTGTTACCGCGAGGGGGCGGCGAGGACGCCATCGCGAATCCGGTGATCCCCGCGGACATCTTACGCGAGGCGGTGCCGGGAAACATTCGCAGGGCGGAGCACTTCGTCGCGTTCATGCGACGGCTCGTGGAGTACCTGAAACAACGGCTTAAAGCGACGCAGGTGGAGCAGGAGACGCCGATGGCGTTCTTGGCGCACCTGTCGCAGACGGCGGCGATCGACGGCAAGACGTTGAAGTTTTGCCACGACCGTCTGACGTCGCTCTTGAAGACGCTCGAGATCGTGGACACGGAGGAGTTCAACGCCGTGTCGCTCGTCGCGGACTTTGGCACGCTCGTGGGGACGTACGAGAAGGGCTTCGCGCTCATCTTGGAGCCGTACGACGAGCGGTATCCGAACATTCCGGATCCGGTGCTGCAGCTGTCGTGCCTCGACGCGTCGCTCGCCATCGCGCCCGTCTTTGAACGCTTCGACAACGTGTTCATCACCTCCGGGACGCTGTCCCCTATCGACTTGTACCCCAAGCTTCTGTCCTTCAACCCGGTCGCGTGCATATCGCTGCCGATGACGCTGACCCGGGACTGCCTGTGTCCGATCGTGATCACCAGAGGCGCGGACCAGCAGGCGGTGAGCACCAAGTTTGACATGCGCGACGATCCGGGGGTGATTCAAAACTACGGGCGGATTCTCATCGACATGGCCGCGAGCGTCCCGGACGGCCTCGTCGCGTTCTTCGTGTCGTACTCGTACATGGAGCAGATCGTGAGCAAGTGGCACGAGACTGGGGTGTTACAGAATGTCATGCAGCACAAGCTCGTGTTCATCGAGACCCAAGACGTCGTGGAGACGTCTCTGGCGTTGGATAACTACCGACGCGCGTGTAACTGCGGCCGCGGAGCCGTTTTCTTGTCCGTCGCGCGCGGCAAGGTCGCGGAAGGCATCGATTTCGACAGGCACTACGGCAGGGCGGTCATCATGTACGGCGTGCCGTACCAGTACACGCTCTCGCGCATCTTACGCGCGCGGTTGGAGTACTTGCGAGAGACGTTTCAAATCAAAGAGGCGGACTTTCTCGCGTTCGACGCGGTGCGACAAGCCGCGCAGTGCGTCGGCCGCGTCATCCGCTCGAAAGCGGACTACGGCCTCATGGTCTTCGCGGACAAGCGGTACAACTCGCACGACAAGCGCGGGAAGCTCCCGGGTTGGATCACGACGCACTTGAAAGAGGAGCGTCTGAACTTGAGCACGGACATGGCGGTGCACGTGGCGCGAACGTTCATGCGCGAGATGGCTCAGCCGTACGACCGCGGCGTCGCGGGGCAGCAGCTGCTGGATCAGCGGGCGGTGGATTTGATGGCGAGGGCGGCGGGGTACGGGGCGGTGCCGCCGCGGATAGCGAACGGCGGCGGCGGCGGCGGCGGCGACGGGACGTCGTGACGATTCATTCCGACCGTGTAACGAAAGCGATCTCCTACGTAGAAAAATACATTCAGTACCCGAACCGCGCGTCCCCGCCGCTCTACTTGGACGCCTCCGCCTCCGGCGGCGGCGGGTTCGCGAGCGCCTTCTCCGGCGGCGGGTTCGACGGCCCCTGCGGGTTATTCTTCAGAAGGTACGCCGCCAGATACTCCACCGGGTTCCCCGGGCGCTCCTTCACGAGCGCCTGCATCCCTTGGAGCAAAATCGGGACCACCGCCTGCTCGAGGTACTGCCGGATCGGCAGCGCCTGGACGTCGAGCTTGTTCTGCGTCGCGAGCGCAGCCTCCTGCGCCGCGGCCGCGGCCTCCGGGTTGTCGTACCCGGCGTCCTCGGACGCGGGCACCGGCTCCGGCTCCGGCGCGGCGGCCTCCTCGCCTTCCATCTCGGCTGCGCGCGAGCGAGCGACGACGGCGAAGCGAACGGTCAGAGAGAATCGACGGGGACGGGGGCCGGGACGGGGGAGACGAGACGGACGCGAGCGGGGAGGGCGTCGCGTCGTCGCGAGGCGTCGATCGAGCGCGTCCGTCGCGCGGGGAAGCGCACCGTCGACTGGGGGTTCCTCGGGCATCGTGCGCGTCGGCCTGAAGACGGCGCGGCGACGTGTGAGGACGGGCCGGAACGGGATGATTCAGTTCATTCCCGCGCGAAGTTTGCCCACTGCGCTGGCTTGTTTGACCGGCGGGTAAGAAATATCCAGCAGAGGCAGAGGCCGGTCCTCTCACTGTCGCGACCGCGCTCCCGACGTCGTCCGACGCGCGTCGTCGTCGCCGCCGTCGTCGTCGTCGTCGTCATGCCCGATGACGGCGCGTCTCCGTCGGGCGACGACGCCGGCGCGGCGGCGGAAGACGACGGCGAGCGCGAGCCCTCGCGCGTGCCGTGCCAACACATCTCGGGAAGCCTCGCGAGATCGATCTCCTCGGCGGTGGAGCGCGCGTCGTCGTCGTCGTCGTCGTCGTCGTCGTCGTCGTCGTCCAACCCAACGCGCAACGACGCCTCCTCCGACGCGGTCGTCGTCGCGCGTTGGGTCGCGGAGACGCTCGACGCCGTCCGCGAGGAGTCCCTCCGTCACCCCGGGGAGATGGACGAGGACGAGAGACGCGCGCGTATTGAGTCGATGGACGTGCGCGCGAACGCGCTGCTGCGACGCTGGCGCGACGGCGGCGCGTGGGCGGCCGCGCTCGTGCGCTTCCACGCGCGGCTCGCGATGGGCGACGGCGGGTGGGTCTGCGACGCCGCGACCGCGCGTCTGCGCGAGCTCCCGCCGCCGGGAGTCCTCGTCGTCGCCGCGACGGGGGCGCACCAGGGCGCGGAGGAGGACGGACGCGCGGATCGCGAAGCCGAGGACGCGGCTTTTGCGGCGGCGGCGGCGGGCGCGGACCCGGACGCGTGGCGACGCCGCCTGCGCGGACTCTTCGGAGGAGAACCTGAACCTGAACCTTCTCTCGTCAGTACAACAACTAGTGACGCTTCCGCGGGCGGCGTCGCGAAGAAAAACGACGCCAGCCGCGCGTGGGGCGTCGTCCAGGAGGGCGTCGTCGCCGGCGTCGACGCCGTCGCGCTCGGCGTCGGCGCGGTGTCCCTCGGCGCGACGCACGTCGCCAACGCGGCGTCTTCCGGGGTGAAAGACGTCCACGACGGCGTCGTCACGAGCGTCATGATCATCTCCGACGGGATACATCAGGGCGTGAGCACGGTGAACGGTCACGTGAAAGCCGTTTCGAAAGCCGTCGCGGACGGGACCACGCGGAGCCTCGGCGTCCTCCGCGGCGGGGGCGGGAGAGAGCGGGCGGAGGCGGAGGAGCGCGCGACGGTGCTGTCGGACATGTCCGCGGTGTTGATCGAGGACGTCGACGGCGCGTGCGAGTACATGACGGACGACGCCGCGGCGGCGTTGATACGCGCGGCGGCGGCGGCGGAGTCGGGGACGGAGGGTCGCGAGGGAGAGGGACGATCATAGGAAGCGTACAGTAGAAGCGTCGAAGCGCGCGCGTGAAACGGCGATAGAGCTAGCTAGTTCGCGTATCCGCCCGCGCCCGCGCCTACGCCTCTCTCGAGCCGCGCTTCGCGTCGTCGTAGCTCGGCTGGCGCTCCGAGCGCTTCGAGGGCTTCGTCCCGAGGAGATAGTCCAGCAGCGTGCGCTCGTCGTGCCTGTCCCGGAACTCCCTGTCTCCGAGAAAACTCCGCGACCCCGATTCCCGCGGCGGCGGCGGATCCCCTCGCCTCCGCCCACGACGCGCCAACTCCTCCCCGAGCTCGTCGAGATTCTTTCTCAGAAGGTCCTCGCGCGCGTCGCCGCCGCCGCGACGCCGACGCGCTTCTTCTTCCGCGTTCGGTCTGCTCGAGTCGTCGTCGAGCTCGAAGAACAGGCTGAACGGAAACGGCAGCTCCGGCGTCGGTCCTCCTGCGCCGCCCCCGCGCGTCTCGGAACTCCATTCCCTGGACGTGGACCACCCGCCGCCGAAGAGCCCGCCTTTGGGGTCTTCCTCCGTCTCCTCGCGCGAGTTTTCGATCTCCTCCGGGGCTCTGCGGCGCGACGCGGGCGGGATGGAAGCGTCAGGGCGGGTAGGAAACGAAGCCCGCGTGCGCGTGAGCGATCGGAACGACGACGAGACGAACGCGTCGCGGTCGATTGACGAAGAGCGACGAAGGGATCTGGCGGGGGCACCGTCCGGACGCACCGTCCCGGGCACATCCTGAACTTCTTCACGATGCGCTCGCACTTGCGTCGCATGACGCCGTTGTCGTCCGGCGCGGTTCGGCACGAGTACTGCGGTCGCGGGATGAGGGGGCGACGGGGAGCGAGCGGGGTCGGTCGCGCGTCGAGAGGACGACCGAGGGAGCGAGCGGAGGAAATAGACGAGGGAGGGATCCCGCGCGGGGATCTATCTCGCCGCGCGCCGCGCACCGTCTCCGAGCTGCGGATGGAACACGCGTCGCCGCCGCCGTCGCGGCTCTGCGCGTCCGCGTTCTTCCTCTCCCACCACGGCGTCGTGTTCGAGGGCGCCATCGCGCGTTCGCGTCGACGGCGGCGCGCGCGACGTCGAATGAAATTCGTGGTCTACAGTATCTATTCTACCATTTCCATGCTGAGACAAAAAAGCACGGTTATTCCTCCTCCCCTTCCCCCGCGCCTTCGCCGATGACCTTCTCGATGATCTCCCTCACGTCCTTCTCGCTCTCCAACCGCGCCGCGTTCTCCGGGTGCTTGACCGTCAGCGACGTCAGCGCGCTCGCGGCGGCGAAGACGACCCGCCTGTCCTCCCCGGCGAGCGGGAAGAGCGAAGAAGACGTCGACGCGTCGGCGCCGCCGCCCGCGCGCGCGTCAGCTGTACGCCGGCGGATGATCTCCGCGAGCGCGCCTATCGCTCCGCACGCGCCCGCCTCGCTCGCGTTCGCCTCGCTGTTGTGCGCGAGGTTCCGAAGCGCGCCGATGGCTTCGACGCAGTGCTCGCGCCGCGCGATCTCGCACAGGGACGGTATGACGCCCAACGCGCGAGCGTTTTCGCGGTTCGCCGCGTTGGCGCACGCGAGCGCGCGCAACGCCGCGACCGCCTCAAGGCGCTCGGCGGCGTCCGTTCGCATTCTCTCGCCGCGACGGTTCGCATCTCCACTTTTGTCGTCGTCGCTCGAGCCCACATCCAGCCCCTCGCTGAGTTTTCTCGCGAGCGCTCGCATGACCGAGATCGGCGCTCGCGACTTCCTCGCCGGGCGCTGGTTCAGCTGCACTTCGCTTCGACGACTCAGCGTCCCGGGTTCCGCCGTCGTCGTCGTCGTCGTCGGCGGCGGCGGCGGCATCTCGTCGTTCGTCGACTCTGAGACCTCGCGCTCGGTCCTCGTGAGGTCCGCTCCCGCGTCGCGCAGCACCGCGAGCGCGTCGGCATCGCCTAATAGTAACGCCCACGCCGCGGGCGTTCGTTTCCATCGGTCCCACGCCTCGATCCCGCCCTTCCGCGGCTTCAACGACGCGCACGCGGCGGCGGCGACGCGCGTCGTCTCGAGATCGCCGCTCCTCACCGCGAGGTGCAAGATCGTTTGCTTGTCCGCGTCCCTCGCGCCGGCGCGCGCGCCCGCGGCGAGAAGCGACGCGAGCGCATTCGCGCACCCGCGCGCGGCGGCGAGGTGCGTCGCGAGCGTCCCCGCGTCGGACGCGTCGTGAACGATGTCTTCAATCGGCGTCGGACGATCGTACCCCCCGCCCGCGTCCGCGGCCAGCAGAGCGTCGACGACCGCCGCCGCGGTCGGCGCGAGCGACGCGGCGGCCGCGCGAAGGTGCGACCCGAGCGGCGGCATCCCGGAGCGCAACAGCGCGTCGACGACGTGAAGCGCGCCGAGGCCGCACGCGGCGAGCATGCACCGACGCTCGTTGGACGACGCCGCGGACCGCGAAAACGCTCGCACGTTGGGCGTTATACTGTCTTCTTCTTCTTCTTCTTCTTCTTCTTCGTCGTCATCGTCCGCGACGACGTCCACGCCGCTCTCGCGCAGGTACGTCGCGTAGTCCCTCAACACCGGGCGCGCGAAGATCTCGCACGGCGCGAACGGTCCGTCCGCCGCGCCAAACGCGCACGCCGCGGGCTCGTCGTCCGCGCGAAGCAACGCCGCGGCTTCGCCGTCTCGCAGACCGACCGACCCGGACCCGGACCCGCGACCGACCACGCCGCCTCTCTCGCCGCCGCCGCTGAGCCGATCGTTCGACGCTAACGCCCTGGACACCGCGAGGACGTTCAGCGAGCTTCCGCCGAGCTGAGGGTCGTTCCATACAAAGCGATGTCGGGGTGGAGTTCATTGGCGTCAGTTGGAGTTGAAAGGCGTCGAGGACGGGAATTGAAAGCGAGGTGTGGGCGGAGAGATGCGCCGGGAAAAGTCCTTAAGGAACGACGTTCACCACGCCAACGCGGTCGTATGGGGACCAGTGTATAGAACGCACCTGATCGATCGAGTCGAGCGCGCCGATCGCGGCGGCGTCGACGCCGAGCGCCGCCGACCACGCGCGCGCGACGATCGATTCTAGTCCCCGCTCCGGGGTGACCGCGTCTGGTCTGAACACGCGCGTTTTACCTTGGCGTAACCACGAGTCCAGAGTCACCCTGTCTACCTTCCCACTGGATGTTAACGGCCAGTTGTTGTGCGTTATGAACACGAAATTACTCGGCGTCGCGTGCTTCGGAAGCGTCGACCGGCAGTGAAATTCGCACGCGGCGGCGTACATCCACGCTTCCGTCGTCGCGTCGAACGTCGGCGCCTTCACGCGCGCGTGCGCGGTGATAACCTGCGCGGTCGCGTCGAACGCTATCGCCGCGTCCGCGACGAGCGCGCAGTTTTTAAGCGCCGCCTCGATGTCGTCGAGCTCGACGCGGTTCCCGCGTATTTTCACCCTTCGATCGATCCGCCCGAGAAGGATCAAGTCCCCGGACGCCGCGTGTACGAACCCGACGTCGCCGCTGCGATAGACCCTCCCTAACGGCGAGTCCACGAACGTTTTCGAGGTCAACGCGGCGTCGTTGAGGTATCCCTCGCACACGCACGCGCCGCCGATGACGATTTCCCCCGTGTTCGCGTCGCCGGGATCCGCGAACTCCGCGACGGCGCCGTCGTCGCGAAAGCTTTTCGCGACGCGAACGAACGCGAAGCCGTCGCCGTCGTACGCCTTCCCCGCGCGTGACGGTTCATCGTAACCGTCAATCCTCGACCGTTTTGAAGACACTAACCGTCTCGACTGCACCGATTCCATCCTCGCGTACGTCTGCAACACCGTCGTCTCCGTGGCGCCGTAGGCGTTGTACAGCGTCGCGCCGGAGCCCTCCGCGGCCCACGTCTCAGGGTCGTTCCATACAAGCGATTGTCGGGGTGGAGTTCATAGGCGTCAGTTGGAGTTGAAAGGCAACGCGGGCGGGGATTGAAAGCGAGGTGTGGGCGGAGAGACGCGCCGGGCAAAGTCCTTAAGGATCGGCGTTCACCACGCCAACGCGGTCGTATGGGGACCAGTGTATAGAACGCGCCTCGATCGTCTCCGCCGTCATCTTCTCTCCCGCGAGCGTGATCACCTCCAACGCGGGCGCCTCTTTCGCTCTCAACGACGCCATGGAAAACAACGTCGGCGTGCAGCACACGTGCGTGACCGCCCCCGCGATCAACACCCGAGCAAAATCGCGCTGAAAGAGCCCCCGGGACGCGACGACGACGGCGGCGCCGGCGATCAACGCGGCGGCGACGTCCCCGGCGTGGACGTCGAACGTCGCGTTGGACGCGAGGCACACGCGCGAGTCGTGGCGAACGCGCTCGACGGACGCCTTGCGCGCCGCGTACGCGAGGAGGCGGCGGTGCGACCCGGGGAGGGCTTTGACGCCGCCGCCGGTGGTGCCGGACGTGAACGCGACGTAGAGCTCCGCGTCGGCGGCGTCGTCGGCGGCGGCGGGTTCGGCGTCCGCCGTCGCGGCGGCGCGGTCTTCGCGGACGTCGCTCACGACGACGACGTCCGCGCGCGCGCCGAATATCTCCATCGCGCGCGGGATCTCCTCGCGCGTCGCGCACAGCACCGTGGGCGTCGTCCTCGCGTCGTCGTCGTCGTCGCGTCCGAGGCATCCGACGACGCGCGCGGCTTCTCGGATCCTCGCGCGCGGCCACGCCTCCGCGTCGAGCGGGACGACGCTGCGACGCGCGCGCGAGGACGCGAGCAGCGCGACGACCGCAGCGACGCCGTCGCGGCACAGCGAGACGACGCGCGCGGGCGCGTCGTCGTCGTCGTCGTCGTCGTCGTCGTTCGACGTCCTCCAGCTCGCGCGAAGACGCGCCGCGAGCGCGTCGACGACGCCATCCAGCTCCGTCCACGTGAGGCGCGTCGTCGTCTCCGACGCCGTCTCGTCGTTCACGAGCACGACCGCGGTCGCGCGCGGGGCGGAGCGCGCGAGGCGCGCGAGGTGCGCGTCGAGGCGATGCATCTACGACGTCGTCATCTCGTCTCGACGCGCCGCGCGGCGGTCGGGAGCGTATGCGCCCCGTTCTGTGGAGGCGGCGTCTCGCTGCGCGTTGAATCTGCTGGTCTCGGAAAAAGCAAATTCCCGGAGAGGACCCGCGCAGTCCTCCGCGGCATCTCAGTCCTCCGCGCACCACGCCCGGTCATCTCAGAAGGGCGTTCGCCGCCGCCGTGGGCGTCGTCTCGCGCGTCATGGACGGCGCGAGCGCGGCGGCGGCGGCGGCGGCGGGACGCGCGCTGACGACGTCGCCGCGGGTCCGTCGTCGAGGTCGACGGACGACGATCTCGATTTCGTCGACGACGACGACGACGACGACGCGCGCCGTCTCTCCCTCGCTCGCGCCGTCGCCGTCGCCGTCGACGCCGTCGTCGCGACGTCCCCCGCCGATCCGCGCCCCGAGCTGGCCACTGCGCGCGTCCAAGGCGTCCAAGTCTGGGCGGTTCCCGCCGACGCCGTCCACGTCCGCGCATCCGCTCGCGTCCTCCTCCGAGGCGGACGACGGCGGGCACGACGACCTCGGCGATCTGTGCGCGCGATGGCGCGACGGCGCGGGGACGCCGCGCGACGCGGTCAGGCTGCAGATCGAAGCGATGCTCCGCGACCGCGGCGACGCCTCCTCCTCCTCCTCCTCCTCCTCCTCCTCCTCCGACGCCTCCTCCGACGCCTCCGGCTGGCGGCTGCTCCTGTCGCACAAGAACGAATCGCTCTACAACGCCTTCGCGCTGGAAGTCGCCGTCGCGTCTCCGGGCTCGCGCGCGCTGACCACCGGGCTGTTCGCGCTCCCGGCCCCGCTCCCGCCGTCGACGCTGACGCGAATGGCGGGAACGCGCGCGGTGCTGTGCCCGCTCGCGTGCGGCGAGGACGCGGACGACGTGCTCGCGGCGGTGGACGCGCTTCCCGTCGCGATCGATCTCCCCGGCTCGATCCCCGTGGCTCTCCATTACGATTGCGTCGCGCGGCGCGCTTCGCGCGACCGCGTCTCGTCGCAGACGCTAACCGACGCGCTGCGCGAGACGATGAAAACCTGGGGCGGCGGGTTCGAGCACGGGATGTACGCGCGGTTCGACGATCCGACGACCGCGGAGGCGACGGACGCGGCGCGGCGGACCCTGCGATTCGTTCTCGCGGAGACGAGTCGCGGGTACGTCTTCGGTCTCGCGACGTTCGCGCCTCCGCGGCCGCTCGCGAAGTGCGACTGGAATCGGAAGCCGAACAACTACAGCGCCGGGTTACGGCAGGAGATCGCCGCGGCGGCGGTGAACGTGGCGATGATGACGCGCGGCGGCGGCGGCGGCGGCGGCGACGCGGACGTCGTCATCGACCCGTGCTGCGGCGGCGGGACCATCTTACACGCCGCGTGGGCGCGCGGGCACCGCGCCGTCGGCGGCGAGCTCATCGCGCTCAACGCGAGCAACGCGCGAGGGAACATCGCGTCGTTCCGGCCGCACATGCCCGCGCTGCACGCGTCGCTTCTCGCTATCGACGACGACGCGGACGCCCCGGCGGCGAACGAGGGGAGAGGCGGAAAACGAACGCTCGACGCGACGACCGGTTTGCTCTCGCCGCCGCCCGTGGTCCTCGACAACGACGCGACCGCGCCCACGGACTGGGCCGCGACGGTCAAGGCCACGACCGGACGCGAGGACGCGCGCGTCGCCGCGATCGTGAGCAACCTCCCGTTCGGACGGCAAGTCGCCGTCGGCGGCGGCCCCGGCGGCGGCAAACGCGGCGGCGCGACGGACGACGAGTACGCGCCGTTACTGCGCGCGCTGAGAGACCACGCGCCGCGGCACGTCTTCTTATCCGGCGTACCGATCGCGGCGGCGATGCGCGAGGTGGGGTACGAGGGCGTCGTCGAAATCGCGCTGTGCCGGCGAGGGCGGACGTTCATGACGGTGGCGGCGGGCGCGGGGGGCGTCGTCCCGACGCCGTCGACGGCGTTCAGCGCGCGCGAGGCGGCGCGCGCGAAGGCGGAGGACGGGTACGTGCACGCGGCGACGCCGGATTGGGTGGCGGAAGCGGAGGAGGAGGAGGAGTGCGCGGCCGCGAGCGGCGGAACGCCGAGACCGCCGCTGCGGGTCGCGATCGACGCGTCGTACGAGCAAGATTCGCAACGCGCGATACGTTCAGGTGCGTTCTATACACTGGTCCCCATACGACCGCGTTGGCGTGGTGAACGTCGTTCCTTAAGGACTTTTCCCGGCGCGTCTCTCCGCACACCCCTCGCTTTCAATCCCCGACCGCGACGCCTTTGAACTCCATCTGACGCCTTTGAACTCCACCCCGCCATCGCTTTGTATGGAATGGCCCTCAGTCGCGAAGCAGCTCTCGGAGTGTCTGGGCGTGACGCGCAAGACCAACAAGGCGATGGACGTCACGGTGGACCTCACGTTCGCGAGCTGGGACGGCACCGTGGGCGCGCACGCGGTCGAGCACTTCAACGCGGAGCGATGGGTCGGCGTCCGGAGAGACGCGAGGAAAGTCGAGGACATTTTCTCGTCGGCGTCGGCGTCGTCGGCGTCGGCGGGTACTGATCTCGTGTACCTGTCCCCCGACGCGGAGGACGTCCTAGAGGACGTGGACGCGGACACGGTGTACGTCATCGGCGGGATCGTGGACCTCGCGGCGAGGGGCACGGCGACGAGTCTCCCGCGCGCGCGCGCGGCCGGGATGCGGACGGCGCGGCTGCCGATTCGCGAGCACCTGCCTCGGTGCACGTCGCAAATCTTAAACATCGACACCGCGCTGAAAGTTCTGTGCGAGAAGTACGCGGGGAAGGAGTGGACGGACGCGCTCGAGGCGGCGCTGCCGGCGCGGCAGCAGGGCGAGCGCCCGGCGCGGTTTAACCGTCCGCTGAACGCGAATAAGGAGGGCGAAGAAGCGATCGCCTCGGCGAGTCTAGAATGATGATCAGTATTTCGCGACTGATGATGCTCTACGTAACTCGTCTTCCGGTCCGCGAGCTTCCTCCTCCTCCTCCTCCTCCTACACTACCTATTTCCCGCCGCCGTCGCCGTCGACGGGTTTCTTCCTCCAGAACCTCCACCCCCGGCGCTCTCTCTTCGCCTTCTCCGGTTCCTCCTCCGCCTTGGAGGGTCCTCGAAACGCCCGACACGCCGCGGCGCCGAGATCGTTCCACGCCGCGCTCCCTCCGTTCAACAGCACGCTCCCCGCGTACGGCGCGTAGATCGCGCTCGGCTCCGCGGCGAAGAGGCCGAAGAGCGCGAAGGTCCCCGCGCCAGCGATCGCGCCGCGTCGGACCGCGTACGACTGCCCGACGTTCGCGCCCACGGTCGAGCCGAGGAGGACGCCCATCGCTCGCAAGACCCACGCGTTCCCCGGCGTCATCGTCCCTCCCGCCTCCGCCTCCGCGAGCGCCATCTGCTCGCCGACGGCTTTCCTCGTGCGCTCGAACCCGGTGACGTATCCGACGCCCGCGGTCGTCGCCCCGAGCGCGGCGAGGGCGTAGTACGGCAGGTTGGAGCGGAATTCCGCGCGCGATTCCATCGCCGCGAGCGTGCCGCGGATCCGAGCCGCGTCCGCGGCCGCGGCCGCGGCTCTTTGCGACATGACGACGACGCGGGGTCCGCGAGGAGGAGGAGGAGGACGCGAGCGAGTCCGCGCGTCTCGTCGACGCCGAGGTGGAGCGACCGCGGCTGGCGGGTCTGTCGTCCAGCGCGCGGCGAAAGTGCGGTCGCACAGCTGTGCGTCCGCGTCCTCGTCCGCGTCCTTTCCTCGGTTGAAGTGACAAAGACGTGTTTTTTCGTCGTCCGCGTCGTGTTGTAAGCGAGCGCGGCACTTCCACGACGCGCGCGGCGCGCCTCGCCGCCGATATCGCCCCCCGCGAGCTCGCTCGCGACTTCCCTCGCACGCCTCCGCGCCGCTCCCGCCGCGCGATCGTCCTCGCGACCCCTTCGCGCGCGTCCTAACGACGCCCCCTCGAGCTCGCTTTTCAAACCACCGCAGGTGTGAGAAGTATGCCGCGCAACAAAAACCGCCCCGCCGTCGTCTACCCGACCGGCGACCCGGAGTGGAAGAACTACATGAAGATGTCGTTCTTCGCCGGCGCGGAGATGTACGACGTCCACTGCGTGCAATACATAGCGATGAAGCTCGCGTGGCCGATGGCGCCCGCGGGCCCGGACCGTTCGAAGCTCTCCAAGGGCGCGCTTAAAAGTTTGCAAGACGCGGAAGCTCTTTTCGTTTCGAAACTCTCAGAGGCGAGCGACGACCCGAGCACGCCGACGATCGAGGACCTCCTCAAGCCCGAGTTGCGAGCGGACTACGTAAAGAACCTCGAGATGGATTCCTTTGGGAACGTGGGGGGATTCTCGCTGTACGTCAAGGCGCCCGGAGAAAGGTTCGAGGTGAAGCACTACCAGAGGCAAGGGAAGCAACTGGACGAACTCGTGGTCAAACACTACGCGGACGAGTCGTTCAAGCCTCTCATCGACTTTCACCTCCCCGAAACCGCGGGTAAGGTTCTCGCCGCGGAGATCTCGAAGTGGCCCGGGTGCTACGCCAAGCGTGTGTTCCTTTCCGACGAAGAGAAGCTGAAGCACGGCTTCAAATGTAAAGCCCCCGTCGCTTTCACGCACGTCGCAATCTCAAAAGAAGGCGGCAAGGCGTTCAAAAGCGGCGAAGTCATGGAGCCGACGAAAGCGCAGCTCGCGTGCAAGCGTTTCTACGACGAGCGGTGCGCGGCCGGCACGCCGGGCTTCAGGATTGCGTTCCGCATCCCCGACGGTATCGTCCACAAACCCTTCAACATTGAAGAGTATTTGAGAGAGAGGGGTGGGGGCTACGAGGACGACTTCGCGGACTTCCCCGACTTGGCGGACGAGGACACCTCTTCTTCCGGCGACGAGCCCGAGAACGAGAACCCGGAGGCCGTCCCGAGCAAGAAACCGAAGCTCGAGAAGGCAGCGCGGACACGGAATGAAGGCAGGGTGGACACGGAATGAAGAAGAAGCGGCGGCACGAGGAGGACGACACGACGAACGAACGAACGAACAATACGTAAGAGCGCATGAAGAATGAAATTTCAAGACGATACGACTCGCGCGTCGCGCGTCATCGCCACTTGCTCACCTCGTCCACGTACCGCCTCGTCATCCTCGCGACGCCGCTTCGATACACCGCAGCCTGCCTCGCGACCGCGGGCGCGAGCGGGTCCGCGGCGACGACCTCGTCGACCCTCCGCGAGCTCGCCGCGGCGACCGCCGCCGCGATGGCTTTTCGGCTCCCCGCCGGCGCCGACGTCTCCGCGCCGCCGCCGCCGCCGCCGCCCATCCCGGTCGCGGCGTCCATCCTCGCGTTCTGCGCTTCCAGCGCGAGCTTTAACCCCTCGATCGCGGCCGTTTTCCGCGCCGCCGCGTCTGGCCGGCCGCGCACCCCCCCCGCCTTCGCCGCCTCTTCGTTTCCCTCGATCGCGCCGCCGAAGGACGCGTGGAGCTCCGCCTCGAGCGCTTCCGGCGTGAACCCCCACACCTCCAACGTCCGCACGACGTCCGTCGGAAGATCCTTCAACCCCCCCGGCGGCGGGTGTTGAGGAAGGATCACCTGCAGCGGGATCCCGCGGACGCGGCTCAGCGTCAGCCGCGCGCCTCTGACCTCCGCGTCGAGCTCCGCGGCGGCCCGGCCCTCCGCCGTCGTCTCGTCGAACGTCTTCTTCCCGGGTCCGCCGCCGCTGCCGCCGCCGTCGTCGTCGTCGTCCGCGTGCTTCATCCAATGCGGATGCAACACGAGCGCGTCGTGCGGGTTCTCCCTCTCCGCGAACCCGTGCACGAAGAGCAGCTCCTCGTTCGGTTTATCTCCGTAGGATATCAACACCTCCTCCCCCGGCCCCGGGACGCTCAAACACTCGAGCGTCACCGTCGGCTCCCCCGCGGTCGCGCCTTCTCTTCCCGAAGCGTTCGCGACGGCCCACCGCGCGTTGGGTCTCGCGCACGAGTGGTTCGCGAAGTCTATCCCGGGGACGATGGCCTCGACCGCGCCGGACGCTTCAGGGTCCGGGCCGATCGGCAGCGCGAGCGCTCTGGACCAGAACGTCGCGTACGCCCAGAGGAACTCGTCCATCGTGATCGGCTTCGCGGACGGTTTCGTCGCGCGTCGACGCCTTAAATCTCGCTTTCCGTTTCCGCCCCCGAGCCACCAGGGTAACCATCCCCCTCCCGTCTTCTTCTCCCTCTCCTCGGGCGGGACGTGCGACGCCACCGCTCTCATCAACTTCTTCCCCGCGGGGATCGCGCTGTCCTTCAGAACGCTCGCGAGCCGCCGCCTCTGCGCGCTCACCGCGCGGTGCAAGTTGGTGCCCCGCAGCGCTTTCATCTCGTTCGCGTCGTAGAACAGCGGCGTCTTGTGCTCGCCCGGCTTTGGCAGCGCGTCGACGTACGCCTTGATGGGCGACCCCTCGCCGCGGCGACGCTCGACGATGAGCAGGAGCATCACCGCGAGCCTCTCGTCGATCTCCCCCGACTCGAGCATCTCGCGGAAGACGGCGCCCGCGGGCGTGTCGTGGTTCACCGCGGCGTCCGCGGAGACGGCGAGTCGCATCGGCACGGACGCGAGGACGACGGGCTTCGCGCCGCCGCCGAAGAGCCAAGCGGCGGCGCCGGCGGCGCTCGACGTTTTCTGAGTCTCGCTCTCCTCCGCGTTCTTCGCGTCGTCCTCGTTCTTCTTCACGAAGAGCCCGAAGCCGTGGTCCTCCGCGTGCCCGCCCGACGCGCCCGCGTCGATCGGGCGGATCTCCACGCGATGGAGGCTCGCGCCCGCGGCGAATAGCCATCCCTGCACGCGCTCCGCGGCGTCGTACGGCAGCGAGCCGATCGCGACGCGCTCGCGGCAGTCCGCGGGAGAGGCGGCGGCGGCGGCCGCGGCGGCCGCGGCGGCGGCGGCGGCCGCCGCCGCGGAGGCGAGCGCGACGCCGCCGACGCGCGATGATGATGGCTCGGGGCGACGACGCGCGCCGCTCGTCTCGAGCGTCGACGCGCGTCTCGCGCGAACGACGCGCGCGCCGGCGGCGTCCGCGACGGGACGCGCGGTCGCGGGTATCAACGCGGCGAGCGCGGCCGCGAGCGCGCGTCTCGCGCCGCGGTGCGACATCGCGAGAGGTCGCGAGCGTGCGGCGGGCGCGGGGAGCGATGACGACGACGGACGATCCGCTCCGAGACTCGACCTGACCGCTGCGCTGCGCGAGAAACTGAATGCAATCGCCCCTACTTAACGACCTTCGCCGCCACAACCGCGGGCGCGACGCCCGTGAGACCGATACGCGGCGCGCCATCCCCGGACGCCGTCCACGCGACGCCTCCGGGGTCGCGCGAGCGCGATGACCGACGCGTCCGCGACGCCGACGCGCGCGTATCGCCCGCTCGACGTCGACGCCGCGAACGCCTCGACGCGAAGAGGCGTGGCGGACGACGATTCCGTCCCCGACGGCAGCGGCACGCCGGGCTCTCCGACCAGGATCGGGTCGCGGACGCGATGGACGAAGGACGACGCGTCGGCGTCCACGTCCGGCGGCGGCGGCGGCGACGACGCGAGCGTCATGACGCAGGTCACCAGGTCCGGCGGCCTGGAGCGGCCCAAGTACGGGAGGGATAATCAGCCGCAGTCGTTCAAGCGGCCCGATCGGATTCAATCGCGATCGGACGCCGCCGCGGGGGGGGCGCGACGGGAAGACAAGAAGAGCGGCGGCGGCGGCTGGTTCGCCGCGCTGTTTTGCTGCGGGAAGCCGCGCGACGACGACGACTCGCCGAGACAGGTGCGCGCACGCGCCGCGTCGGTCGGCGGCCTCGAGCGAGCGATGCCGCTTCCGTCCCAATTCAACAACATTCAGTTCTCCGAACGATTTCCGCCTTTCCACGAGGGGTGGTAATCCGAATTCCCCGCCGCCGCCTCCGACGTCGCCCCGACCACCACCTCCCTCTAAAGAACGCCCCCCCCCCCCCCCCCCCCCCCCCCCCAACCCAACCCCCCCCCAAACACGCCA
>Ga0181559_10000837_pt1 | contig 29428 bp, 25 predicted proteins | sample 011ome_21_FD_133752 | JGI IMG/M metagenome (GOLD analysis project Ga0181559, IMG submission 133752) | Coastal salt marsh microbial communities from the Groves Creek Marsh, Skidaway Island, Georgia - 011508AT metaG (megahit assembly) | ecosystem: Environmental > Aquatic > Marine > Intertidal...
CAACCGTGCCGTAGGCAGGGTGCGTTTGGAGTGGACCAAAAATACGGGCTAGATCGCGTTGCTGAGAGGGTTCAATCTGTTGGTCTCGAAAAAATAATACCTCATGCTCGTTCAGCAGCGCGCGCAGCGTTGTGCACAACGTATCGTTGAGTGGATCTGAAAAATTAACGCCATGGACTTCTGCCCCTAGGGCGCCTGCAACTCGAAGCACTTGCATGAATGATGACTCACAACTCTAAGAAAATGACGGATGGATTTTGGTGCTTTTCGGGTGCTGCAAGCAAGCGCTTTTTGGACTACGGTGTCATGGTGGTTTCAACGCGTTATGCCGAGAAAGCCAACAAATGCCCAAGAGGTATTTGCGTAGATCCCCAAGGAAGGGGATGTCACAAAAATAGGGAGAGAAACAATGATGAATAAGCCAGTGAAAGCTGTGGTCATCGCCGCAGCGATGACATCAATAGCGGGTCAAAGTGTTGCCGCTAACGATGCCAATAAGCAAGGTGCAAGAGACTATTTAACGCCTACTGCAGCCTCGGTTTATGTAGCCGATCCGATTGAACTCGAGGCCAACAGAGGGGGATTTGCTCCTTTGGCATTCGCTTTGGGGATTGCTTCGTTTGATCTTGCACTAATGGGGATGTATTGGGGTGTATATGTACCCATGTACGCACAAAAAGAGCCGGCTTTTGTTGCCATACCGTAAACGGGGACGCTGACTATGGACGCCCGCGATCAATTGCGCGATAAGTTCAACCGCCAACACCGTGACGCGGAGCAAGAGCGGCGGTGGGGACAGATTTTTGTCCGGTTGTTGTTGATTTGGGCGTCCGTCTTTGTCACCGCCTACTTCATGTTGCCCGCTGATACAGCGCTGGGTGCTTGGGTCACTGTTTTTGCTGCTGGCTTGAGTGTGGTGACAGCCCTTGCGGCGTTTTTTAGTCGCAAGCGGTAAAAGTCTGTTGCTAAGACGATTAGCCTCCACAGCTCTTCCTTCGCTTGTAGCGTCTCTGCGTTGGGGGCTGTTTTCGCTCTCGTGCACGGTATTGGCACAGCCTCTCGTGCATAATGAGCTTGAGCTTCAACAAAGCTTCAACAGTTGTGCACTTGCCGCTCTGTCGTATGCACTGAATGTTAAATATGGGATTAAGAGCAACGAACGGACGCTAGCGAGAAAGGCCGCAGCTTTTTATACGGGTAGCGGCGGATTACCCCCTGAGCATGGTTACAGTGTTGGTGACGTTGTTCGCCTCAGTGCTGCGCTTGGTGTTGAGGCAGGGGCCTGGCGTCTATCCTTTAATACGATACCGCATCACAGCTTACCGGCATTACTTTGGTTGCGAGAAAACGGCCGAGACCATGTTGTGGTGCTTCTTGCGTTGGCGTCTGAATCAGCACATCTCTTTGATCCTGCCGTAGGGCATTATTGGGTAAGCAAAGACACCCTAGCGGAGCGCTGGTTAGCCGATAGTGATACAGGTCTCTTTATCGCGCTAACCAGCGTGTCGTCGCATGGTTAGTTAGAGCAATTCTTCGCCCTTGAGGTCTAGCTCGTCTAAATAGGTTTGATTCCGTTTAACCGTCTCGGCATTGGTAATCACCGCAATACTTGGGTTAGGCGTAAGGAGATAATTGCTGGCGACGCGCTTGAGATCGTCTAGCGTGGCATTGATAACGCCGGTTCGGAAGACGCTGCGGTGTGTTTGTGTGCGCCCGAAGAGTTGCTCATGAAAATGTTTTTTTGCTTCTCCAGCCGGTGAGCCCGGCTTATCCATGCTCCCAATGACGCCCAATACGGCCTCTTCTAGTGCTAGCTGTGAATGATCGTTATCGATGAACCACCGTATCGAGCTGTGGAAATCGTCAAGCGTGCCCTGGAGTCTTGGATCCCGGTAGCTAAAAAAGCGGAAAGCGCCAATATTTGCATCGTGGCTTGCGCCGCCGCCGTAAGCGCCTCCTTGCTCTCGGACCGCTCGGTGCAGAAAACCATTGCGTAACATAGCGGCAAGCACTGTGAGCAGTGGCGCATCGTTGTGACCTGAGCCCACAGTTGGGAAGGCCATTGCACAGAAATTCACCTGCGTATTTGTTATCCAATATTCGCGTCGCGCTTCTCGTACGGCAGTAGGCGACCAGATACCCATATCGGCTGTTGATGTCAGGGCGGACAATGCGTTTATTGAGGTTGTATAGGCCTGCTCAAGGCTATCTTGATCGGCAATCGTGGCAGCGGTGAAGCCCGCTGTCGCTGTCAATTTGCCGTGCAGTTGGGTTAAGTCGCTTAGTAACCTATCCAGTTCAGATGCATTGGCCAGCGAGGTATCGAGGGCGCGTAAGCGTCGTATGCCCTCGAGCCCACCCTGCTCATGGCTGCGCTTTGCAAGTGGGTTCATGCCAGCTGTGGCGGCAGTCATGGCTAGCATGTGTCCATTGCCAGTGATACTTTGATCTCGCCTCGCGCGTGTCTGGCTCACCAGTTCCCGGATTCTATTTGCCTCGTCAAAGCGTGCAGCGGTGAAGGTTTCCTGCATTAAATCAATCTGAGCCGCTATTCGGTTTGCGAGTGCTTTGGAGGACAGGAGAAACCAGCCTGAGCAAGATTGAATATCGTCTCGAGCACTTCGTGTCAGCGTTGCGGCCCCGAGCGATCCAACCGCTGCTGAATGCCGATCTTGCATGGCCAGATAATCACTTGAGCCAGCACCCACTTCGGAGATGAGGCCCGTTAGTAGTGGTAAACGCTCAAATTCGGCATCACTCAATGCTGGGAGTGGTGCTAGCCATTGCTGATATACAAGACCATTAGTGCCCGCCGCGTACTGGTAGCTGTGAATGTGGCCAGTGTGCTGAACCGTAGGTTTGGGCTCGGGTAATAGTGCTGGGATGTCGCTCATTTCCACGCGCGGCAAAATACTGGGATCGTCTTGTTGTTGTTGTCGCTCGCGAAGTTTCTCGGCCAGATCAATAACCTGAGCGCGCTGCTCGGCATCCATGGATTCACTCAATTGATCAAGCCTGGCCCTTTCAGCTCGATTGCGTTGTTCTGCGAGCTCTGTATCGGGTACGACAGTCAGACGAACACGATGCGGGTTGTCGAGTAACAAGCTGTGTAGCAGCGATGGGATGTAGCGAGGATCCTCGATGCGAGTGCGGATATCCGCGAGCACCGGATCGAGATCTAAAGCCGCAACAGCGTCGCCATGATGTGTAGCCGCACTTAAAGCGCGCAACATCAGGCTGAGTCCATAGGGCATGCCATCGCCGGTTACCTCGCGCTGATGAAGTTCAATTTGATGCAAGATAGATTCAAGCTTGTCTTTGGCAACCCCGTCTTTGGCCACTCGTTCTATGACACCGAGTACTGCCGTCTCAAATTGCTGCGCTGCACCGGGTTCACTACCCTCAATGCCACAGCAAAGCACCATTTCGCGCATGGACTCTTCCACACCACAGAGCGGTGATGGCGCAGTCCCGAGATCCGTGGTTTCTAACCACTGCATTAACGGTGATGCACTGTTCTCCATTAGAACTGCAGACACGAGCTGAGCTTCCAACATGGCGGTCAAGTCGGCGCTCTCGCCAAGCTTCCAACCCAAAATATGATGTGTCTTTTGGTTGGCATCTTCACCGGTGTCAATCGCGTAACTATGCTGGGCTATGCGTGGCGCCGCAAATGGTTTCTCGAGCGCTACTTCAATGCGCTCATCTAGGCGATCAAAACGCTGTAGAGCCAGACGCTCAAAGGTAGTCTGATGCTCATACGCGGGAATGTCACCAAAGGTTAAGAATATGGCATTACTGGGGTGATAATGGCTGGCATAGAAGTCTCGCAGCTGCTGATAGCTGAGATTAGGAATAACTTCGGGATCGCCGCCACTGTTGTAGTGGTAGGTGTTAGTAGGGAACAGTTCGTAGCAAAGCTTGTCCCAAAGTACCGATGATGTAGACGACATAGCGCCTTTCATTTCGTTGTAGACGACACCCTTGAAGACCAATTGTTCCTCGCTCTGGTCAGCGTCGTCAGGGGTTGCAAACTCGACACGATGACCTTCTTGAGCAAAATCAAGTGGATCGAGACGCGAGAAAAAGACCGCATCCAGATACACCGCTAGCAAGTTATCAAAATCCTTACGATTTTGAGTAGCGAATGGGTAGGCGGTCCAGTCCGAGCTTGTGAAAGCGTTCATAAAAGTATTCAGTGAGCGCCGTAGCATCATGAAAAATGGATCTCGGACGGGATAGCGTTCGCTACCACATAGAACGGTGTGCTCCAAAATATGCGCAACGCCTGATGAGTCTTCCGGCACAGTCCGCAGTGCCACCATGAACACATTCTCGGGGTTGTCGGAGGCAAGGTGGAGATGCACGGCGCCAGTCCCCGGATGGCGGTATTCCTCGACGTCCAAATTCAAAGCATCTATCGTCACGCGACGATTAAGCTCGAAGGTGTTGATGTCACTCGCTGTGCTGGTGTTGGCTTCCATGGAACTCCCAAACTGTCGATAGGGCGCTGGACAGATACCCATCTGTCCCACGCGCGAAGAATATAATCGCCTAGTGTAACGATATGGTGGCGAAGTTACTGTCTTTCTAGACCAATTTTATACAACCATGGCCAGCGTTTACCGGTCACCCATACATCGTCATTGTCAGCATCGTAGGCTATACCGTTGAGTACATCAGTATTAGGCGCTCGCTCGCTGTCGGCTAGCAATCCCTTTAGATCTATCACACCAACGACTAACCCTGAATTGGGGTCGATACGTACAATGGTATCGGTTTGCCAGACATTGGCCCACAGCTCGCCCTTGATCCACTCTAATTCGTTAAGTCGCGGGACCGGCTTGCCATTTAGCGTCACATTGAGGTGCTCAACTTTACCCCCCTCTATGGCGTTGACGCTGTATATCGTGCTGCTGCCGTCACTCCAATACAGGCGGTTTTGCGCGTGCGTAAGTCCCCAGCCCTCGGTGGGGAAGGCGCTCGACCCAACCGGTGTTAGCGTTGGATAATCAAAAGCCAACAGTAGCCTTGCACGCCACGTGAGCACGTAGAGACGGTTGTCGAAGAGCGTCAGGCCCTCCGCAAACCACTCTTTGGGTAGCGCTTGCTCTTGTTCGAGCGAAAGATCTGGCCATCGATAGCTGCGGATCACCGATTGACCGTACAGTCCGGAGCTCACGAGTAGCCGTCCATCATGAAACTCAAGGCCTTGCGTGAAATTTGATCGGTCGAAGGCCCGCTTCGCCCTCACCACTGCTCGGTAGTAACGCGGCTCAAACTGCGACGATTGATTGGTTTCGGCCGGCCCTTTAGATGGTTGGCTGCGCGAGTGCGCGAGTGCGCTTGTGTGATTTTCTGTGCGCTCAGCTGCACGGGGTACGGCAGGTTGGTCGCTAGCCTCGAGATGACTGGCAATACCCAGGATACCCACGCCGAACGCAAAGCTTAAAAACAGCTCTTTATACGCTCGTTTGCAAGCGATAACGCTAGTCATGTGGTTAGCCACCGACCGATCCTCCCCCTTTTGCGTGTCTGGGCCGTTGTTCTGCGCTTAATGGCTGACCTCGCACCAGGGCGCGCTTTAAAAATCGTGAAGGCGAGATTGCTTGCTGTAAGTAGCGAGGTAGTACAGGGGGTTCACCGCAAATTTGCCCCGCTAGAACCTCCGCGGCGAGTGGTGCGCTCGTGAGGCCTCGCGAACCCAGCCCGCCCATTACCCACAGGCCGTTAACAACAGGACAATGGCTGTCGATGAGTGCGGTTTTTTTGTGGGTAAGCGCGGCGTATTGGCAATTAAAAGCAGCAGGGTCAGCCACGGGCCCAACGACGGGTAAATAATCTGCTGTTGTGCAACGTAGTGCCACGTGGCCTGTGGTCGATGAAGATTCAAAGCCCAGTGACGGTAACCATTTTGCGGCTGTGCTTAAGTTGTACCGGTGGTCTTCTTCGCGTTCGTCAAGGCGCTCGTCATTGGGGCCGTAGGTAGCACCCATACAATGTAGCTGGTTGCGAGCCATGGGAAGGTAGCCTTCGTGACAGACTGACGTGCGCATCTGCCGTGACAACTCAGTAGCAACAACATGGCTGACTTGTCCGCGAATAGCTTGCAGAGGGAGCCATGCAGTGTAGGGACATCGCGTTAGGTCCCAAGCAGTAGCCAGCACGGCAATATCCGCACTTGCGCATTGGTTACCGTCCCAATGGCCATGCCAGCCACCATCATACGGCGTTAGCGCAACGTTGCCGCATTGATCGATCAGACGAATTAACGGATGTGCGAGTCGCTCTTTACAGATTGCTTCAGGGTTGAGCCAAAGTGCGTCGGGAAAGTAGATTGCTTCGTGTTCTGTATCAAACCCCAATCTATGACTGGCTTCAGCGCTGTTGAGCACTTGCATGGGTCCCTCTGGGTCGTTCAGCGCATGCCGCAAAGCCTCGAAGGTCTTGGCGTCTGTGCCCAATTGGAGGTAACCGCCGCTACCGGCATCCTGGCCTTCGATGAGCGCTCTAGCTCGAACGCCTTGGTGATAAAGCCGTGTCGCGAAATCATAGGCGGCGAGAGAAAAATCTGACAGCGGTGCGAAACGATGGGACAGCCGAGTATAGGTTAGGCCCTGTACATTACTGGAGCCGCCTGATGCAACGCTGTTTCGCTCAAGCACGGTAACGGCTATTCCTCGCTCGGCCAAACTTCTGGCAGCAAAACTACCTGCCAGACCCGCCCCAATGACCAGTGCCGATTTGGGGCGAGCGACTTCCGGTGGTAAATCCCAGGGCGTGACAGAGGGCGGGCTTGATATTGGCTGGGCGAGCTCACCTGCGAGACACTCACGCTTACGCCCAAAGCCTTTGCGTTTGGCTACCGTAAATCCGGCTTGTATGAGTCCTCGGCGTACGTCTCCCGCGGCCGTGAAAGTGGCGAAACGGGCGTTTGGACGACTTAGGGCTGCCATAGCGTAATACAGGCTTGCGCTCCACATGGTCTTATTTCGTGCGGGGGCAAAACCATCGAGGTACCAAGCGTCAATCCATTGACCGCCATAGTTCGCTAAGTCCGTCAGGGCGTCCTCCGCAAGTTCCCACCACAGGTCTAACACCACACGCCACTGAGGCCAACGTATACGATGACAACCTACGGTGGACTGGGGCCAGTCGGCAATCAGTGCTGAGCTGATATCAGTCAGCTCGGGGTGCAAGGCCGCTGCTTGCTCCAGCTCACTGCGCCGTAAAGGAAAAGCATCTATGCCAATGTAATGAAGATGGGTGTCTGTGGCGAGATTGCCTTCGGCGTTCGCTTGCAACCAAGATTGTAACGTGAGAAGGCAATTGAGACCGGTGCCAAAGCCCGTTTCGGCAACGGTAAGTCGCCCACCGCTAGGTAGACCGGCAATTCGATCACGCAGCCCTACACCCATGAGAAATACATAGCAGCTTTCTGCGACACCATCTTCCAGCGAGAAATAGACATCATTGAAGTCAGTCGATAAGGGGCCGTCTGCCTGCCAGTGCAAATTTGGGCGGCGTGCTAGGTGCCAGCTGTTATTTTGTCGAGTGATCAATGTCATTTGCCTACGATTAATTGTGCCAAGCTTAGCAGAGCGCTGGAGTCTGTATGGTCTCCCCGAGTACACTAGACGCTTTTTGAGCGATCTGATCATGCAAAAAACTAAGGATCTCAATCCCACCCAATTCGCAACTATCGCCGCCAATTTACTCAATCAGGGTTTATTAGAAGCTGGTCGCACTTCAGCCAAGCGAATTTTTCGTGAACTCGAGGCGGGCAGGCGGATTACGCTGACCAAGCTGCAAATGGAAGATGGCGGCTTGACCCGCATTGATTTAACGCTTGATTACCAAGCATTCCAGGGCAGTATTAACTACTCGGCTTTCCGAGATGGCGTTTTGGCTCTGGTTGCGCGGCTGTCAGATACTATCCGAGAGGGTAAAGGTGTACAGATCTTTCAGGCTGTTGATGACAACCAGCAACCACTGCCGGCCGAGAGCTTTAATACCCGGCTGTTCGCTGTAGGCGGGCTTACAGTACACGATGGAACACCGAATGTGCTCATGTTGGGCGTGGAGCCCAGTCGGGACCAGCCCGTGGTTACTCTGCAACTTATGTATGTTGATCCCGAGCAGTTTAAAGTGGGCGCTGAGCCCGCCTAGGCTCAACAGTCGATTGCGCCCGCCCGCTTTCTCACGCTAGCCGTGGCGGGTACTCAACCTTCATCCATGTGAATTGCTGGTGGTGGCACCAAGGTAACGGTCTCTTTGGTAGTAGGAGCCATGACCGACGCCTCGCCCATGGCTACTTTTTTACCCTCTTGGTTGGTAATTACGCAGTCTATTGTGAGCCAGGGTTTGCTATCGTGCTTTCCGATCACTTTTAGATTGACCTCAAGCGTGTCACCCAATTTAACTGGCGCGCGAAAACTCAATTGCTGTCCGAGATAAATCGTGCCGGGGCCGGGTAGCTCCATGGCAATGGCCGCAGAGACGAATGCACCAGTCAGCATGCCGTGGGCAATGCACTCGCCAAATTGGGTTGTCGCCGCATAGTCGGGGTCTAGGTGGACGGGATTATGGTCGCCGGATACCGCGGCAAACAGTTGCACCTCTCGCGCAGTGACTAACCGCGCGTAGGTGGCAGTATCGCCAAGGTTAATTTCATCAAAGGTTTTGTTAGTAATTTGAACAGCTTGATCCATGTGTGACTCCCAAGGAATGTGCGGGGCGGCTACGGCGCCTGCCCGTGGTTACTACAGCGACAACAAGCTACCATTATACCCTTTAAGCTAACCGGCTGAGGTAGATGCTCCTATGCAGCAAGCAACGATCAGTGCCGTGGTAGAGACAGCACTCGCCAAGATAGGCATAGCGACGAATGTAGACATTTATCGTTTCGACAACATTGTCGAACTCTTCGAAGAAGCGCTCGTGCGCCATGGCGCGCGCAAGGCTTGTACAAGTCTTGGCTATGATCTGACATATACACAACTCGATACGCTGTCGGGCAACTTCGCTGCTTGGCTTGAGCACGAGTCTGGACTCGTCGCGGGTGATCGTGTGGCGGTACAGATGCCCAATCTCATTCAGTATCTGGTTGTGGTGCTGGGGGTCCTTCGCGCCGGGATGGTAGTGGTCAACACCAACCCCCTTTACACCGAGCGGGAACTCGAACATCAGTTTAACGATGCGGGTGTTAAATTGTTGGTTGTTCAGGCTAACGTTGCGCAAACCGCTGCAACGGTAGTGCCCCGTACGCCGGTGGCTAACGTCGTGGTCACCGAACTTGCCGACTTACATCCCCAGCCTAAGCGTGCGGTGATCAACTTTGTTGCCAAGTACATCAAAAGAATGGTGCCGACGTTTAGCTTTGCCAAGTCCATATCGCTCCGGCAGGCATTAAGGCGGGGTGAGCAGCTGTCGTTTACCTCTCGTCGCCCGCCCCGTGACAGTTTGGCGATGCTCCAGTACACCGGAGGCACAACGGGTGTAGCCAAGGGCGCAATGCTCTCTCACGGCAACTTGGTGGCCAATGTGCTTCAGTGCGACGCTTTATTTTCATCACATAGGCTCAAGGGCGCGGGTGATGTCTTCATGCAGCCGCTACCGGTTTACCATATCTATGCGTTTACCGCGTCAATGTACGCGCTCTTTGTGGGCGCTCAGACGGTATTTATCCCCAATCCTCGCGATCTAGCCTCAGTAGTGGCTGCATTTAGGCAATACAAACCTAAGTTGTTTTGCGGGTTAAATACATTGTTCGTCGCACTGAGCAATAATTCCGCGTTTCAAGCTCTCGATTTTAGCGAGCTAAAGGTGACACTTTCCGGCGGTATGGCCCTAACCGAGGCTGCGGCCATGGAATGGCAGCGCATTACGGGCTGTACTGTTTCTGAGGGTTATGGGCTTACTGAGACATCACCGGTAGCCACCAGTAACCCAGGCCACGCACAGCAGTTGGGAACCATTGGGGTGCCGCTACCGATGACTGAGGTACGTGTGGTCAACGATGATGGTGAACTGCAGGATTTTGAAATGCCCGGTGAATTATGCGTTCGCGGACCTCAGGTCATGCAGGGCTATTGGCAACGTCCAGAGGCGACTGATGAGGTGATTGATAGCGAAAGTTGGTTTGCCACTGGTGACGTCGCTGTTATCCAACCAGATGGCTATTTGCGAATTGTCGACCGCAAGAAAGACATGATCGTAGTATCCGGCTTTAACGTATACCCGAACGAATTAGAGGATGTGCTAGCGCGCCACCCCAGTGTTCTTGAGTGTGCGGCTGTAGGCATTCCTGATGCTACCTCTGGCGAGGTGGTGAAAATGTTCGTGGTTCGGAAAGACCCCACGCTGACGGAGGCTGATGTCACTGCTTATTGCAGGGAACACCTCACAGCTTATAAGGTGCCTAAACGTGTTGAGTTTCGCGATGACTTACCTAAAACCAACGTGGGCAAAATACTCCGTCGTGAATTGCGCGATAGCTGAATTCACGCTCGCCCTCGCGAGGGCCTGATTTATCACTGATAACCCGATGACAAGTTCTGCAGGCGATGCGGTTGCGCGTGCCATTCCACAGACCATTCATTTCCCTGAGCAGTTGCCAGTAGCTGAGCGTCGCGAAGATATCAAGCGCGCCATACAGGCTAATCAGGTAGTGGTTATAGCGGGAGAGACCGGATCAGGTAAGACTACGCAACTCCCCAAACTGTGTCTCGAGCTGGGTCGAGGGCGGCTTGCCCGCATTGGGCATACCCAGCCGCGCCGTTTGGCTGCCCGGACGGTTGCTCAACGGATTGCAGACGAGCTGGGCAGCCCATTGGGTGACCTTGTCGGTTACCAAGTGCGCTTTACCGACTCTGTGTCGCAGAGCTCGGCAATTAAACTCATGACAGACGGCATCTTGCTGACAGAGTTACAGCGTGACAAGGAGCTACGCCAGTACGACACACTCATCATAGATGAAGCCCATGAGCGCAGCTTGAATATTGATTTTATTCTGGGCTACTTGAAGCAACTTTTGCCCAAGCGACCCGACCTCAAAGTCATCATAACGTCAGCCACGATTGACGTAGAGCGGTTTTCAAAACACTTTTCTGATGCGCCCATTATTGAGGTGTCCGGCCGAACCTTCCCCGTCGATGTACATTACCTCGGCGATATAGAGGATCGCGAGGAGGGCGTTACTGAGCAAATAGCTCAGCTCATTGATGATATCGATGCCCAACGGTTTGGCCCCCGCGGCGATGTGTTGGTATTTCTTCCTGGCGAGCGTGAGATTCGCGAGTTATCCAAACGGCTAAAGGGTGAGAGTCAACGTCAGATTTTGCCGCTCTATGCCCGACTATCTGCAGCCGAGCAAAATCGTGTGTTCAATCCTTCAGGCAAGGGCATGCGCGTGGTTTTGGCCACCAACGTTGCAGAGACTTCCTTAACCGTTCCTGGTATTCGATATGTGGTTGATCCCGGTGACGCGCGTATTAGCCGGTATAGCTATCGGTCTCGTCTACAGCGCTTGCCGGTTGAGGCTATTTCGCAAGCCAGTGCCAATCAGCGCAAGGGTCGTTGTGGTCGAGTTGCAGAGGGTGTGTGCTTAAGGCTTTACAGTGAGGAAGATTTCTTAAGGCGACCGGAGTTTACCGACCCCGAGATTTTAAGAACGAACCTCGCCGCCGTCATTCTTCGTATGCTACAGCTGGGTTTAGGCAAGCCAAGTGCATTTCCGTTTGTTGATCCGCCCGAGCCAAAAATGGTGCGTGACGGATTCAAGTTACTTGAAGAGCTAGGCGCTGTTTCCAAACGCGGCAAATTGACCGCAGTGGGCCGTAAAATGGCGCAGCTGCCTGTGGATCCCAAATTATCGCGGATGCTGTTGGCGGCACACGAGCTGCAGTGTTTAGCCGACGTCATAGTCATTGTTAGCGCCATGGCAGTACAAGATCCTCGCGAGCGACCGGCTGACAAGCAGTCCCAGGCAGATCAAGCCCATGCTCGATTCAACCACCCACGCTCAGATTTCATGACTTGGCTAAATCTTTGGAACTACTACGAAGAACAGCGGCAAGCACTGAGTCAGAACCAACTGCGTAAGCTCTGTAAGCGTGAATATCTCGCTTATTTACGCATGCGTGAGTGGCGAGACATCCACAGTCAACTGACTATTGCTTGTCGCCAGATTGGTCTGCGAATTAAGCCGTCTTTGGACGAGGAGGCTAACTACGAGGCTATTCATAAAGCACTTCTCGCAGGCTTGCTAGGGCAAATCGCACAGCAAGATGAGGGACGAGTTTTTACCGCAGCACGCAATCGAAAAGTGCAGATTTTTCCGGGTTCGGGTCAGTACAAAAAGCCGCCTTCCTGGCTCGTGGCGGGCGAGATAGTTGAAACGTCGCAGGTTTTTGCCCGGCAATGTGCGGCTATCGACGCGCAATGGTTGCTACGGATAAATCCGTACCTGCTAAAGCACCATTATTACGAACCTGCTTGGCAAATGCGTTCGGGGCGAGTTATGGCTTCTGAGCGGGTTACCTTGTTCGGCCTCACCATCAGCGATGGCAAGCGTGTGCACTATGGTGACATTGATCCCGATGTATCGCGTAGTTTAATGATTAGAGAGGCCTTGGTGCCTGGGCACTATAAATCTCCGCCACATTTTTTAAAGCATAATCTTCGCATTATTAGAGAAGTCCAAGATCTTGAATCGCGAGTGCGACGTCGCGATTTACTCGTCGACGAAGAGGCATTGTATGCTTTTTATGATGAGCGCCTCCCTCGCGAATGTGTCAGTGGCGCTACGCTAGAGCGCTGGTTAAAGCGCCAAGAGTATGCATCTAGAAGCCTCGAGCTCAAGCGCGAGCAAATCCTGACACGCGATCCGGGCGCAGAATTGACAGAACAGTTTCCGTCTACACTTTCTTGGGCTGGAACTGACTACAAGCTGAGATATCAGTTCGAACCCGGTAAAGCTAACGATGGGGTTTCGGTAACCGTGCCGCTGCCATTGTTAAATCGAGTGCCCCGATACCGATTTGATTGGCTTGTTCCCGGTTTGCTGCGCGAAAAATGTGTGGCGCTAATAAAGGGCCTACCCAAGCAGCTCCGAAAACAGTTGGTGCCAGTGCCTGACGTGGTTGATGCTGCCTTGGCTGAACTTGAGCCCGACGATAGCGACCTCTGTCAGGCGTTAAGCGCGACCTTGAAGCGTCAGCGTGCTGTCTCAATTTCAGCTGACGACTGGCAAATTGACGCATTGGCAGACTACTACCGAATGAATATCCGTGTGGTTGATGAGCGCGGTAAGTTACTTGCTCAAAGCCGGTCAATGACAGAGCTAGTAGCCCAGTTCAGGGATGGCGCCTCCGTAACTGCAGCTCCAAAGAGTGCCTTCACGCAAAAAACGGTCACCGATTGGGATTTTGGTGACTTGCCAGCGACTTGGCGCAGCCGCGCCGCAGGTATGGACATAGTGGCCTACCCAGCGCTCGTTGACAAAGGCGACCGTGTGGAGCTTGCTTTACTGGATTACCCTGCCGAGGCCGCGTTGGCGCACCGAGCTGGAGTGGCGCGATTGGCCCTCAAACGTGATGCGCAGACATACAAATATTTAAAAAAACAATTGTTTGCCAGTAATGAGGCCGCCTTGGCCATTGCCGGTTGTCAGCTTGATCGAGTTGGCTTAGTCGAAGAAATCATCATGGCCAGTTTCATGCAAACTCTCGAGGGTGCAGAGCTACCGCGTCAAACTGCGGCTTTTCAGGCAATGTTGGCTAACGCTCGAGGTCAATGGGTGCCCGCGGCTATGGAGATTGAGCGAATAGTATTAAACTTTTTGAAACCTGTAGCGGCAGCGCTAACTAGGCTGAAAAACTACCCGCCTAATGACTACAGCGACAGCCGTGCCGACATACACCGACAACTCGATGGGTTCACTAAACAGGGCGCGTGGTTCTCGGTACCACCCCAATGGCTTGGACAATATCCGCGCTACGGTAAGGCTCTGTTGCATCGTGTTGACCGTCTTAGTGGTCAATATGTCAAAGATCAAAAAAGCATTGCAGCGGTGGAACCCTTAATGGATAGGTTGATAGAGCGAGAGCAAAGTTATCCAGAGTTAGTGTCGCTGTGTCCGCAAGCCATGGAGTTCCGTTGGATGCTAGAGGAGTACCGTGTCTCGCTATTTGCTCAGCAATTGGGTACTAAGTTGCCGGTATCGCTTAAACGGTTGGAGGAGCAGTGGCGAGCGGTTGAAGCATGGACTCAGAAAAATCCACGCTGAATTTTGGATTCAAAAGCGGTAATTTCTGAACTTCTGCTCCATAATAGGACCTCGTGGCACGCTATTGGGCGTATGCTTTGCGTATAACGTTGTCACGTAACTGTTAGTAAAGGAACTGTTAGTGAAGGAATTATTAGTGAAGGATACGCGCATGTTAGACGGCGTTGCGGACAATATCCTGAGCGTTACGTCCCATCGTAGATGGCTAGGCGTGTTTGTTTGCATGGTCCTGTCGCTGGGGTCGGGGTCTAGCTTTGGGTCGGAGAGCAGTGGCCGTGTTGCAGACCCGCTCGAACCCATTAATCGCGCGATCTTTGAATTTAATAACCACGCCGATAGCTATGTGTTGCGACCGGTTGCACAGGGTTATGATGCCGTGACGCCCAGTATTGTGCGTCGGGGCGTGAACAATTTTTTTTCCAATCTGTGGGATATTAATGGCGCACTCAACGCTTTTTTACAGGGTCGGTTTGGGTACGGCGTTGACAATACGCTCCGCTTTGTAACGAACTCCACACTCGGTTTCTTGGGCATTTTTGATGTAGCGAGCGATATGGGTTTATCCAAATATCAGACGGATTTTGGCCACACATTGGCTGTTTGGGGAGCGCCAGAGGGTGCTTATGTGATGTTTCCTCTCTTAGGACCGCGCACCTTGCGTTCCGGCCTTGGTACGGTGGTTGATGCTTATGCGTCGCCCACGGGTCAGGTGGATGGCACCGAGGTCCAATGGAGTCTCAGAGCCGTTGAGCTTATAGATCTACGAGCGGGTTTGCTGGGTACCGACCGACTACTGTCAGGCGATCAGTACATTTTTTTTCGCGATGCCTACCTCCAGCAAAGAGCGGCCCTGACTTCCGACGGTCAAGCACAAGATTCTTTCTCAGAGTTTGACGATTCTTGGGAGGATGATGACCTGTGATCAGTGTGGGGGTCATTCGCTAACTATGCTCGCGGTACTCACAGATGGTCGGATCTTACTGGTAGACGACCAGCCGTCGCGCGCTGAACAACTCATAGCAAGTATGGCCGTCAATGCTTGGCAAATTGACGTGCGCTCAGAGGTGTCTGATATCGAGGGCGCGCTGGGCCCAGATAGTCCCTACGATTGCGTGTTGTGCAATCTTGATCTGATGAATGTTTCCTGGGGTTCGGTGCGCCGAGCCATGCGCAACTTTGACGTTCAGGTGCCGGTGATTGTTCTGGCTGATGACCGCAGCAATGACAGCATGAAAACCGCACTTGGTCTTGGCGCAGCCGACTTCATTGTGCGGCCACAAGAGCGCTCGGATCTTCTGGTGCGATCAGTGGAGCGCTGTGTACATCATCGTCGATTACAGCGCGAGCTGCGGGCTAATAAAGAGCATCTGGAGTCAGTCAATCGACAGTTGCGGCACTCCATTCGCATCCTAGAGCAGGACCAACAAGCGGGCCGACAGGTACAGATGGCATTGCTTCCCTCGCCGGGCTTGAAGTTGGACGACTATTGGTTCAGTCATGCTATTTACACGTCGCTGTATCTAAGTGGAGATTTCACCGATTACTTTCAAGTGGGTGAGCATGAGGTGGTATTTTTTCTAGCCGATGTCTCAGGTCACGGTAGTTCATCGGCGTTTGCGACAGTGTTGCTTAAAAATTTATTTGCGCGCAAGCGGTCGGATTTCCTTCGTAGGCAAGATACTTCCATTACATCACCCGTCTCGATGCTGAATTTGGCCAATCGTGAGCTTTTGGAGTTGGAACTTAACAAATACGCCACTATGATTGTGGGTGCGTTGGATTTTCATGCCAATAGGCTACGCTATAGTGTTGCAGGACATTTGCCTTTGCCGGTTATGCTCACTGAGAGTGATATTCAGTATCTAGAGGGGAGTGGGTCGCCCGTGGGCTTGGTATCTGAAGCCCAGTACCAGGAAATCGCCATTGATCTACCACCGCGGTTTCTGCTCACGTTGATGTCCGATGGTATTCTAGAGTTATTGACAAAATCTGACTTGATTGAAAAAGAGACTGAACTTATAGACCGGTTGCGTGGACCTTTAGTGCGACCTGCCACGTTCATAGAGAGGCTAGATCTTGAAAATGTTGATCAAGATGCGCTGCCTGATGACGTGGCTACTTTATTTATAAGCCGGGGGCTTGGATGAGTGATTGTCGCATAAGCGCGGCCAGCGAGCAGGGTGCCCATGTATTACGTCTCGAGGGTGATGTGCGTTTGACTATGTGTACCGCCCTTGATGAATACTGCGAGCGCATTTTTAATGACCCGGATTTTGCGTCGGTGGCGGTCGATGTTAGCGATGCCACTGGCCTCGATAGTACGGTATTGGGCATGTTGGCTAAATTGGCCATACAGACCAATGAGCGCTTTGGATTCAAGCCGGCCCTATACAGTACCAATGCGGGTATTGATCGTCTCTTGAGTGCGATGGGCTTTGGGCAACTGTATGAACTGTATGCCCAAGTGAGCAGCGACGCTATCGCGGCGGATCCATTGCCGGTTGCACCGGCCACCGAGGAGCAGGTGCGGGAAAAAGTGATAGAGGCGCACCGTACACTCATGTCGATGAGCACGGAAAACCGGGCAGCCTTTGAGGAATTGGTGCGTACACTAGAAGGCGCATGAATGCGAAATGGCAACCACGGTCAGTCGTTATCGATTGGCCATTAAGGTCTCTAGTTTAAGCTGATCCTCAGCAAACTTTCGTATACCCTCGGCGAGCTTTTCAGTGGCCATGGCGTCATCGTTGTGGTCATAACGAAACACTTTTTCCGTCAGAGGTGCAGGGGGAGCAGACACATGATTGCTCGGTGCCAATGCACGTGTGAGTTGTCCGTTGTCAGCGGCGAGAGCGTCGAGCAACTCCGGACTAATTGTCAGCCGGTCACAACCTGCCAGCGCCTCGATTTCGCCTAGGTTGCGAAAGCTAGCCCCCATAACAACCGTTGAATAGCCGTGTTGTTTGTAATATTCGTATATGCGGCGGACCGATTGCACACCGGGGTCATCGTTGGGTGTCCTGATGGTTAATGCTGTATTGGCAGCGTACCAATCCAAAATGCGCCCAACGAACGGTGAAATCAGATACACGCCAGCGTCGGCGCAGGCTTGTGCTTGGTGGAAGCCAAAAAGCAAGGTGAGATTGCAGTTTATGCCTTCCCGCTCAAGAATTTCAGCAGCGCGTATACCTTCCCACGTGGCGGCTATTTTGATCAGTACTCGATGCGCACCCACGCCCGCATTTGCGTACAGGCCAATGAGGCGTCGAGCTTTGGCCACCATGGCGTCGGTGTCAAAAGATAGCCGTGCATCAACCTCGGTACTGATGCGACCAGGAATCAAGTCAACAATCTCTTGCCCCACGCCAACAGCAAACAAATCACAGGCATCGCTGGGGTTTGAGGCGTCGCTTGCACAGCGTTGCAACAACGCCTCAAACCGCTCTAGCCCCGCCGCTTTAAGCAGCAACGATGGGTTTGTGGTTGCATCTTGGGGGCGCAGACGAGCGATAGCCTCAATATCGCCTGTGTCGGCGACAACGTCCGTGAACTGCCTGAGTTGCGTTAATTTATCCATGGGCGTCTCGCTTTTGTGTGCTGATGGAACCCCTAAAGCTGCTGATATTACACCACGGTCCTGGGCGGCTATCAAAAACCGAGGATCGAATCGCCGTTTTGTTCGCCATTTTGTCTCACGAAAGTGGCAAATACTGGCTCAAACTAAGGGGGAGCGCTTGAGATAGCTGGACGTAGTGGCTGGATTTGCGACACTCGCTGGTTTACAAAGCCTATTTATTGACGCACCGATACCTGCCCTTTGGAGCTCTGTTTGTCCGACGTTCGTTGTATTGCTCAACTGAGCCTCGATCCTGCAAGAATCCCAGTGAGAGAGCATCTCTTGAGATTTGCCCAGGTTTTGGGGCGCTCAGCCACCGTGAGAGCGCTGAACCCTGCAGAGCATTGGCGCCTTCTGAGCACATTTGAGATTTTCGATACCACCGAAGGGCAGGTCATCTTCAACCACGTTTTGCCGCTCGTTTATGAGTGTGGTCCATTGGATAACCCCGATTCGCGTACTCAGGGGGCCATCGCTATTACCCTTTGTCTTGAGGGCGAGCTCGTGATTACTTACAGTCAAGACCATCAGGCCCGAGTCACTCCTGGACAGATGGTGTTGGGGCTGGTACGCGCCGCCATGCATGTAACCGTGCCCGTCCCATCCCGCTACGTGATTTTGTATATCGCACAACCCACCATGTTAATAGCGACAAGTCTGACAGATTCGAACCCTGTCATCGAAGCACAGATCCCTGCAATCATTGAGCCGATCGTAGCCACCCAGTTACAGCAACTACGGGACGCCTTACAAAGCGGGGAGGATAGACCACTGGGACCCATCTTGAAGTCGCTTGAAGCCCTTGTGGACCAGCTGGCTCGACAGCACTTTTTGCGGTTGTCGCGCGTATCAGAAGATCGTCTGATGGCCATTCAGGCCTTTGTTGATGAGAACGTCAGAAACCCACAACTTGGGGTAAAGCTTCTATGTGATCGTTTTCACATGTCGCGAGCAACCCTGTACCGACAGATGCATTATCTCGGTGGGGTAAAGCACTACCTGCAATCTCGGCGATTAGTGTGCTGCTACGACGAACTGCGCAAGTCGCCTTACCAAGACATGAGCTTTCTAAAGGTTTTGGTGAAGTCGTATCATTTTAAGTCTCTCAATGACTTTAGGCAGCGCTACTCAAAGCGCTTTGGTACCGACCCCTTGGACGCTCCTGTTGATCAGGACACTGCTATCACGACGCCAAATGTGTCAGATCAAATTTGGCTCGCTCGCCCTCCAGGCGCTGACAGCTAACGAGGGCTCTGCGTAGCAACCGGGCATCGGCGCCCGGTTTGTGTGCGCCCTCGCTGAGTATTCGCCTGAACTGACGCCCGCCAAATTCACCTTGGAAAAGACCGAGTATGTGGCGTGTAATCCAGTTGAGACGGCCACCCTCTAAAATGATGCTATCAATGTAGGGCACCAGTGCTTCAATGACTTGCTCGCGCGTGGCGGCGCAATCCTTCTCGTCAAAGAGAATGCTGTCTACTCGGCTCAGTATCCAAGGGTTTTGATACGCTGCTCGGCCCAGCATAACGCCATCGACGTGTTCAAGGTGACTGTGGCTTTCTTGCAGTGAGGTGATGCCACCGTTGATAACCACTGTTAGTTCTGGAAAGTCCTGCTTTAGACGGTATACCCAAGCGTATTTCAGTGGCGGAATCTCGCGGTTTTGCTTTGGAGATAGGCCGTCTAACCACGCTTTTCTGGCGTGCACTATAAAGACATCGCATCCGCCTTCTGCAACGGTTGCGACAAAGTCGTGTAGCTCGGCATAGCTCTCGTGATGATCGATACCAATACGATGCTTAACTGTGATGGGTATTGATGTACGACTACGCATCTCACTTATGCAGTCTCGTACAAGTGTGGGTTCAGCCATGAGGCAGGCACCAAAGCGTCCGTTTTGTACGCGATCAGAAGGGCATCCGCAGTTAAGGTTGATCTCGTCGTAGCCCCAAGATTGGCCCAGCGCTGCGCATTGCCCCAACGCCTTTGGGTCGCTGCCACCAAGCTGGAGAGCCACAGGGTGTTCGCTGTCGTCAAAATTTAGGTGGCGCTCAACATCGCCATGCAGTAATGCACCGGTGGTCACCATCTCGGTATAAAGACGAGCACGTTTCGAGAGTCGCCGCCAAAAATATCGGCAATGGCGATCGGTCCAATCCATACACGGCGCGGTACAGAATCGCCAAGGGTTGGGGTTTGTCTGTGTGTGAGGATTTGACATGGTAGCTAGGGTAACTGACTTTTGCGTACAGTAGACACTCGACAGTCGTTGTATTGGCACAATTTCCGGATAGTAAAGCTAAGTTGGGGTGTATCCGGTTTGTCGGCAGTGACGCGGCAATGGCACGCAACACAATCTAAGAGGCATGTATGCATTATATTTTTGAGGTAACCGTTAAACCGGGCTACAGCGTCGAAGACTATGCCCAAGGCTGGGTGGCCGCCAGTCGCCATATTCAGCAAGCCCCGGGAGCACGGGGTACACGCTTGCATAGAAAAATTGGTGACCCTTCAACCGTCCTTGCCATCGCAACCTGGGAGTCGAAGCAGTGTCGTGACGCCATGGAAGCCAACCCTCCTGAGGAGATAAAGGCTATCATTGATGCTCAGATGCCCTATGTCAGTATTCGCTTTCTGGGCGAGTTTGACGCACCCGAGTGGTTGGTATTGCCCCCGGATTATCAATCGGAAGGTACGGCCTACCTCGATGGTTGAGCGCGATGTTGCGCGAATACCCAAGGCGCGCTCCACTTTACACCGCGCTTCACTTAACAAGGAGTAACCATGGAAGTCTCTGATAAAGTTGCTGTTATTACCGGATCGTCTTCTGGCGTTGGCGCTGCATTAGCCCATAAGTTAGCGTCGCAAGGCGCACGAGTCGTTATCAATTACAGTCGATCTGAGCAGGCCGCCGAGCGTACCCGTCAAGGCATTGAGTCGGTGGGTGGTACGGCAATTGTTGTTCAGGGTGACGTTGCTGAGCAAGCCGATTGCGAGCGCATCATAGCTAAAACCATTGAGCACTTTGGTCGACTCGATATTTTAGTCAACAACGCAGGCACGACTACTTTCGTACCCCACCATGAGCTTGATCTACTCACCGAGGAGATATGGTTAAAAACTCTCCGGGTAAATTTATTGGGCGCTTTCTTTATGTCGCGCCTTGCAGCACCACATATGCGAGCGTCTGGCGGAGGAGAAATTTTTATGACCTCAAGCATTGCCAGCATTACGGCTAATGGTAGTTCTATTGCTTATTGTGCGTCTAAGGCTGGGATGAACAGTTTGACACGAACGCTAGCCAAGACTTTGGGCCCCGATAATATTCGAGTAAACGCTATTTTACCGGGTCTTATCGATGGCGAATGGGCTTATGAGACATGGGGCGGCGGAGACGATGATCAATACGCGGGTTTAAAGAAAATGTTTGAAGATCAAACGCCCCTGTCCCACGTAGTGACTCCCGAGGATGTTGCCGACGCCATTATGTCGCAGTTGACCGGTTCCGATTACATTACCGGGCAGTTGGTTACGATTGACTCGGGTTTTACCTTGTAAAGAGGCAATTCAATGGTGAGTGCACTGGTGATTTATCTTCCCAGTGCTGTACCCGGTATACTGGCCAATAACGACTGGGTATACCCTTGTTTGGGCGTTTCAAAGATCTCTTGCGCTGTCCCTTCCTCAACCAATTTGCCGTGGTACATGACCACTATTCGATCGGCAATATGGCGAATGACTGCCATATCGTGGGACACGAACAACATGGTAAGCCCGTACTCACGACCCAAGGCTTGCAGCAGCTCAAGTATCTGCGCCTGAATGGTCACATCAAGTGCTGATACCGGCTCATCGGCGACGATGAACTCGGGTTTGGTTGCCAAGGCTCGGCCAATAGCGATTCGCTGGCGCTGACCACCCGAAAATTCATGAGGATATTTACGAATAAATCCTCGGGCAAGCCCCACGTCGTCCATGAGTTTGGCTATGTGGTGGTCGAGTGATTTTCGGTCACAAATGGCATGCAAAAGCAGCGGCTCTGCCAGCGTATCGTATACGGTCATACGCGGATTTAACGACGCGAACGGGTCTTGGAAAATCATTTGCATCCGGCGACGGAAAGTTTTTAACGTCGACCCTTTGAGCCCCGTCACATCGGTACCGTCAAACATCACCTCACCCTCGGTGATGGGCGCCAAGCGTAACAGTGAGCGCCCTAATGTCGACTTTCCGCTACCAGACTCTCCAACTAGGCCAAGGACCTCGCCCCGGTGAATATCAAGCGAGACCCCGTCGACTGCCTTCACGGGCTCATCCGTCCCGTCAGGATAGAACCAGGTTCGTACGTTGTGTGCGCGAATGAGTGGGTCCGGTGCAATCTGTCCAGATACTCGCTGGCCGCTGGGGATAGCATCGAGAAGCTTGCGTGTATACGGGTGAGACGGAGTACGAAAAAGTGTTTCTGGTTCCCCCCGTTCGACCACCTCGCCCTGTTCCATCACCACAATTTGATCGGCAATATCGGCGACGACAGCTAGGTCGTGGCTGATAAACAGCACGCCGATATCATGTTTTTTCTGTAAGTCGGCTATGAGCTTTAGAATTTGGGCCTGAATGGTGACGTCTAGGGCAGTAGTCGGTTCGTCGGCAATGAGTAGTTTTGGTTCGTTTATGAGTGCCATCGCAATCATTACACGCTGACGCATCCCACCTGAAAACTCATGCGGATAGCTGTTAAAAGTGCTTGCAGGGCTGCGGATACCCACTTCTTCTAACAGCTCTATGGCTCGCGCTTTGGCTGCTGATATATTCATATTTTTATGAATCAGGAGTGGCTCAATGAGCTGATCGCCAATGGTCATATAAGGATTTAGGCAGGTCATTGGGTCTTGAAATATCATCGCGATGTCGCGACCGCGTATGGCCCTAAGTTCCTGCTCGCTGAGTGATAGCAAGTCTTTGCCGTCAAATATCGCCGTGCCACCATCAATTTTGCCAGGCGGCATAGGGATGAGGCCAAGCATGGCATAACACGATACCGACTTACCCGAGCCGCTCTCGCCAATAATGGCGGTGATCTGCTTGGGTTCAACCGTAAAGCTAACACCCTTGACCGCCTGGTGAGTCCCGTTACGCGTGGTAAAGCTGACTTGTAAATTATCTACACTCAGGAGGCTCATAGTTCAGTCCTTTGATCCGCGCACGTCTAACGCATCGCGCAGACCGTCACCGAGAAAGTTGAGAGAGAACAAGGTAATCGTAAGTGCCAGACCGGGAAAGATAAGTAACCAAGGATACTCTTCCATGGTTTCGGCACCGTAGCTGATAAGCAGCCCCCAAGAGGTTTGGGGCGGTTGGATACCCAAACCCAAAAAGCTTAGAAAGGCTTCTAGCAACATCACACTTGGAATAGTTAGCGTGGTGTAGACGATGATAGGTCCCAGCGCGTTGGGTACCACATGTCTTCTAATGATGGCGGCGGGTGATAGTCCCAGCGAAATAGCGGCTTCAACGAACTCTTGTTGGCGCAGCGATTGTACTTGTGAGCGCATTATGCGGGCCATGGTGAGCCATTCAACCGCACCGATAGCCAAAAAAAGCAGTAAGACGTTTCGGCCAAACACCACCATAAGTAACACGATAAAAATCATGAAAGGCAGCGCATAGAGAATATCCACCAAGCGCATCATAACCGCGTCGACTCGGCCACCCACATAGCCGGCTATGGCTCCCCATGTGACCCCTATAGATAACGCAACAGCCGTCGCAATAAAACCCACGGCCAGCGATATTCGCCCACCGTACATAATTTGCGTCAGCAAATCTCTACCGAAAACATCGGTCCCTAACCAGTGTTGAAGTGACGGTGGTTGAGCCCCCAGATCTAGGTTTTGTACTTCGTAGTCATAAGGTGCTATCCAGGGTGTAAGCAAAGCCACGACGACCATGAAAATCAGTACGATGCCGCCACTGACAGCCATGCGATTTTTGCTTAAACGGATCCAGGCGTCATGCCACAGTGATGAGCCTTGCTCAGCATCAGCCAGTACCGCTGTTGACTCGTTCGTGGGTTGACTGACTGACATCAGGCACCTCCTTTGAACTGCGCGCGTAGCCGCGGATTGAGCCAAGCAGCGGTGATATCGCTCAACAAATTAAAGAGTACTATTAGTGTCGAGAGAAAGACTGTTGTGCCCAAAATCATTGTGTAGTCTCGGTTAAACGCTGCCTGAACGTAAAAACGTCCAAGCCCAGGAATTTGAAAAATGGTTTCAACCACGAAGGAGCCAGCGAGAAGACCGGCGAATGCTGGACCAAGAAAAGCGATAACAGGAATCAAGCCTCCGCGGAGTGCATGTTTGGTGACCACCTTCCACTCGGGTAAACCTTTGGCGCGTGCCGTGCGAATATAGTCTTGAGAGAGCACCTCAAGCATGCCCGCGCGACTTAGGCGCGCAATATATGCCGCATAGGCTGCGCCGAGTGTAATGGAGGGTAGAATCTTGTCGCCAGGAATAGCACCCCAGCCCGATATGGGTAGCCACTCCAAGTAAATACCAAATACTAAGACCAAGAGAGGCCCCAATAAGAATGACGGCATACAAATCCCAATCATCGCCAAGGTCATAGGGATATAGTCTTGCCGCGTATTGGGTTTGAGTGCAGCGGCCACGCCTGCGAGTACGCCAATGACGAGCGCTATCATTAGGGCGTAGAAGCCGAGTTCGGCGGTAACAGGAAGCCCCGAAAAAAGTATTTCGTTAACACTGCGACCCGGGTATTTGAATGATGGCCCTAAATCGCCGTTTGCAAGGTCTGAGAGGTAGGCTAAGTATTGCTCGTGTAATGGTAGGTCGAGTTTATACTGAGCCTCGAGTGCACGCTTGACCTCGGGTAAAACCACTTTTTCGTCATCAAAGGGGCCGCCAGGTGCGGCTCGTACCAAAAAGAAGGTGGCGGTGATGACAATGAAGATCACCGGTATCGCTTGCAGTAGACGTGTCGCGATAAATTTCAGCATTACTGCAGCTCCTGCGGTAGTCGTCGGCCGGGCACCAGCTTCACGTATTTTAGGTTTAATGAGTCCATGAGGTTGGGGGTCATGCCCTCGACACTGGGGTGTACCAAATGACGCGTAGCATAGGTGTAAATGGGAATAATAGGCATCTGTTCCATAAGCATCGTTTCAGCATCATAGAAAATTTTGAACCGCTCCTCTTGATTGGTTGCCCGGGGTGCCTGCTGCAAAATCATGTCGTCGTAGCGTTCATCGGCGTAACCGGTGTTGTTATTGCCGCCGTCAGTAATGAATAGATCTAAGAAGTTATTGGGGTCCACGTAGTCACCAATCCAGCCGCGACGAGCCACCTGAAAGTCCCGCTGTGAAACCGCATTTAAATAAACTTTCCATTCCTGATTAGAGATGGTGACATCGATATTTAAGTGTTTTTTCCACATTTGCTGCACGGCTACCGCAATTTTGCGATGTGCTTCGTTGGTGTTATAGATCACCTCGAGCCCTGGCCAGCCATCGCCATTGGGATAGCCCGCCTCGGCGAGTAATTCGCGCGCCATCTCAGGATTAAAGTCGAATAGCTTGGGCGGGTGGTATCCCAAGGTGTTGGGTGGCGTAATGCTGTAGGCAGGTATGACAACTTCTTGCATAACAGTCCGCGCTAATTGCTCGCGGTCGACGGCCATCGAAAGCGCTTTGCGTACACGCACGTCGTTAACCGGTTCGCGGTCAGTATTAATGAGGTAATAGTAAGTGCCCAAGTAGGGATCTTGCATATAAGGTGAATCAGCGATTGCGCGGTATACGGGCACCTTGTCGAGCGGCACGCCCTCGGTACGGTGCAATTGCTCCACCCGGAACATCCTTTCTTCACTTACCTCGTTTTCAGTAGGGTAGAACACCACGCCGTTCAAGCTAACGTTTTCACGATCCCAGTAGTGGGGGTTTTTGGCCATTTTTATATGGCGATTGAGGGCCCAGTCGGTGAGTACAAAGGCGCCGTTGCTCACAATGTTGCCCACCCGCGTCCAGGGCGTGAAGCGGTCGGTCATCTCACCAAATTGCATCAGCGTCTCTGGGTGTACGGCAAAGGTGCTGTAGTGATCCATGAGTTGAATAAAATAGGGGGTGGGTGCGTTTAGGGTCACTTCGAGCGTTGTGTCGTCAAGAGCCTTAACACCCACGTCGGCGAAATCATCAATTTCACCCTTGGCATAGCGCTCGGCGTTTTTCACTGGATAGAGCATGTAGGCGTATAAGTTGCCCGTCATCGGGTGAAGGGCTCGGTTCCAACTCCACACGTAATCGCTAGCGGTTACTTGGTCGCCGTTAGACCAACGAGCATCGGGGTTTAGGTAAAACGTGATCACCGTGCGATCGTCATTGAATGTCCAGCGCTCAGCGACACCCGGCTCGGGCTCTAGGGTAACTGGGTTTTTAACTGCGAGGCCCTCGAACAGCGCACGAATAAGGTGATTTTCCGGAACGCCTGTGACCACGTGAGGGTCGAGACCCTGAGGCTCGGCGCCATTACCGTAATGCAAAATTCCATTGCGATTGCCTTGGACGACATTGCTCTCACCCGTGCCACAGCCGGTAAGCAAGCTGATGAGGACCGCGAGTAGAAGCGGTATCCAAGGGAGGGCATTGTTTGTTCGAATCACGGTAGCCACCAGCGCTCTGCCAAAACGGCTATGCTACCCAAAAAGTGCGGCTGACGTGACCCTATTTGCTGGTTTGCATCGCATTCGCAGAGCAAATTACCCCCCGCTTTGCTAAACTCGCGCTCCACATTGACGCATTGACTAAAATTAACCCTAGGGAGTTACCTGTATGACTGTCCGCACACGCGTTGCGCCATCACCCACGGGTGACCCCCACGTAGGTACCGCCTACATGGCGTTATTCAACCGTTGCTTTGCACGGGCTCATGGTGGTCAGTTCATCTTGCGGATTGAAGATACGGATCGCGCACGCAGTACGCCGGAGGCCGAACAGGCCATTCTTGATTCACTTTCGTGGCTGGGCCTGAGTTGGGATGAAGGTCCAGATGTCGGTGGTCCTCTCGGCCCATATCGCCAGAGTGAGCGTGGCGACATATACGCGCAATACGCTTGGCAGCTTGTAGAAGCCGGCAAAGCATTTGTGTGCTACCGCACCGCTGCGGAGCTCGATGCACTGCGTGAGGCACGTCGAGAGGCGGGCAATACGACCGCGCTTAAGCCCTCAGATTTAATGCTATCAGAGGCTGAGCAAGCAGCTAGGAAAAGCGCTGGAGAGCCTTTTGTTATTCGTATGATGGTGCCGGAAGAAGATGGCGCGTGTGTCATCCATGACATGCTACGAGGAGACATTGAGCTTGACTGGAGCATGATAGATGCACAAATCCTGCTCAAGTCGGATGGCATGCCAACCTATCATTTAGCCAACGTCGTTGATGACCACCTTATGCAAATTACTCACGTCATTCGCGGCGAAGAGTGGATTAATTCGGCACCCAAGCATCAATTACTGTACAGCTATTTCGGTTGGGACATGCCAACCCTTTGTCACCTGCCGTTGTTGCGCAATCCCGATAAGTCAAAATTGAGTAAGCGTAAAAACCCCACGAGTATTTTGTACTATCAACGTATGGGTTTCTTACCTGAGGCTTTAGTTAACTACTTGGGTCGTATGGGATGGTCGATGCCTGACGAGCGAGAAAAGTTTTCACTGTCAGATATGGAGGCAGCCTTTGATATCCAACGCGTTTCGTTGGGCGGCCCTATTTTTGATGTGGAAAAGCTCAAGTGGCTCAACGGGCTGTGGATTCGTGAAGACTTAGACGTGTCAGCGCTTGCGCAACGCTTGCAGGCGTGGGCGCTCAATGAGGCCATGCTGTTGAAGGTGTTGCCACATGCTCAAGGCCGTATGGAAGTGCTAGCTGATTTTGTGCCGATGTCTGCTTATTTGGCATCGGGGGAGTTGGCATTGACGGTCGATGATTTTGCATCGCTGGACGAGACTGTTGAAGAAACGGTGCGGCGCTTGCAGTTTGTACTTTGGCGTTTAGAAGCACTGCATAATTGGGAGCGCGGGTCGATTTTTGAATGCCTGAAAGCGCTTTCAGGCGAGTTAGGTCTAAAACCCAAGACGCTGTTTGCGCCGTTGTTCATTGCGATTGCGGGCAGTACCGCTGCTTATTCCATGCCTGACTCTATGTCAATCCTAGGGCCTGATATGACGCGGGCGCGATTGCGTCGTGCCATTGAGGTGCTGGGAGGAGTCTCTAAAAAAGCAGCCAAGCGCCTTGAGAAAGAGTACGCCAGTCTCACTCACTCCGAATAACGCGTAAAGAGACGCGATGCCAAGTTAAGTGGCCGTTGCTGGGTGGCTATCAGTAGGGTTTTTAAAACGCATCTTGCAGAAGTGTAGTCTGCGATATGCCAGCCACGTCAGGCCTTGCGCGAGGAGAGCAGTGCAAAACCCGCCAAAACAGTGACCAGTGACTCAAAGGCTAGCGCGCCCCAGGTATAGCTGGTGAAGCTTGAACTTACCGCCATGCCCAATGTCTCTCCCGCGACGCGAAAGCTGGAGTCTAAATCACTGAAGGCAACGCTGCCTCTAGCAGCGGCAATGCCACCCACCACAATGAGTAATAGCCACAGCCCAGGCCTCAGGTAGCCTTTTAAAAAGCCACTTGCCATAAATACAGCACCCAAGCTGGTCTGTAGACCACCGTAGGCAGCAGCCATCTCTGCATAACCGTTGTGGGTGGCGATGAAGAGCCCCGCGTATTGTGCGGGTAATTCTGGGTCTATCCAGCAGATCAGTCCGTAGCCAAAAAATATGGCGCCGGTGATGAAGAGCAGTAAGTTGGGAAATCGAAACTTCATGATAGGGATTTACTCCAGACTCTCGATAACAGCGTTTGGCTATATTACGTCATTGGACAGCTAAAAACGGCAATCGTCGCTCTCTTCAGCGTGCAGCGACAACGGCATTGCTCGTTAGAGTGCCGCTAGTCATAAGGTGTGAAGCGCGCAGCGCTAATAATGGACCACAAGTGCAGGATTATTGCGGGTACCCACATAATAAACAGGATGACTGTGGCAGCTAGCGCGTAGCAGGTGTAGGTCAAAATGAAGAAGAAAAATGCGGCAAGTAGGCGGCCTTGTACCAGTTGCCCCAGTCCGGGGATGAGAAAGCTACCAATAGCCGCTAATACGTTACCGCCTGAACCTTGACCAGCCATAAGAAAATATCCTGTTGAGTTGTTGGTAAGCAAGGTATTACAGCAATACGCGCGGCTCAAGGGTTGTGGATGAAATTGATGACTCACCGCAGTGTTGACACAGAGAAGGGCAGTGCATAGTATTCGCGTCCTCGCCATTGGCGAGCCTATTTGGGGGCCATAGCTCAGCTGGGAGAGCGCAACACTGGCAGTGTTGAGGTCGGCGGTTCGATCCCGCCTGGCTCCACCAATACAAAAAAAGGTCACCCAGCGGGTGGCCTTTTTTTGTATGCATGA
>Ga0181559_10000845_pt1 | contig 29319 bp, 28 predicted proteins | sample 011ome_21_FD_133752 | JGI IMG/M metagenome (GOLD analysis project Ga0181559, IMG submission 133752) | Coastal salt marsh microbial communities from the Groves Creek Marsh, Skidaway Island, Georgia - 011508AT metaG (megahit assembly) | ecosystem: Environmental > Aquatic > Marine > Intertidal...
CCCCGCCCCCGGCCAGATACAACCCCGCCAGCGCCGTGCGCGCCTGTGGGCGCTGGAATGTCGCGTAGGTGCTGTTCGGGCTCTGACCATAAAGCGCCCCCTGACTGGCGGGAAACAGCTGGGCGAACTGCGCCGGCGTTGTCAGCTGCGCCGCCTGCGGCCACGGGGCCATCTGCAGGCCGAAATGGTGCAGCCGCGCTAAGGGATGATTTTGACATTCTTGCGTCCTTTCGCCCTGTGCCGCCACGGGGGGCGCATTCAGGATCATTTGAAACCGTTCCAACCCATCGGGGGGGCCATCCAACCGATCTTGGGCGCAGACATAAATGGTGGGCTCTGTCGGGGTTTGATTGCGCGCCAAAGGCTGGAATTCGGCCAGCGCATCATCGCCAAAAAAGACCGAGTGATAGCCCAAAGCATCGCGCCCCAGCCCAGCCGGTGCCACTTCGGCGGCAAAGGTCCAGACCCGCGCCGACAGGCTGCGGCCCGGGTACAATTTGGGCCGGCGGGGCGCAGACCCCAGCAGCGCGGGCAGGCCCAAGGGATCGCCATTAAACACCACCGTTTGCGCAGAAATCTGGCTGCCATCGGACAGGCGCACACCCTGCACGCGCCCCCCTTGGTGCAAGATCTGCTGCACCCCGGTGCCAAGGCGCAATTGGCCACCCAAATCCACAAACCGCTGCGCCAGCGCCTGTGCCAGCGCCGCCATACCGCCGCGCACCGCCCAAACGCCCTGCGCCTCGGCCTGCCAAACCAGCCCCAAAACCGCCGGGGCCAGCAAGGGGTTGCCGCCCACATAGGTGGCATAGCGGCCAAAAAGCTGGCGCAGCTTTGGCTCGTGAAAACTGGCACGCAAGGCGCTGTGCAGGCTGCGCCCCGGCGCCAGCCAAGCCCAAGTTGCAGGCCGCAGCAGCGCCGCCCGGGCGGCGGGGCCAATGCGGGGATGGGCGCTGCGCATGATTGGGCCATCGAAGGCCTGAAACAATTGCGCCGTGGCGCGCGAAAAGCGCAAAAAATCTTGGCGCGCGCGCGCGCCAAACGCCGCCTCGATTGCGGCGGCATTGGCCTCGGGGCTGTGGCCCAAATCCAGCCGCGTGCCATCGGCCCAAAAATGCCGGGCCAGTTCCGCCAAGGGCTGCAGTTCCAACGCGCTTTCTAGGCTGGCGCCGGTATCGTCAAACAATTGCGCCAAAATATCGCGCAGCGTTAGCACCGTGGGCCCGGCATCTACCGGGCCTGCAGGGCTGGGCATTTGGCGCATTTTACCCCCGGGCCAAGGGTGCGCATCGCACAGGCTTACAGACCAGCCCGCCGCCGCCAAGCGCATGGCCGCGGCCAACCCGCCCATACCAGCCCCCACAACCACAACAGTGTCTTTGCCATTTTCCATATCAGGAATTCTTGACTCGCAGCAAAAATATGTCCAGTTTAATTTACACACACCTGTCATGTTTTTTAGACATGCTACAAAGGAGACTGCCGTGGATCTGGGTTTACGCATCGACAAGGCCATGACCGCCGCGATTTCGCAGGCACAAGGCACAAGCGAACCAGCCGGCACCGTGCCTGGCCGCTTGGCCGCCGCCCTAAATTACGCTGTAACGCCGGGCGGGGCCCGCATTCGGCCCACGATATGCCTATCGGTGGCCCGGGCCTGCGGCGACGACGCCCCAGATCTGGCTGATCGCGCCGCTGTTGCGCTAGAGATGATTCACTGCGCCTCATTGGTGCATGATGACCTGCCCTGCTTCGACGACGCCAGCTTTCGGCGCGGCAAGCCCACCTTGCATCTGGCGTTTTCCGAACCGCTGGCGGTGCTGGCAGGCGACAGCCTGATCATCGCCGCCTTCGAGGCCTTGGCCGCCGCTGGCCCCCACCATGCAACGCGCGCCTTGCTGCTGCTGCAACTGCTGGGGCGCCACACCGGCATGCCCCATGGCATTTGCGCAGGCCAAGGCTGGGAAAGCGAGGCACAGGTCGATCTGCGCGCCTATCACCGCTCGAAAACCGCGGCCCTGTTCGTGGCCGCCACCCAAATGGGCGCGGTGGCCGCTGGCCACGAGGCCCAGCCATGGGCCGAATTGGGCGCGCGCATTGGCGAGGCGTTTCAAGTGGCAGACGATTTGCGCGACGCGCTTTATGACGCACAAACACTGGGCAAGCCCACCGGCCAAGACAAGGCGCACAGCCGCCCATCGGCGGTAGAGGAATTGGGCGTTGACGGGGCGATCCGACGGCTGAAAGACTGCTTGGGCGGCGCGATTGCCAGCATCCCCTCGTGCCCCGGCGAGGCAGGGCTGGCGCAGATGGTGCGCCTTTATGCCGACCGCATGACCCCCAGCCTGCCCGCCAAGGCCTGACCATGGCCGATGCCGCCCACCCGCCCGCGGGGCGCGCCACGCAAAACGGGCCTGCGCGCATGCATGGCTGGCTGAACCGGCTGGTTGCCAGCCCCGGCTTTCAGCGCCTGTGCACCCGCGTGCCCGGCCTTAGCCTGCTGGCCCGCCGCGAAGGTGCGGCCCTGTTTGGGGTGATGCAGGGATTTGTTGAAAGCCAAGCGCTGATGGCACTGGTCGAATTGGGCGTGCTGGCGCGGGTGGCGCACGCACCCGCCACGGCCCAAGGGCTGGCCCACACCCTAAATATCCCCGCCGATAGGCTACAGGTGCTGCTGCAGGCCGGCGCCGCCATGCGCCTGCTGACCCGGCGCAAGACGGGCCAGTTTGCCCTGTCGCCGCGTGGGGCGGCATTTTTGTCTATGCCAGCCCTGCCCGCCTTGGTGCGCCACCATCGGGTGCTTTATGCAGATTTGGCCGATCCAACAGTGTTTTTTCGTGGCGAAACCCAGCCCGAACTGGCGCAGTTTTGGCCCTATGTTTTTGGTCCCAGCGCCCAAATCGACCCCGATGCAACCGCACGCTATTCGGAATTGATGGCCGAAAGCCAAGCCCTGGTAACCCAAGACGCGCTGGCCACCCTGTCGTTCAAAGGCGTGCAGTCGTTGCTGGATGTGGGCGGCGGCACTGGGGTGTTTTTGCGCGCCCTTCATGCGCGCGAACCGCGGCTGCAACTGGCGTTGTTTGACCTGCCAGATGTTGTGGCGCAAAGCACCCTGCCACAGGCCATTGCCCGGCATGGCGGCTCGTTTCGCACCGATGCTTTGCCCAAAGGCGCCGATATGATCACGCTGATCCGCGTGCTGTTTGATCATGCCGACAGCACGGTTTTAACCCTGCTGCAGCGCTGCTACCACGCCCTGCCCCCCGGCGGGCGGCTGGCGATTGTCGAGCCGATGTCAGGCGGCGCCACCCCCGACCCGCACACGGATGTGTATTTTTCAATTTACACATTGGCCATGCAAACCGGCCGCACCCGCAGCGCCGATGAGATTGCAGCGCTGCTTGGCCAGTGCGATTTCGCTGAAATCAAGGCCAAAAAGGGCAAACGCCCCTATGTGACCAGCGTGATCGAAGCACAAAAGCCCCACAGCCCAGCCTAGCGCCCTCTTGTTGTGTCAATTATTATTGACAGCGAAAAGTGTAAGTATAAGATTACATAAAGGCGTCGAGTCGACCGAACAGTCGTACAAAACGGCGCCGCACCCGCATGGAGGCGAATTTGCAGACAGATGCCATCCTTCTTTCAGCCCCACGCCAAATAGGTGTGCAGCAGGTGGGTATTACCCCCCCGGGGCGGTCGGATGTGGTGGTTGAGATTGCACATTCCGGCATCTCTAGCGGCACAGAAAAGCTGTTTTGGACGGGCGACATGCCCCCATTTCCCGGCATGGGCTATCCATTGGTTCCCGGCTACGAGGCCGTGGGCGAGGTGGTCGAGGCTGGCGCAGATAGCGGCCTGAAATGCGGTGATCGGGTCTTTGTGCCCGGCGCAAATTGCTTCACCGCCAGCCCAGACAGCCCGGTTTTCGCCCTTTTTGGCGGCGCCGCGCGGCGGCTGGTCAGCGATGCATCGCGCGTGGTGCAGGTGGATGCGGGCCTTGGCGCCGAAGGTGCGTTGCTGGCCTTGGCGGCCACGGCACACCACGCCATTGCCGGCAGTCAAGGCCGCTTTGCCGGGCTGATCGTGGGCCACGGCGCCTTGGGGCGGTTGCTGACGCGTATCACTATGGCCTTGGGTGGCCCTGCCCCCACGGTATGGGAAACCAACCCGGCCCGCATGGGTGGCGCAACCGGCTATACCGTATGCCCCCCCGACGCGGCCCCGCACACGCGATTTGACCTTATCATCGATGCCTCGGGTGCAGATGGGCAGCTAGACCGGCTGATCCCGCATTTGGCCCCGGGCGGCGAATTGGTTTTGGCCGGGTTTTACACCCAGCCTTTAAGCTTTGCCTTTGTGCCCGCCTTCCTGCGCGAGGCGCGTTTGCGCGTGGCCGCAGAATGGCAGCCAGCCGATCTGCACGCCACCCGCGCGCTGCTGGATCGTGGCGCGCTATCCTTGGCCGGGCTTATCACCCACCGAACCGCACCAGCCCAGGCAGAAGCCGCCTATCAGCGCGCCTTCACCGACCCGGACTGCCTGAAAATGATCATCGACTGGGAGAGCGCTGCATGACACTGGATATTCCAAACCTGAAAGCCATGGACGCCCGCCTGCGCCAAGAGGCCCACGAAGAACCCACCCTAGAGGTGCCCCAAGCCCCCCCCAGCAAACACACGCAGATTATCGCCATCTACGGCAAAGGCGGCATCGGCAAAAGCTTCACCCTTGCCAATCTTAGCTGCATGATGGCCGAAATGGGCAAACGCGTGCTGCTGATCGGCTGCGATCCGAAATCAGACACCACCAGCCTGCTGTTTGGCGGCAAGGCCTGCCCAACCATCATTGAAACCTCGACCACCAAGAAACTGGCCGGTGAAGAGGTGCAAATCGGCGACGTTTGTTTCAAACGCCACGGCGTTTTCGCGATGGAGTTGGGCGGCCCCGAAGTGGGCCGCGGCTGCGGCGGGCGCGGCATCATTCACGGCTTTGAGCTGTTGGAAAAGCTGGGCTTTCACGACTGGGATTTCGACTATGTCTTGCTGGATTTCCTAGGCGATGTGGTTTGTGGCGGCTTTGGCCTGCCCATCGCCCGCGACATGGCCCAAAAGGTGATCTTGGTGGCCTCGAACGACCTGCAATCGCTGTATGTGGCCAATAACGTCTGCTCGGCGGTGGAATATTTCCGCAAACTTGGCGGCAATGTTGGTGTGGCGGGGCTGGTGATCAACAAAGATGACGGCACCGGCGAGGCCCAAGGCTTTGCCAAGGCCGCCGGTATCGACATTCTGGCCAGCATCCCCGCCGATGAAGACCTGCGGCGCAAGTCGGCCAATTACCAAATTGTTGGTACCGCCGCCAGCCAATGGGGCAGCCTGTTTGAAGGGCTGGCAAGCGCCGTGGCCGATGCCCCTCCGATGCGCCCCCGCCCGCTGGACCAAGACGGGCTGCTGGCCCTGTTTGACAGCAAGGAAACCGGCGGTGACGTGGTGCTGGAACCGGCCACAGACGCCGATATGCGCGGCAAATACTTGCAGCCCGCAGTCTCGCTCGAGGTGATCTATGACGACGCCTAAGCCCCCCAGCACCGAAGGCGCCGCCACCGCACCACATCAGGCCGACGGCATGGGCTGCCACGCCCCTGCCGAGGCCATGCAGGCCCAAGCCCGTGCTGCGGGCAATGGCGAGATCTTGGATCAATTCGCGGCCGATTATCCGCGTGGGCCCCATGACAAACCCGAATCCATGTGTCCGGCCTTTGGCTCGTTGCGCGTGGGGCTGCGCATGCGCCGGGTGGGCACCATCTTGTCTGGCTCGGCGTGCTGCGTGTACGGGCTGTCGTTTGTCTCGCATTTCTACGGCGCGCGCCGCTCGGTGGGCTATGTGCCGTTCAGCTCGGAAACGCTGGTCACAGGCAAGCTGTTCGAAGATATCCGCGAGGCGGTTTACAAAATGGCCGACAGCGCACGCTATGACGCGCTGGTGGTTACCAACCTATGCGTGCCCACTGCCAGCGGCGTGCCTTTGCGCCTGCTGCCGCGCGAAATTGATGGGGTGCGCATTATCGGCATCGATGTGCCGGGTTTTGGCGTGCCCACCCATGCCGAGGCCAAAGATGTGTTGGCCGGTGCCATGCTGAAATACGCCCGCGAAGAGGTGCAGGCAGGCCCCGTTGCCGCCCCCGCCCGCGGCCGTGCCACCCGCCCCACCGTTACCCTGCTGGGCGAGATGTTCCCCGCTGACCCCATGATGATTGGCGCCATGCTGGCCCCCATGGGGCTGGATGCAGGCCCGGTTCTGCCCGCCCGCGAATGGCGCGAGATGTATGCCGCACTGGATGGCGCGGCCGTTGCGGCCATTCACCCGTTTTACGCCGCCACCATCCGCGAATTTCAGGCCGCAGGCCGGCCCATCGTTGGCTCGGCCCCGGTTGGGGTTGAAGGCACGCGCGCGTGGCTGGCCGCGATTGGCGCTGCGCTGGACATTCCCGCAGATCGGGTTGCGGCGGCCCAAAACGCGTTTTTGCCCGCCATCAAGGCAGCGCTGGCCGCAGCCCCTGTAACCGGGCGCATCACGTTGTCAGGCTATGAAGGGTCGGAATTGTTAGTGGCGCGCCTGCTTATCGAAAGCGGCGCCGATGTGGCCTATGTGGGCACGGCCTGTGCCGCCAGCAAATGGAGCGCCGATGACAGGGCTTGGCTGGAAAGCCGCGGTGTGGCGGTGAAATTCCGCGCCTCGCTGGCCGATGATCTGGCCGCCGTTGACGGGCTGTCCCCCGATCTGGCCATTGGCACCACCCCGGTGGTGCAACATGCAAAAGAGCGGGGCATACCGGCGCTGTATTTCACCAACCTGATTTCCGCCCGCCCGCTGATGGGCCCGGCAGGTGCCGGCAGCTTGGCCGAAGTGATCAATGCCGCAATCGCCGGACGCCCGCGTATGGATAAGATGCGCGCCTTTTTCGAAGGCGTGGGCACAGGCGACACCACCGGCATTTGGGAAGGTGCCCCGAACCTGCGCCCCGAATTCCGCGAACGCCAATTGAAAAAGCTGGAAAAAGCCCGCCGCGCCGCCAAAGCCGAGGAGATGATCTGATGCTGATCGAAGATCATGATCGTGCGGGCGGCTATTGGGGGGCGGTCTATGCCTTTACCGCCGTCAAAGGCCTGCAAGTTGTGATCGACGGGCCCGTGGGCTGTGAAAACCTGCCCGTGACCTCGGTTTTGCACTACACCGATGCCCTACCCCCCCACGAATTGCCCATCGTCACCACAGGTTTGGGCGAAGAAGAGCTGGGCCGCGACGGCACCGAGGGCGCGATGCGCCGGGCGTGGAAAACGCTGGACACTGCCCTGCCTGCGGTGGTGGTGACAGGCTCGATCGCGGAAATGATCGGCGGCGGCGTCACGCCCCAAGGCACCAATATCCAGCGCTTTTTGCCCCGCACCATCGACGAGGATCAATGGCAGGCGGCCGACCGCGCGATGACGTGGATCTTTACCGAATTCGGCATGACCAAAGGCCGCATGCCCCCCGAGGCCAAACGCCCCGAAGGTGCGCGCCCGCGGGTCAATATTTTGGGCCCGATGTATGGCACGTTCAACATGCCCTCGGATTTGGCCGAAATCCGCCGCTTGGTCGAAGGCCTTGGCGCCGAGGTCAACATGGTGATGCCCATGGGGGCCCATTTGGCCGAAATGCGCAATTTGGTGAATGCCGACGCCAATATCGTGATGTATCGCGAATTTGGCCGCGGCTTGGCCGAAGTTTTGGGCAAGCCTTATCTGCAGGCGCCCATCGGGCTAGAATCGACCACGCTATTCCTGCGCAGCTTGGGCGAAATGCTGGGGCTGGACCCAGAGCCGTTCATCACCCGCGAAAAACATTCCACCCTGAAACCCGTGTGGGATTTGTGGCGCTCGGTCACGCAAGATTTTTATGCCACCGCCTCGTTCGCCGTCGTGGCCAACGAAACCTACACCCGCGGGCTGCGCAACTATCTGGAAAACGATTTGGGCCTGCCCTGCGCCTTTGCGGTGCCACGGGTGGCGGGACAGAAAACCGATAATTTCGACGTGCGCGCGCAACTGGCTGAAAAACGGCCCCTCGTTGTGTTCGGGTCGATCAACGAAAAAATCTATATGGCCGAGGCAAAGGCAGGCTTTGGCCCGGCGCCCTCGTTCATTGCCGCCAGCTTTCCCGGCGCCGCCATTCGCCGCCACACCGGCACGCCCTTTATGGGCTACGCTGGCGCCACCTATGTGCTGCAAGAGCTGTGCAATGGCCTGTTTGACGCGCTGTTTCACATCTTGCCCTTGGCCAGCCAAATGGATGCAGCCCCCGCCACGCCCAGCCGCATGACGCGCAGCCTGCCGTGGTCAGAGCAGGCGCAAACCGAATTGGACCGGATCGTTGCAAAACACCCGATCTTAACCCGCATTTCCGCCGCCCGCCAACTGCGCGACGCAATAGAGCGCGCCGCTTTGGATGCCGGTGCCGAGGAAATCAGCAGCGATCTGGTGCGCGGCGCAAGCCTCGCCTCAGCCGCGCCATGAGAGGAGAAGAAAAATGACTGATCTCCGCGTAAACGGGGCCCGGCCCCGGGGCGTGCCAACGCACAGCCTGGAATACGATTTCTATTTCGCAACCGTCTTTGTGGTGGCGCTGTTTGTCGGGGTGCAAACCTGGACTTGGCGGCTGATCACCCAGCGCCGGTTGCCGAAAAACGGGCCGATCAAGCGGGCTTTGAAAGACGCCCATGTGATCGCCCCGATCATATTCCGCAGCTGACACTGCGGGATGCAAGTTCCCGTGGGCCAGGGTCTGCGGGAGAGGTGCCCGGCGCAAGCCGGGGCCATCCCAGCCGCAGGGGGTGCGGCGCAGTCTGATATCCGGAGGTTATTATGACTGGAAAATCTGATCTGTCCTTCACAGGTCTTACCGATGAGCAGGCCCAGGAACTGCACTCGGTCTATATGAGCGGGCTTTGGCTGTTCGTCACCATCGCGGTGATCGCTCACTTGGCCGTGTTCATCTGGCGTCCTTGGTTCTGAGAGGATTGAAGCATGAGCAAGTTCTATAAAATTTGGCTGATCTTCGACCCTCGCCGCGTTTTCGTGGCCCAAGGCGTCTTCCTGTTCCTTCTGGCAGCGATGATCCATCTCGTGCTGTTGTCCAACGACGGCTACAACTGGTTCGAAATCGCAGCGCAGAAATACGGCCGCTAATAGCGCCAAGCGCGCTCTTTCTGCGGGCGAAATTTGTCCCGATTTCGCCCGCAGATTCCCATTAAACCCTGACGGCCCTTTGGCCGGCAAGCTTACGCGGAGGGAAGCATGGCACTGCTGAGCTTCGAGCGGAAATACCGCGTGCCAGGCGGCACGTTGGTCGGCGGGAACCTGTTCGACTTTTGGGTCGGGCCCTTCTACGTCGGTTTTTTCGGGGTCACGACGATCTTTTTCGCCGTCCTCGGAACGCTCTTGATACTTTGGGGGGCCGTGCTGCAAGGCACTTGGAACCCCTGGTTGATATCAATCAACCCGCCCGCCCTGGAATATGGGTTGGGCATGGCACCTTTGAAAGAGGGTGGTCTATGGCAAATCATCACGATTTGCGCTGTGGGGGCCTTTGTTTCTTGGGCCCTACGCGAGGTAGAGATTTCGCGCAAACTGGGGATGGGGCTGCATGTGCCCTTTGCCTTTGGCGTGGCAATTTTTGCCTATGTGACACTGGTCGTTATTCGCCCACTGCTTATGGGGGCTTGGGGCTATGCCTTTCCCTATGGGATTTGGACGCATCTCGATTGGGTGTCTAACACTGGCTATACTTATGGCAATTTCCACTACAACCCTGCCCATATGATCGCGGTAAGTTTCTTCTTCACCACGACACTGGCGCTGGCCCTGCATGGCGCGCTGATCTTGTCTGCCGCCAACCCCAAGGACGGCGAAAAGATGAAGACCCCAGATCACGAAGATACCTTCTTCCGCGATCTTATCGGGTATTCGGTGGGCACGCTGGGCATTCACCGTGTGGGCCTATTGCTGGCTTTGAACGCAGGCTTTTGGTCGGCTGTTTGTATCGTCATCTCGGGCACCATCTGGTTCGACCAATGGGTTTATTGGTGGGATTGGTGGCTGGAACTGCCTTGGTGGGCAGATATCGCAGGAGGCGTAAATGGCTGAGTATCAGAACATATTTACCCAAGTGCAGGTTCGTGCCGCGCCCGAAATGGGCATGGTAGAAGATGTAGACCTAAGCAACCGCACCAAAAGCGCCAGCTTTTCCAACCTCATGGGTTGGATCGGCAACGCGCAGCTTGGCCCCGTTTATCTGGGTGCCATGGGTGTGCTTAGCCTTGCGGCCGGTGCCGTTTGGTTTGTGATGGTTGGCATGTGGTTTTGGTATCAGGCGGGCTTTAACCCGGCGGTATTTATGCGCGATCTTTTCTGGTTGTCGCTAGATCCACCGGCACCCGGCTATGGCCTGTCGATCCCGCCCATGGCGGAAGGCGGCTATTACCTGATTGCCTCGTTCTTTTTGCTGATCTCTGTGCTCAGCTGGTGGGTGCGCACATGGTTGCGTGCCGAGGCACTGGGCATGGGCAAACACGTGGCTTGGGCATTTTTATCGGCGATCTGGCTGTTCATGGTGTTGGGCTTTTTCCGCCCCATCTTGATGGGCTCGTGGTCCGAGGCCGTGCCCTATGGCATCTTCACCCATCTCGACTGGACCAACCTGTTCAGCCTGCAATATGGCAACCTGTTCTATAACCCGTTCCACGCCCTTTCGATTGCCTTCCTTTATGGCTCGGCCCTGCTGTTTGCGATGCATGGCGCGACCATTCTGGCAGTTAGTCGGTTTGGCGGCGACCGCGAGTTAGAACAGATCGTAGACCGGGGCACCGCCTCGGAACGCGCGGCGCTGTTTTGGCGCTGGACCATGGGCTTTAACGCCTCGATGGAAGGTATTCACCGCTGGGCGTGGTGGTTTGCAGTGCTGTGCACCCTAACGGGCGGCATCGGCATTCTGCTGACGGGCACTGTTGTGGATAACTGGTCGGACTGGGCAGCCATTCATGGCTATCGCCCCACCTACTAAGAGGATCAAGACATGGCTGAACATGACTATATCCAAGAAACACCCACCCAGCGGCTAAGCCGGTGGATCTTTTCCGAGATGATGCGCGGGGCGGCCTATGCGGCAGTGTTCGTGCTGGGGCTTGGGCTGCTGTTGTGGGGGATTTATCTGGTTGGGTTGCTGCTGCCGGAAGACAGCAAAACCGCACCTGGCCCAATGCCTTATAGCGCCATCAGCGCCCCCGTTGACAGCGCCAAGGCATAAGCGATTGGCCCCCGCCCGACGCAGCAGTTTCGGTCGGGGCCCACAGAACCGGGGACACCGGCCCTTTGGCTCGCCCCCAAACCAGGTTTGGCCTGTCAACAGGGCCAAACACCCGGGCGAGTGACGCCCGGCTCCCTTCCTGGTCTCCAGGAACTGGTGCCGTGCGGTTTTGCCCACGGCACCATTTTTTTGGCGCTTTGCCAGCCAAGGCCGCCAACACCAGACCCAAAAGGAACCGCGCCATGACTGCACAGGCCCAAAACAGCCCGACACCGCACCTAGACCGGGTGGCAGGCCCCGCCGATCTGCGCGATTTCACCGATATCGAATTGGCCCATCTGGCCCGCGAACTGCGCGACGAGACCATCGAAACCGTCAGCCGCACTGGCGGGCATTTGGGCTCGTCTTTAGGGGTGGTGGAATTAACCGTGGCCCTGCATGCCGTGTTTCGCACCCCCTTTGACAAGCTGATCTGGGATGTGGGGCACCAATGCTACCCGCATAAAATATTGACCGGCCGGCGCCACAAAATGGCCAGCCTGCGCCAAGAGGGTGGGATTTCCGGCTTTACCAAACGCACCGAAAGCCCGTTTGACCCATTTGGCGCGGCCCATAGCTCGACCTCGATTTCCGCGGCCTTGGGCTTTACCATAGGCCGCGACATGGGCCAGCCGACAGGCGATGCGATTGCCGTGATCGGCGATGGTTCGATCACCGCGGGCATGGCCTACGAGGCGCTCAACAATGCCGGCGCCGAAGGGCGGCGGCTGTTTGTCGTGCTCAACGACAATGCCATGTCCATCGCCCCGCCAGTGGGCGCGCTGAGCCATCATTTAACCCATATCGACAGCCCCGCCGAAAAGCTGCGCGACATCGCCGAAGGGCTAGTGTCCACCCTGCCCAGCCCGCTGCGCGACTTGGCCCGCCACGCCCGCGAAACCGCCTTTGGCCAGCGCCCCCCCGCCACCATGTTTGAACATCTAGGTTTTACCTATGTCGGGCCCATCGATGGCCACAGCATGCCAGATTTGCTGGCCACGTTCCGCGCCGTGCGCAACCGCGCCGAGGGGCCGGTTTTGATCCATGTGCGCACCCAAAAAGGCAAGGGTTATGCCCCTGCCGAACAGGCCGATTGCAAATATCACGGCGTTGCAAAATTTGACGTTCAATCAGGCAACCAACGTAAATCCAACAGCAGTGCCCCCAGCTACACCGCCGTCTTTGGCCAAGCCCTGACACAGGCCGCCGGCCAAGATCCGTTGATTGTGGGGGTGACAGCGGCCATGCCCAGCGGCACCGGGCTAGATATTATGGCCCGCCGCTTTCCCAGCCGTGTCTATGATGTGGGCATCGCCGAACAACACGCCGTCACCTTTGCAGCCGGCATGGCCGCCAGCGGGCTAAAGCCATTTTGCGCCATCTATTCCACCTTCTTGCAACGCGCCTATGACCAGATCGTTCACGATGTGGCGCTGCAGGGCCTGCCTGTGCGCTTTGCCATCGACCGCGCCGGGCTGGTGGGTGCCGATGGCGCCACCCATGCCGGCAGTTTCGATATTGCCTATCTGGCCAATTTGCCCGGCATGGTGGTGATGGCCGCAGGCGACGAGGCAGAATTGCAGCGCATGGTGGCCACAGCCGCCGCCCATGATAGCGGGCCCATTGCCTTTCGTTACCCCCGTGGCGAGGGCAGCGGCGCCAGCCTAGAGGGCCCCGCCCTGCCCTTGACCATCGGCAAAGGCCGGGTGCTGTGCGAGGGCACGCAGGTGGCGCTGTTGTCATTTGGCGCCCACCTGCCCGAGGTGCTGGCCGCTGCCACGCTGCTGGAACGCCAAGGCGTGTCATGCACCGTGGCCGATGCCCGGTTTGCCAAGCCGCTTGACCATGACTTGATCGATCAACTGGTGGCCCACCACCGCGCAGTGCTGACCATTGAACAGGGGGCAGTGGGCGGGTTTGGCGCACAAGTCTTGCATTATCTGGCCGAAACCGGGCAATTGCAAAGCGGCGCAGCCCTGCGCAGCCTTGTGCTGCCTGATCAGTTCATCGACCAAGCCAGCCCCGAGGCGATGTATGCCGCAGCCGGGCTGACAGCCGATAAAATTGCCGTCCATGCGCTGCGCATGATTGGGGTGGAAAGCCTGCAAATGCACCGCGGCGGCGCGATGTAACACCCTGTGCCACCCAAGCCACCGCTTAGGCACCGCTTAGCCAACGAGGTGCCAGCGTGGTGCCAGCGCGTGGCGCTATAGGCGGCTGTGTAACGAGGGGTTTGCGCGCAGGCTAAAGACGGTGGGTATAGGGCTGAATAATGGCCAGCACGCAATCGCTGCCATCCTCGCCCAATTCCAGCCGCGCCATGCGAATATCGCACATGGCATAGTGATCTGGCAGGCTGTCACATAAGCTGACCGCCCGCACATCGGCGCTGGCGCCCAGCCGACAATCGGCCAGAGCCAGCGAAATGCGGTCTTGATCGATGCGGTTTTCGCCAAAATGCCGGATATAGCGCACCGTTGCGGTTTCGCTAAAGCGCTGGGGAAAAAGGCTGCGGAATTTGTGGTTTTCTGCCGTCAACACACCGCTGCTCAAATCGATCAGCCCGGCGGCCACAGGCATGTGGAAAAATATCTGTTCAAACTTGCGGCGCTCGGCCTCTAGCGCGGCGTTTGCCTCGCGCAGCTGTTCGGCCTGCACCTCGATTTCGACCTGATGGGTTAGTAGATCTAGCGACAATTCGTTCAGGTCCAGAACCTCGCGTTTCAGCAAGGTTTCCAGCGTGGGCAGCTTGCCCTCTTTCAACAACGCCTCGATCCGGGTGCGTGCAATTTCTTCTGGCGCGCGTGCCCTGCCCTTGTCGGTCATGGCTGTTCCTTCGTCTTGCGGGCCTGCCGCAGGTTTGTGACATCGAGATGTGTTACCACACAGCCACCGTCACGTAGGCTGGAACTGTGCATTAAAAACCACCGTTTTTCCCGCTTCGAGTGGCATGGATACAGGGTGGAAAACTGATCTTCTTCCCCAGAAAGCACGCTTTGCAACCCCTCTAACACCCTAAGTTGACCTGGCTCAGAGGTAGCAGCCTTCTTCAAGACCTCAAGATAATTGATGTTACGCCCGTTTATCAGCGCGGCATTTGCGCCGTTCTCTTCGGCAAAGCGGCGCCAGCTTTCGTTGACAATCACGATCGTGCCCGCCGGGTCTAGCACGGCCAAATTCTGCGGCGTCGCATCAACCACAGACTGCAAAAACCGCATATCCTGAACGCTAGAGACATCAATGAACGACAGCACCACCCGCGCCTCGTGGGCGTTGCGGCCCATAAAGGGCTGGACAGAAACCAGCCAACTGCGGTTCTGGCGATCCGTTGTTTCCAGCTGCAGCGGCTTTTGGCCATCCAGCGCTTGGGCGATCAAGGCTTCAAGATCCAGTTGATGCAGCGTGTTCGTGATATCGGCCAGCGGGCGGCCAATATCTTGGTCGCGCAGGCGGAAAATTTCGGTGGCTTGGGCCGAAAACCGGGTGATCGTGCCGGCGCTGTCCAAAAACACCAGCGGAATGCGCGCCGCCCGCGACAGCCCTTCCAGATCGGCATAGGCCTCGTTGAGCTGTAAGATCTTTTCCTGCAATTCGGCATTTACCGTGTGCAGTTCTTCGTTCACCGATTGCAGCTCTTCGTTGGTGCTTTGCAGCTCTTCGATCGAGGCCATCAGCTCTTCGTTGCTGGCTTGTAATTCTTCGTTGGCGCTGCCCAGTTCTTCGACCGTGGATTTCAGCGTGGCGCGGACCCGGGCCAATTCGCCTTCTAATTCCGTGGCGCGGCTGGCCGAAAGCGTGGCCAGATCGCGCGCCTCGGGCGGCAGCGCTGCCTCGGCAGGCACGGTTTGCATGGGCACGAATGACAACAACACCATCGGCTGGCTTAAATGGGCGGTTTCCGGCAAGCGCCGCGTTTCAATTTTCACCGCCGTATCAAAGGGCAAATCGGGGTCGTCTTCGGGGTGCAAAATAATTGGATGCAGGACTTCGGTGTGGCGAAACGCGGCCATCACCACGGTCGAGACAATCGCCGCCGATTGAATAGGGAGCAGCTGCATCAGATCCAACGAGGCCCCCCCGTCGCGAAAGCGCAAATACGGGGTGACATCGCCAAACACGTGGCGCACTTCGCGGTTGTTATCCACCACCACCGAGGGCGGCACAAAGGCGCCCATCAACGCATCAGACAGCCCCCGCGACAGCATATCATCGCCATGCAAAACGCTTTGTGCAGCCGCACTGGGGCTTGGGTCGGTCATCACCGGAATGGGGCGGCGTTTCATCAACACCTCGCCGCCAGACAGATGCCGCATGCGCCCCGGTGCACGATATAATTTATTGCGGCTCGACAGGGTTTCCAAATGCCCCGCCAAGGGGCCCAGCGCCTCGGAACTGCCCAAAAACAGCCCGCCGCCAGCCTGCAGCCCAAACAACATACGCCGCAATGCGCGGTCTTGGGCCTCGGCCCGGAAATAGATCAGCAGGTTGCGGCACACCACCAAATCCAGATCCAAAAATGGCGGGTCGCCCAGAACATCGTGCTGCGAAAACACGATGGCGCGCCGCAGCGTGGCATTGACCTGATACTGGCGGTCCTCGGTTGGGATGAAATAGCGCGCCAAAATATCAGGCGGCAGCGATTGCAACAGCCGTTCGGGGTATTTCCCGGCCGAGGCAACATCGAGATAAGAGCGTTCGATATCGGTGGCAAACAGCTTGAATTCTAAATCCAGCCCCGTCTCGCGCATGGCTTCAAGAACGGTAATGGCCAGCGAATAGGCCTCTTGGCCCGTGGCGCAGCCCACCGACCACGCCCGAAACATGGGCCGTTTGCCCTGCGCGGCGGCCTGCAGGCGGGGTTTGATCACCTCCGATGTCAGGGCTTGAAAGGCATCAGCATCGCGAAAAAAGGCGGTGACCGGGATCAACATCTCGCGCCGCAGCAATATGGCCTCTTTGCCACCCTCATCTAACTGCGCCAGATAGGCGGGCAAATCGTGCTTACCGGTGGCCAACATCCGCCGTTCAAGCCGGCGCAAAATTGTGTGGGGTTTGTAATTGTCCAGATTGATCTGCACCTTATCGCTGATCTCTTGCAGCAGATTTTGGTAATCATCGGCAATATTGTCCGGGGTGGTCATCAAAACCGGGCGCGCCCCCTCGCGCACGATCTGTTCAACCGTGGCAGCCAATTCCGTCGGGTTTCCCGATTTATGCACCAAACCCGTGGCCATCGCATTGAGCGGCATGCCATCAAAGGCGGCGGTATCGGGGCTTTGCGCCAAGGCCCAGCCACCCGCCTCGACCACCGATTTCAGCCCCGCCGACCCATCAGAGCCCGTGCCAGACAGAACCACGCCAATCAACCTGTCATAGCCAGATTGTGGCAAACTGTCGAAAAACGCATTGATCGGGTGCGGCGCCCCTTTTACCGGCCGCGGATCAAGGTGAAACCGCTTGTCTGACACTGTCAAAGTGACGCCCGCCGGGATCACATAGACATGCCCCAATTCCAGCGCCATGCCCTCTTTCACAATATGCACAGGCATGCTCGTATGGCGCCCCAGCAGCGTATCCATCATGGTTTCATGGCTGGGCGAAAGGTGCTGAATAACCACAAAGGCCGCAGGCAAAGATTGGTCGAGGGCGCTGAAAAACCCATCCAACGCCTCTAGCCCGCCGGCCGATGCGCCCAATGCAACGATTGCCTCTATTTTCGGATCCGGTCCCGCGGATGACGACATAGTTTTAAACTCGCTGTTTGCGCCAAGATAAAAACAGGCGGCCCAGAAAGAAACTGAAATTTTTACGCACCGTATTCGGCCTTGGCCGGGTAGGCCAGTTTGGGCCCCGCACCAGCGGCCTTGCCTTTTGCTGCGGGCTGGCACAGCATCACCGCAAAGGGAGGCCCGCATGATTTATCCACAAGATCTAGACAGCTGGCACGCGCAAATCGCCGAACCTGTCTTGGACCCAGACCGCGAAATCGTGGATCCGCACCACCACCTGTGGCCCGATCGTTTGGGCAGCCAATACGAGCTGGCGCAGCTTTGGGCCGACACTGGGTGCGGGCATAATGTGCGCCAAACGGTCTTTATTGAATGTGGCGCCGCCTATGACCGCGAGGCGGCGGGGCGCGACCCGTTCGCGCCCGTGAATGAAACCCGCTATGTGCAAGGCTTGGCCGAACAGGCGCAAACACAGCCCCAAAATGCCCAGATTGCCGCCATCGTCGCCCATGCAGATCTGCGCCTGCCCCCAGACACGCTGGCCCAAGTTTTGGCCGCCCATCAGGCCGCCTCGCCGCTGTTTCGCGGCATCCGCCATGCCGGCGCCTTTGATCCGCAGCGCGATCAGATCATGTTTAAGGGCGGGCTGGATGCAGGCCTGTATCTTGACCCAGATTTCCAGCGCGGCCTGCGCATTTTGGGCGCGCATGGGCTTAGCTATGACACATGGCATTTCCACCCCCAAAACGCCGAATTTCTGGCCTTGGTGCAGGCCTGCCCCGATACCACGATCGTTCTAAATCACTTCGGCACCCCCATGGGCACCGTGCGATTTGCAGGCCAGCGCGAGGCGCGCTTCGCCCAGTGGCAACGCGAGATGGAGGCCATCGCGGCTTGCCCCAATGTGGTGGCCAAGCTGGGTGGGCTGGCCATGCCGGTCAATGGGTTTGGCTGGGACGGACGGGCCAAACCGCCCACATCAGACGAGGTGGTGGCGGCACAGGGCCATTATTACCAGCATATGCTGCAAGTCTTCGGGCCCGAACGGTGTATGTTTGAATCGAACTTTCCAGTCGATAAACTGTCGGTGGGATATCGCGTGTATTGGAACGCGATGAAGAAAATCGCAGCCCCCCTACCCGAACCCGCGCAAGAGGCGCTGTTTGCCGGCACGGCACGGCGGATTTACCGGCTTTAGCTGCGGCGCCCGGTCTTTAGCGCCATCAGCGCCACGAACGAGGCCACGCCCAAACCGCCAGTGACCCACAGCGCGCCCAGGCCCCATGCCGCCAAGGCGCTGCCAAAAATCAACGGGGCCGCCGCCTGAACCACCCGTGCCGGTGCGTTCAGCCAGCCCAGCCGCTGGCCATAGCCGCCCGCGCCAAACAGCGCCAAGGGCAATGTCCCTTTGGCAATCGTCAACACCCCGTTTCCCGCCCCATGCAGCAGCGCAAACCCATAGGCCGCGGGCCCGCCAAAAAGCGCCAGCAACAGCGCCGCCGCCGGGTGGGTGGCGGCGGCCAACCGCGCCGATACCAGCGGGTGAAAGCGGTGCAACACCCCAAATTCCAGCAACCGCGCGGCCACTTGGGCCGGGCCGATCAAGGCCCCGGCCGCAATCGCCACGCCCAAACTGGCCCCACCCGCCTGCAACACCGCAGGCAAATGGGCGGCCATGGCAGTGGCGTTAAACCACGTCACCGCAAACACAAAGGCCAGCAAGGCCATCGCCCCGTTGCCGGGGGGGGCGGCATCTGCCTGCGCTTGGGCCGGGGGGGGCAAGCTGGGGCTGGCGCTGGGGGGCGGGTCTTGGGTGTGGGCTGCGAGCTGGGCTGCGGCTGGCTTTGGCAGGCAGGCGTTCAGCGGCAAGGCCACGCCGATCTGCAAGATCGCCCAACCAAAACACGCCCCGCGCCAACCCCATTCGGCCAGCATCAGCCCCGACAATGGCCAGCCAATGGTGCTGGCAAAGCCTGCAATCAAGGTGATGCCGGTGATTGGGCCACGCGCCTTGGCGCCATAGATGCCTGCCAAACTGGCAAAACCTGCCTCGTATAGGCCAATGCCCATGCCAAGGCCCATCACAGCCCAGCCAAGATACAACACCGCCACATGCGGCGACAGTGCCAGCAGGCACAGCCCTGCCGCAAAAATCAGGTTCGACAGCATCAGCACGCCGCGCCCGCCCAGCCCATCGATACGCGCCCCCGCCCAAGGCCCCACCATGGCCGAGACCACCAAAGCCAGCGAAAAGGCGGCAAACACCCAAACCGGCGATTGGCCGAAACTGGCGGCCATGGGCGCAGCCAGCACCGCCGGCAGATAATAGCTGCACGCCCAACTGATGGTCAGCGCGCTACCCAGCGCCCCCACCACCCAATTTTTCTGGCCTGCCTGCAGACGCGCCAGCATGGGTTAAACGTGGCTGGTCAACGGGCTGACATGGCCTTCTTGAATGACCGCCGGGTCATAAGCTTTGCGCCCAAACACCTCGCGCACCATTGGCTCGAATGTCGTCAAAGGCTCGGTGGGATAGTCGGGATCGAAACTGGATTGGTCCCAGCGTTCGCAAAATTCGGCGCAACTGTCAAAACAGGGATGGTCGCGGAATTGATCGCGGGCGTTTCGGTCCCAGCCATAATGGTGGCCGTAGTAAAGCATCTGGAAAATACCGTGATGTTCCACCACCCATGATACATCCCAGCGCACAAAGGGGCGTATCACCTCGGCTGACATGCGATCGTGGTTTTGCGGGGCCAGCCCATCGCCGATATCGTGCAGCAGCGCGCCCACCACCCAATCGATATCGGCCCCATCGCGCAGCGCCCGCGTGCCAGATTGCAGCCCATGCTGCAGGCGGGTGATGCGATACCCCTCTAGCGTGGCCTCGCCCGCGCGGCGCAGCTCCTCTAGCACCCGCTCAGCGGTTAGGGCCAAAAACGGCTTTTCCAGCTTGGCCAGCAGCTGATAGTCTTCGCAGGTGCCATTCTTCATCGCGGTAAAGCTGACGGTTTCGCTCATGTCGCGGATCCTTTTTCATAAAGCGCCACCTTCCCCGTGGCCCCGGCCGATAATGCTGCAGACTGGCCCATCAGGATGCGGTCGTAAAGGGCCAGATCGGCGGGATCAAACAGGCCGCGGGCCCCGGCAATGCAATCCCAGCCGCCGCGGGGCACCTCGCCACGCACGGGCATGGCCCAATCGCGGCCCGGCGCATGATCGCGCACCGCTGGCGTCACATAGCGAATGGCCAGCCCAATACGCCGGTCGGTGCCCTGATTTGGCCCCGAGGCAAGAAAACACCGCCCGTGATGCAACGACATTTGCTCCGGCGCCAAGGGGCCATACACCGCGCGTGCCTCGTCTACCCCGGCAATTTCCTGCCCCCGCGAAAGCAGGTTATCTTCGGCAAACGTATCGGTATAGGGCACGACACCGCCCAGATGGCTGCCGGGCAAAAACCGCATGCAGCCCGCCGCTTGGCTGACATCAGACAGCGCCACCCAAGCGGTGACCTCGTCGTTGGTTTCCCCCATGCCCCAATACGTGATGTCTTGGTGCCACGACACGGTTTTTGCGCTGCCCGGCTCTTTGATGAACAATTCCACCGACCATGCCAATAAATTGGGGCCCAAAATGGCCTCGACCGCCGCCAAAATCGTGGGGTGGCGGGCCGCTTGGGCCAAGGCGGGTATCACCACATGGCCATTCACCCTGAAAAACTGCGCCAAACTGTGGCCGCCCGCACCGGGGGCATGGCGGGCCTCTAGCCATTCGATATAGGCGCGCATTTCTGCCACCTCGGACAGCGACAGCGCGGGCAGCCCCGCCACAAACCCATCTGCGTTATAGGTGGCCACAACCTTGTCTAATTGATCCAACATCTGTGCCTCGTTGATTGCCAAGCTCAGGCTACTGCGGCGCAAAGAGTGGCGGTAACGCTTTCTCTTGACCGCGAGGATAAGAAAAACTTAGCCTGCCTCATGGCCAAGGGAACCCCATCGCTGAACCTGATCCGCGTCTTTGATGCCGCTGCGCGCACCGGCAGTTTTGCCCGCGCGGCCCAGCGGTTGGCCATGTCGGCCCCCGCGGTCAGCCAGCAAATCCGCGCGCTAGAGCAGCATTTGGGCCGCCAGCTGTTTCACCGTGACGCGGCCGGCGTTCGCCTGACCGACGAGGGGCGCGCCCTGCTGTCGGCCTGCACCGCGCCCCTGGCCCAGATCGAAAGCGCCACAGCCGAATTCGCCCGCCCACGGCAAAAAACCTTGGTCATCGGTGCATCACTGATGTTTTCCGTGGCGTGGCTGGCCCCGCGCCTGCCGCAGTTCTTGGCGGCAAACCAGGGCCTGCGGCTGGACCTGCGCGCGCTGCATGGCCGCCCCGAACAGGCCGGGCACGACGTGGATATCTGGGTGGCTTTTGGCCCCTTTGGCCCCGGGCTGGTGGCGCAGCGTTTGTTTGGTGAAAGGCTGACACCCGTGGCCACGCCAGAATTGGCCCAGACGATCCGCACCCGCGACGCGCTGCTGGCCCAACATCTGATCGAACCCTCGGCCCATGAAACCACATGGGCGCATGTGCTGGGCCTGCAGGTGTTGCCCACGGGCACGCGCACCACCAAGGTCGACAATTCGCTGGCCGCGCTGCATCTGGCTGCCGCCGGGGGCGGCGTGGCGCTGGCGCGCGCGCCTGCCACCGATGGGCTGGTGGCGCAGCTGGGCTTGCAGCCCTGCGCCGGGCCGGAATGCAGCATTATCGGCGCCGAAGCCTACCATGTTCTTCACCCCGAAAGCCCCACACCGCGCCCAGAAACACGCCGTTTTCGCAATTGGCTGCTGGCCCAAGCCGCCACTGCCGCCTTGCCCGATTGACCGGCCAAAGATGGCGGTGCAGGGTGGGTGCAAAACCAGTCACCGGGGGGCAAGATGACAGATTTCAGCGCAGGTGCTGCATGGATGCGCGGGCAGGTGATGCCCATCGACCAAGCCTCGATCGGGGTGCTAGATTGGGGGCTGACCCATAGTGACATCACCTATGACGTTGTGCCCGTGTGGCGGGGCGGCTTTTTCCGGCTAGAGGATTATCTGGATCGTTTCATGGCCTCGATGGCCGATCTGCGCCTTGATCCGGCAATGACGCGGGCCGAAATCCGCGCGGCGCTGGTGCAGATGGTGGCCACATCCGGCCTGCGCGATGCCTATGTTGCCATGGTCTGCGCACGCGGCGCGCCGCTGATCCCGGGCACCCGCGACCCGCGCTATTGTGCCAACCATTTCTTCGCGTGGTGCGTGCCTTATGTGAATATCATCCCGCTGGACCGGGTGGCGGCTGGCGTCAGCGTCTACGTGCCCGACGATATTTTCCGCATCCCCGAAGATTGCGTAAACCCGCGCGCCAAGAATTATCACTGGGGCGATTTCACCCAAGGGCTGTTTGCCGCCAAAGATCGCGGTTTTGATACCGTGCTGCTGACCGATCATCAGGGCAATATTACCGAAGGGCCCGGCTTTAACGCCTTTATCATCAAGGATGGTCAGGTTGTGACATCGGATCACGGCGTGTTGCATGGGCTCACGCGCCGCACCGCCATCGAGATGTGCCAAGAGCAGGGCTATAGCATGCAAACCCGCCCCCTGCCACTGGCCGAATTTCTAGAGGCAGACGAGGTGTTCCTAACAACATCCTCGGGTGGGGTGTTGCCCGTGGTGCAAGTAAACGAACGCCACTTCAGCAATGGCGCGCCGGGGCCGCAGGCGCTGGCCTTGCGCAGCACCTACGAAGCATGGATGCAGCGCGCCGATTTCCGCACCGAACTGGCCTATGCGCCCACCCCATAGGCATAGCTGCCCTGAAACGCGCCGCGCCACCGACGAAACCCTTGCAAAACAGCGGCGAAATCGCCCTAATTGCGGCTATGACGCTGCCAAGGGGGAAAAGGGGTAGAAAATGACCTTGCAATCAAAGACCAAGGCGCAATTGCTGGACATGCTTGCCAGCCGTGGCACACCTGCCAGCGCCAGCTTGAAAAAGGCCGATCTGATCGCGCTGGTCGAGGGGCAAACCGCAGCACCCGAACCGGCCGCACCAGTGCAAGCCGCGCCAGCGCAAGCCGCAGAGCCACAGGCCGCGCCAGCCCAGCCAAGCCCTGCCGCGCCCACAGCGCAGGCCCCAGCCGAGGCGCCCAGCGCTTGGCCGGCTGTTGCTGTGGTGGTGGGCGGCTTTGCGCTATTGGCGGTGCTCGGCGCGATTTTGTTTCGGGGATAAGCACCGCCCATAGGCATTGTTTATTTCAGGATCGGTGGGCGTTTCCACGCGGCGGGGCCGCTTTTGTGGATGGAATTGCCTTGCGTATCCACCGCCACCATCACCGGCATATCCTGCACTTGCAGCTTGTAAATTGCCTCCATGCCCAAGTCGGTGAAGGCCACCGGCTCGGCCGATTTGATGGCTTTTGACACCAGATAGGCCGCGCCGCCCACGGCGATCAGATAGGCCGCCTTGTGCCGCGCAATCGCCTCTAGGCCTGCCGGGCCACGCTCGGCCTTGCCGATCATCACTTTCAGCCCGGTATCGGCCAAAATACGATCGGTGAACTTATCCATCCGGGTCGAGGTGGTGGGACCGGCGGGGCCAATCACCTCGTCACCAACCGCATCCACGGGGCCCACGTAGTAAATGGCGCGCCCCTTCAGATCGACCGGCAGGGCGTTGCCCTTGTCCAACATGTCGATCATCCGCTTATGGGCGGCGTCGCGCCCGGTATAAAGCGTGCCAGACACCAGCAAGGTTTGCCCCGGCTTGAGATTGGCCAAGGCCTGATCGTTCAAATCGTCTAGATCCAGACGGTGAATATCGGCGCTGGCCTGATCCAACAGGATTTCAGGATAATCCGCCAGATCCGGCGGGGTAAAACTGGCCGGGCCGCTGCCATCCAGCGTGAAATGCGCGTGCCGCGTGGCCGCGCAATTGGGGATCAAGCCCACGGGCAACGAGGCGGCATGGGTGGGGAAGCTGCGGATTTTTACATCCAACACCGTGGTCACACCGCCCAAGCCCTGCGCGCCGATGCCCAGCGCATTTACCCGCTCGGCGATTTCAAGGCGCAGCTCTTCGGTGCGGTTCGATGGGCCGCGGCGCTGCAAGTCGTGCAAATCAATGGGATCAGACAGTGCCGCCTTGGCCATCGCCATGGCGCGATCGGCATTGCCACCCACGCCAATGCCCAAAATACCCGGCGGGCACCAACCCGCGCCCAAGGTTTCGACGGTTTCCACCACCCAATCGGCCACCGAGCCCGAGGGGTTGAGCGTGGTAAACTTGGCTTTGTTTTCAGACCCGCCCCCCTTGGCGGCCACTTCCACCTCGATCTTGTCGCCTGCCACCATTTCCACGGTCAGCATGCAGGGCGTGTTGTCGCCCGAATTCTTACGCGCGCCAAAGGGATCAACCACGACCGAGGCGCGCAACGGGTTGGTATCGCGCAAATACCCCTGCCGCGTGCCTTCGTCGCAAATCTCTTGCAGGCTGCGGCGGAAATCGGTTTTGGCCTGAACACCATATTTGATATGAATATTGGCGGCGCCAGTATCTTGGCAAATCGGGCGGCGGCCCATCGCACACATGCGCGAATTGACCAGAATTTGCGCCATCGCCTGCTTGGCGCTGGGGTTTTCCTCGCGCTCCCATGCCGATGACATCGCTTGGATAAAATCTGGCGGATGAAAATAAGAGATATATTGCAATGCCTCGGCAATGGAGGCGATCAGGTCGTCTTCGCGGATCAGGGTCATAGGGGGCCTCGTTTATGCGCCATATACCTTCGCATACAGGCTATGTTTGCATAAGCCAAGACCAGCGCGCCACGCGCCTAAACCGATCTGGGCAAAAAAACGCGCGCGGCAAGAATGAGTATTTGGAGCAAGATGAAAGGCCGAGCGCGCCGAGGCGCCACAACCGGCGGCGGCGTGGCCGGTTAGGCCTGCGTGGCGTGAGGATCTGCGAGATCTGCCAAGATCGGGCAATCGGGGCGGTGATCGCCCGCGCATTGCTGCACCAAGGCCGATAGCGTTTCTTTCATCGTGATGAGCTTGGCGATTTTTTCATCTATTTGGCGCAGGTGCTCTTCGGCCACCGCTTTGACCTGTGCGCTTTGGCGGCTGTCATCGCTGTAAAGCGCCAGCAGGGTGCGACAATCGTCGATGGTAAAGCCCAAGGCGCGCGCACGGCCGATAAAGGCCAATTTATGCAGATCTACCGCGCGGAAATGGCGATAGCCATTGGCCGCGCGTTGCGGTGTCACAAGCCCGATTTCTTCGTAATAGCGGATCGTTTTGGCCGGCACGCCGGCGCGTTGTGCAACATCGCCGATATTCATCAAAGATCTCCTTTACGCGGGGGGTGACGCTCGTCCATGGCCGGGGCGATGCGGCGCAAACGCAAGGCATTGCTGAGCACAAACACCGAGCTGAGCGCCATGGCAGCGGCGGCGAAAACGGGCGATAACAGCAGGCCAAAGGCCGGGTAAAACACCCCCGCCGCCACGGGAATAAGCGCCACGTTGTAGCCAAAGGCCCAGCCCAGGTTTTGCCGGATATTGCGCATGGTTTTGCGCGAGATTTCAAAGGCATTGACCACGCCGCGCAGATCGCCCGACATAAGCACAACATCGGCGCTTTCAATGGCCACATCCGTGCCAGTGCCGATGGCAATGCCCACATCGGCATGGGCCAAGGCGGGGGCGTCGTTTATTCCGTCACCCACGAAAGCCAAGCGCCCATGGGCACGCAGCTGTGCAAGTGCGGCGACTTTGCCGCTGGGCAGCACCCCAGCAATAACATGATCAATCCCGGTTTCATCGGCAATCACCCGCGCAGTGGCGGCTTTGTCGCCGGTGATCATCGCCACCTGCAGCCCCATCGCCTTGAGCGCAGCCACGGCGGCGCGGCTGGCGGGTTTGACCGGATCGCTGACGCCCAGAACGGCCACCAAGCGCCCATCGATGGCAGCAAAAAGCGCGGTGCGCCCTTGGGCGGCCAGGCGGGCTTCGGCCTGGGCCAGCGGGCCCGTGTCTATGCCCTCGCGCGCCATCAAGCGATCGGCCCCGACGATCACCTGCTGACCCGCCACATTGGCCAAGACACCAAACCCCGGTTCGGCACGAAAATCTTGGGCCATGGGCAGGGCCAAATTTTCGGCCTGCGCGGCGCGCAAAATCGCCTGCGCCACGGGGTGTTCTGATCGGGCTTCGACGGCGGCAATGGCGGCCAAAACCGCCCCGCGCTGCGCGGTATCCGCCAGCACCAGATCTGTTAGTTCGGGCTGGCCTGCGGTAATGGTGCCCGTTTTATCCAGCGCCACAACCCGCACACCGCCCAGCGCTTGCAGCGCATCGCCTTTGCGAAACAATACCCCCAGTTCCGCCGCGCGGCCCGTGCCCACCATGATTGAGGTGGGTGTGGCCAAGCCCATGGCGCAGGGGCAGGCGATGATCAACACCGACACGCCCGCCACCAAGGCATAGCTAAGCCCACCTTCGGCACCAAGGGCCAGCCAAGCCAGCACCGTCAGCGCAGACAGCGCCATAACGGCAGGCACGAACCACAGCGTGACCCGGTCGACCAAGCCCTGAATGGGCAGTTTCGCCCCTTGGGCCTGTTCCACCATGCGGATGATTTGCGCCAGCGTGCTATCGGCGCCCACGCGCGTGGCCTGTACCGTTAGGCTGCCCGCGCCATTGACCGTGCCCCCTGTCACCGGGTCGCCCGGTGCCTTGGCCACCGGCAATGGCTCGCCCGTGATCATGCTTTCATCGATAAAGCTTGTGCCCTCGCTGACCACACCATCGACGGCCAGCCGTTCACCGGGGCGCACCAGCACCAGATCATCGGTGCGCAGCGCTTCGATCTGGATCTCGGTGGGTTGGCCTGCGCGCAAGACATGGGCCGTGCGCACCTGCAGCCCCAAAAGCGCCGCGATGGCCGCCCCGGTGCGGCCCTTGGCCCGCGCCTCGAGCCAGCGGCCCAGCAAGATAAGCACCACGATCACCGCGGCCGCCTCGAAATAGACCACGCGCGCCGTTTGTGGCAGCAGCGCGGGCCAAAAAGTGGCGACAAGCGAATACAGATACGCCGCCCCCGTGCCCACCGCGACAAGGCTGTTCATATCTGGCGCGCCCTTGGCCAAGGCCGGCAGCCCCTTGGTGTAAAACGCCCACCCCGGCCCTGCCAGCACCGCGCTGGTCAGCAGCCATTGCAGCAGCCAGCTGGTCTGTTGGCCGATGCTGTTTTCGATGGCCATATGCAACGCCGGTATCAGGTGGCCGCCCATTTCGATCAAAAAGACCGGCAGCGCCAGGGCCGTGGCCAGCAGGACGGTGCGCGCCAAATCATGCGCTTCTTGGGCTTTTCGGGTGGTGCGGTCCTGCGTTGCGGTGGCGCTGGCCTGACGCGCCGGATAGCCGGCCTTGGATAGCACATCGACCAATTGGGCGGGGGTGGTCGCCCCGTCGAGATAGGTGATATGGGCGCTTTCAGAGGCCAAGTTGACCGAGGCAGCCAAGACCCCGGATTGCGCGGCCAAGGCCCGCTGGGCCCGCCCCACGCACGAGGCGCAAGTCATCTCTGACACGGCCAGTTCCACCGTTGATTGCCGGGCGGGATAACCTTGGTCTTGTAGCTTTTGCACCGCTTGGGCCAGGGTGGCGGGGGTGTCGGCGTTGAAGCTGGCGGTTTCAGCCGCCAAGTTTACCGCCACATCCGACAGGCCCGGCAGTGCGCCCAGCGCCCGGCCTACCCGCGAAGAACAGGCCCCGCAGGACATGCCTTCGATGGATAGGGTAAAACGGTGTTGGCTGTGCATATCGCCCCCTTTGGTGCTGTGTTACGCCTACATAGGGATTCCAGCAACTGGAAGGTCAAGGCGTTTGTGCCGTTTTCCACCACAAAGCCGCACCCCTGCAGTGCGCCCTTGACCTTCCCCCTGGGGGAAGCCCCAAGTATAAAGGCAAAACGGCCAGCAAGGAGTTTTGGCATGAAATTCACCGTCCCCGATATGAGCTGTGGCCATTGCACCAGCGCCATTGAAAAAGCCATCAAGGCCGCGGATGCAGGCGCTGATGTGCACTGCGATCTTGGCACGCATACCGTTTCGGTTTCTGGCAGCCTGTCCCCCAACCAGCTGGGCGATATCTTGCGCACGGCGGGCTATGACAACAGCCCAGCGGCCTAAACCGCCCGCGGCCTGACCCAGATCAAAGACGCAAGAGCACAGGTGCCTAGCATGGCCATGGTGGTGCCCGCCACCTTAGGCAAAAACAGGAGGCAAAGCCATGGATCTGGCCGCAACAAAGCAAAATCTTCAGGCGCGTTTGGCCCAGCTGAACGCCCATATCCACCAGATCGAAGACACGCTGGACGCCCATCATAACCCCGATTGGAGCGAACTGGCCATCGAACGCGAAGGCGACGAGGTGCTCGAGGGGCTTGGGCTGCAAAACCAACACGAGATGGCCCAGATCAAGGCTGCCCTAGCCCGGATCGAGGCCGGCAGTTACGGGCAATGCACGAAATGCGGCGGCGATATCCAGCCAAAGCGCCTTGCGCTACTGCCCCATACCCCGTTTTGCGCTAGCTGCGCCTAAGCGCCCAGCAGGCGGCGCAGCTGCGCCGTTAAAATTTCCTTGCAACACACGCAAAAGGTGTATTTACTGACAGCCGTAGCTGGATCAGTGGGGCGCCTTTGCGCAGGTTTATCAGACAGATAGCAGATGCAGGCCTGGGGCTGGGGCTGGCGCTTTTTCTGGGGCTTGCGGGGGCCGCACAGGCCGATTTTCACGATCTAACGCGGCTGGGTGGGTTCAAGAAAATCTACCTTTTGCCGGCCCCGAACGCGCCTGAGATTGATGTTTATGTGATACTCCCCGTGGGCGAGGCCAATGCCACCGGCCCCGAGGGGCTGGCCCATTACCTAGAGCATCTGGTGGCCAGTTCCGCCGATCAGGCCCATGGCACGGGCCTGCGCCAGCGCAGCCACAACGCGTGGACATCGCCATTTTGGACCGTTTATTGGAACCGCGCACCCATTGGCCAAATGGATGACATGCTGCGCTATGCCACAACGCTGTTTCAGCCACCCAGCCTAAACGATGCCTTCATGCGCTCGGAACGCGACATTATCGCGCGCGAATTTGATCTGCGCATCCGTGTCA
>Ga0181559_10000859_pt1 | contig 29112 bp, 19 predicted proteins | sample 011ome_21_FD_133752 | JGI IMG/M metagenome (GOLD analysis project Ga0181559, IMG submission 133752) | Coastal salt marsh microbial communities from the Groves Creek Marsh, Skidaway Island, Georgia - 011508AT metaG (megahit assembly) | ecosystem: Environmental > Aquatic > Marine > Intertidal...
TAATCACGCACTAGGTTGGCGTCGCACAAAGATGACTGTGTGCGCCTCACTCGCGAGGAGATTGTGATGAAGAATTTCATTGGCGGCATCGTGAATTTCTTGAAGGAAGAAGATGGGCCTACCGCTGTTGAATACGCGGTCATGCTCGCCTTGATCGTCGTTGTCTGCTTGGCTGCCATTGGCACTCTGGGTACACAGACAAACGCGAAATTCGAAGAAGTAGGCACTGCTATTGCCACCAACTAGTTAGGAAAGCTCAGAGCAATTCATTGCTCATGCTTTCTGTATCGCCATGGATGTCGATTGGTTCGAACCATTTGGTTCAGCCAACGCATCTGGCGGATCAGCAACCTTTTATTGAGACAAAGCTCAGGCTTTCGCCCGAGAACTTTTTTGCTTCGTCCAAGCAAAAAAGGTGTATTGTGAGCCTACGATGCGAAGGCGATCGCAATTCATCCGCGCTAATGATGTTGTCATGACTTTCATAGAAATTCTAATGCCGCAAACGAGGCGGATCCCATGAACTTCACGTTTTTACCAGCCGACTCCACTGCCTACGCGTGGCAGCTAGCTTGTTGTGTGATCACGCTCTTATTTGCGATGTTCAGTTGGCTGGCTGGACCGCGTTAACCGTCTCGAGTTAATGGAGACTCGATCCCGACCTCCACTCGCCAGGTCATCCACTCACTTCGTGAAATAAGGCTCTCAAAAATGTCCATCATTCTTGACCAGATCACCGAAAACTGGGCCGTATGGTTTGTCACGCTGACTCTGATTGTGGCCGCCATTATTGACGGAGCCATCCTGAAAGTTCCAAACTGGTTGACGTTTCCCTTCATTATTGGAGGTTGGATTCATTGCACGATTCAAGGTGGGGCTTCCGGCCTAGGCTGGAGTCTTGTTGGAACCTGCGTCGGCATGTGTCTCTTACTATTTCTCCGTAATGTTGGCGGCATGGGCGCCGGCGATGTGAAATTGCTTGCCGGCATCGGGGCATGGCTGGGCAGCACGACAACGCTTTACGCTTTCGCAGCGACCGCGATCGTAGGCGGCATCATGGCCGTGGTGATGGTCTGGCGGAAGGGTGAGTTTGAAAAACATCTCGCGATGGGGCACCAAATCCTCTCCGAATGGAAAACCGCCAACAGTTCCAAGGAACTTGCGGGAATCGCGAGAGAGAGAAAATCGTCCATGATGTTACTTCCCTACGGTATCCCGATGGCGATAGGCTCGATTGCCTACTTCGCCTTCGCGGGTCTTTTGCTGTAACCCAAAGCGAGAGGCAGTTGTACCAATCCATCTGTTTGATAGCAACTCACAGAGCATTCGGTTGCATCACGGACCTGCGGGACAAGAAGCGGGGCGTTGCACGGGCAAAACAGAACAAACGACCAAGGCAAGATATAGGGGTTAGGCGATTCAAAGCCGTTGAAGTGGTAAGGGTTGCAGCGGATCCATGCCTTGTTCCGAAGATACGATTAAGTCCGTCTGGCTCGATTTCTCTCTCTGAGCAGTCTCACTGAGGATCTGCCAGCTTTTTCAGGCATCTGATATGCGTAGAAAATCCCTCTATCTCGTTCTCGCCGGCGTTTGTGGCGTCATCGCAGCTGCTATTTCTAGTCAATGGTTAACAGCTCAGGCGAACAGCAAGCCCGTAGGGGTTTTGTCCGAAATCTTCGTGGCCGCGGTCGCGATCGATGTGGGCGAGGAAATCACAGCCCAGAAGCTCCAATTAGAGAAATGGCCGGCAGACAAAATTCCACACGGCGCCTCAGGCACACTGAGTGAGATCGAAGGAAAATTCGCCAAGCAACGGTTTTACGTGGGTGAAGCGATCATGCCGGTAAAGCTAATGGATGAAAATTGGTCGGCTGTTCGCAAAGGATTCAAAGCGGTCGCAATGAAAGCGTCCGAAATCGACATTGCCAACTTGCTCCAACCCGGTGACCGTGTCGATGTGATGGCTTACTTTTCCAAGAGTGAGTTGGTAACACGAAGCACGACCAAAACCATTCTAGAAGGTGTTCTGGTTTATGCACTCGACGGGAACACAGTTCGTCGTTCAGCCGAAGACCGACCAAAATCACTGAGAACGATTGAACTTTTAATCAACGAAGAAGACGCCGAAGCGTGGACGTATGCAAATGAACTCGGCAATATCCGACTCAGCTTGGTAAGCCAAGAACAGTTTGACGGGAATGGACTTCCCCAAGCAACCGGCGGCGATTTTCTTAACTGGATCGAAGAGCAGCAGCAACGCCTCGAGGAATCCATTGCCGCGCGAGAACGCCAACTGAAGAAGGATTTTGATTTACTCGAGAGTCCTTCATTAGCAGAAATTACAGCCTCGATTCCCGTCAGCACGACCCCTGACCTGATTGAACAGATAACCGAGACTTCTACCGCGGTAGAAGAAGAAGCCGGATTTTCAATGGTCAAAATGGTCGAGGGTAAGTTAGTCGAATACTGGGTTGTGCCAGGTAAGCTTCCCGTTGTTCGGCGTTCTGGCACCGAAAATGAGAATCGCGATGACGCCAGATCGAACAGCGACTCAAACAATTCGGAAAACGATTCCACCAACGCAAACGAAACCATCGTGACAGAATACAGCTATTTGGACGGGCGCAAGAGCCCATTCAAGGTGGGTTCAAACGCAAGCAGATTTCAGATCAAAGACAAGTAATCACCATCGATTTTCGGTTGAACGCAAAGTCGCGGAAAAGACAAACACCATCAAAAATATTCGCAAAGGTCAGACATCATCTGGCTTTTGCAAAATCGTTTCCGAAGGATTGGAAACGCGTCAAACAAGGATGAATCCGTAATGGAAAAGAGAAGACCGCCGGCAAACTTGTTTGCAGCGTGCATCGTCGCCGCCATGATTGGCGGATGGTCTGCTATTACCGCTCAGGGTCAAAGCGGCGAAACTTATCATTTGACCTCGCGAGCTGCCGAACAAACGGTTTCTCATTCTATCTCTCTAGCGAATGAACGATTCGAGATGCTGGTAAAAAGCAGTCGAATTCTAACGCTTCCCGCTGATCGAATTCCACGGTTTCAAGTGCACAATGAGCAGGTGCTAGGCGCGGAACCACTGTCGCAAAACGAAATTCAAATCTACGCAAAGACTCCGGGTACAACGCAAGTCAATCTCTGGGATACCGAGGATAAGCTCTACACCGTCGATATCACGGTTCGAGAAGATGCTCGCGAATTGGAGGGTATACTTAGCACCCAGCTTCCGTTCGCGTCGCTAAAAGTGACTCCGATCAATCAGGCCGCGATTCTCTCGGGCACAGTGACAAGTGTTGACGATGTTGATCGAGCCGTCGCAATTTCAGAACAGTTCTACCCAACGATCGTCAACAACATCAAAGTCATTGGTGTTCAGCAGGTTTTGCTTCACACTCGGATCATGGAGGTATCGCGAACGAAACTTCGTGACTTAGGAATTGACTGGGGTACCACGTCCTCGAGTGGCTTTTTCTTTTCCGCACCAAGCCAACTCGTCAACGCAGCTGCGGGTGGCACGAGCGGACTGATCCCATCGGCTGAAGCAACACTTAGCACGACGAATCGTGTGATGCTAAACGGCGGTGACTTTGAAGTCTTGATCGCAGCCTTGCGGAAACAAGATCTCGTCAAACTTCTAGCCGAACCGACAGTGGTGGCGACCCATGGCAGGCCGGCAAGGTTCAATGTTGGTGGCCGAGTTCCCTACATTGTGCCAACTGGCAACAATTCCGTCTCAATCAATTATGAAGAGTACGGAACTGCTGTCGACTTCTTGCCATTCGTAGTGGGACCAGGTCGTATTCGACTTGAAGTAAGACCAGAAGTCACCGAGCCAGATAATTCAAGATCGATCAGCGCATCGGGTATCCAAGTCCCAGCATTTAGCTCTCGCTATGTCGAGACGGCAGTCGAGCTGCAAGCTGGGCAAACGTTCGCCATCGCTGGTTTGTTGCAAAGTCGAACTGAGGCAGTTAGCAAAGCGACTCCGTTCTTGGGTGAGCTACCTCTAATCGGCGCAATGTTTCGGCGTGTCCGAGAGCAGCAGAATGACATTGAGTTGCTGATTACCGTCACCCCTGAGCTGGTCGACGCAATGGATCCAGAACAAACACCTAAGGGTGGACCAGGCCTGAACTCAAAGTCACCAAGCGATACTGACTTGTACAGAAATGGACACATTGAAGTCCCTTTGCGGATGGGGTCGATGATACAAACCGACGATTGCTTGGGGCTCGAATCAACGAGTCGAGATGCAATACCCGTTGCCGCATTTGCATCACCGTCGACAACCTTTCAACAAAGTCCTTCCGATAAATCTAGCGTTGCAGCACTGATTGCCGCAGAACAGGTGATTGTTCCGACGCCAGATCCAGTGAACGTAGGGCAGGGAGTCTCGATCGAATCCCCAGAACAATGATACTCTTATCCCATTGAAGTCGCGTGTTTCGTTACTTCACTGAAGAACCAGTTGAAAATTTTCGTCAAGCAAACCAACCTTTTTAAGCCATAAGAACATGATACCCCAACCTCTTCGAATCGCTCTGGTTGATCCTAATGATCAATCACGAGAATCCATCAGGCTTTTGCTTGATGGAATGCGTGATTCTTGGTTGGAATCCGATTGCACTCGGTATGAATGGTTTGTCAGTCTTGTTGAACAGAGCAAGCCCGATATCGCCTTTATCAATCTCGATAGTGATTTGGAGAGATCTCTGTTGGTCATCGAGCAAGTGACTCGCGAATCTCCTGACACGGCGATATTGGCGGCCAGCGAAAAAACAGACGGAAAGCTAATCCTTCAGGTGATCCGCGCTGGTGCCTGTGAGTACTTAACCTTACCAATCAAAACAGAAGAATTATCCGCTGCCATTCATCGAGTTCGCCGACACCGGCCTTCGAAAATTCTCGAAAAGCCACGCGAATGCGAAGTGATCACAATCGCAGGCGCCAACGGAGGTGTTGGCTCCACAAGTGTTGCGGTTAACCTAGGTTGCGTTCTCGCCGAAAACCCACTCAATAGCGTCGCCCTGCTAGAACTTGATATGGCGCTTGGTGACGCGGATGTTTTTCTGGATCTAATACCAGAGTACACCTTGGCGGACGTTGTGCAGAATGTCAGCCGACTCGACATGCAACTTCTTCGCAAATCAATGACCAAGCACGGCACGGGATTATTCATGCTGCCTCGTCCTGTGGACTTAATGGAAACAGAGCTGATCTCAGAGGATAGCCTCAGACGCGTCATTGATTTGATGAAAGAATCGTTCACCCACCTCATCATTGACTTGTCCAAGAGCTACAACGGTCTGGACAAAGTAGCGATGGAATCCGCGAATCGAATTCTGCTTTTGACACAACTGGATTTGCCTTGCCTGCGCAATGCAGTCAGAATGCTGATTAATTTCGACGAATCCGATCACATGAAAGACAAAGTGGCCATTGTCGTGAACCGCGCTGGCTTTGAAGCAGGGCAGATCGGCCTCAAGAAAGCGAAAGAAACGCTTAACCGAGATATCTACTTTCAAATCCCGAATGACTTTCGGACGATGGTAGATGTTCGGAACAATGGCGTTCCCCTTGTGTTGCAATCTCCCAAAGCTGCTATCACCCATGCCTTTAGGCGTCTTGCCGACGAGTTGTCACGCTCCAAAGATGGACCAACCATCGCGCCGATCGAAGAGGACGCAACGCTGAAAGGTTGGAAGAAATTTTGGCCGGGCGTTCAGCACTAGTCCTACGATGATTGAAAAACATCTTGTGAATCAAATGCTGCGGTGGGTGAACCCAATCCTCTTTCCTTAGGAGAAGATCAGACTGCGTCTATTCCGTGGACAATGGTTAGGTTCACGGCCTACTGAAGGTAGAGACGAGCATGGCAGTTCAACTGTGCACTCATCACCTTGTGCAATCACCGGCTCGTGCGGCGTTTCTAAGGATAATCGCCGCCAAATTGCGAAACCGTCTTAGCCAACGCACGACTTCCATTCTGATCGCGTCACCCGCGTCGCACCACGCATTTTAGCCTTCAATCCAACGCAAGAGCGTGCGCACCATCACGCCAGTTGCACCGGCATCACGATGAGGCTTGGGTTGATCTGCGAACGCAGGCCCAGCAATATCAAGGTGGACCCAAGGCAAGTCGTCTACAAAGTTCTCGAGGAACTTTGCTGCAGTGATGGCGCCTCCCCAACGTCCATCACCGATATTCTTGATATCCGCAACCTTACTCTTCACTTGTTCATCATAGTGTTTGAACATTGGCAATTGCCAAAGTAGTTCACCCTCACTCGAAGCTGCTGCTTCAATTTCTTCAAGCAACGAATCATCGTTGGTCATTGCCCCAACAACATCTCTCCCCAACGCGACCATGCAGGCGCCGGTTAAGGTCGCCAGATCGACGATCGCTTTGGGTTGATAATCTTTAGCAACATCGAGTGTATCAGCCAAAACAACTCGGCCTTCTGCATCGGTATTGAGAATCTCGATCGTTTTACCGCTGCGAGTTTTGATCACATCACCGAGTTTGTAACTGGTGCCGCTGACCATATTTTCGGCAAGACCACAAAAACCAATCACGTTTCGTCGAATCCCCAACCGAGCAAGTGCATGCATCACACCGACCACCGTCGCGGCGCCGGCCATATCACACTTCATGTCAATCATCGCATCGCTGGGCTTCAGTGACAAACCACCACTGTCGAAAGTGACACCCTTACCAACCAATACGATCGGTGGTTCATCACCGCCGCAAAGATGAGACATGATGACCAGTCTGGGCGGACGCGAAGAGCCCGCACCAACAGCCAAGATTGCGCGACACTGCTCTTCAGCCAAACGATGCTCATCCCATATTTCAACCTTGGTTTCTTTATCCGAGAAGAGCGTTTTAACTTCGTTCGCAAACGATTCTGGATAGAGCACCGCTGGTGGTTCATTAACCATTCGCCTCGCCTGGTTGATGCAGTCTCCGATCGTTTGACCGCGTTCCAGTTGTTTCTGCGAAATCCCCGGAAAAGCAATTTCGGTCGGTAATTTCAGCGAAGGTTCGGATCGGTACAGCGCCTGGCCCTCACACGCGGTTACCGCGCCGGCAACGATTGCGTCGTGTTGCTCGTCGGCAATGGATTCAGCAAGACGCACTTCGATCCGGCCGCGAGGACGATCTAAAAGCGAACGGATCGCTGCCGCGGTCATTTCATAGGCATCGGATCTGGTAGCAGCAGATTCACCTAACCCGACGACTAGCAACATTTTGGGACCAATTTCTGATGGCACACCCAGCAGTGTCATCTCACAGCGACTGCCACGAAGCTGTCCTGAATTCACCAAGCGTGTCAACCAGCCGTTCCCCAACTCGTCTAAGTCGCGCAGACTAGCCGATAAGCTATTGTTTGAAGGGAGGCCGAGGATCAAGACGTCGACCGCAGACTGATCCTCGGCAGACCCACTGGTTAGTTTCACCGAGACGTCAAACTTGGATTCAGTCATGATATTTTGGCTGGGTTAGGTTTCGTTGTTCCACAAGAGTTTTCGCTAGAGTGGTCAGTCTAGCGCGTTCCGTTCTTTTATCCTATCCCACCGGTAAACCCTGGGTGGTGAACCTCCGAAAAAGTGTGATTCCGCCGTGACTCATCGTAGCACTCGAGAAACTGTCGAAGACCTCAGAAAAGCGGGTCGACTAATTGAAATCACGCAGGAAGTTGACCCCTACCTTGAAGCGGCTGAAATCCAACGCCGCGTTTATGCCAATCAAGGTCCAGCGATACTTTTTTCCAATCTGAAGGGTTGTCAATTTCCCGCCGTTTCCAACCTCTTCGCATCGCTGGAACAGGCTCGATACTTATTCAGAGACACGCTTGAGTCGGTTCGAAGATTAATTGAATTGAAGACGGATCCGTCGGCTGCACCGAAAAATCCTTTACGGTATGCCAAAACACCTTGGACCGCATGGAGAATGCTACCCAGCTATTGCCGCCGCGGTTCGGTGATGGAACGAGAATGCAAACTGTCGGATCTGCCGGCGATTCAATGTTGGCCTGACGATGGTGGGGCTTTCGTAACGCTGCCTCAGGTTTTGTCGATGAATCCAAATCAGCCGCATCAACTGATGCAGTCGAACCTTGGGATGTATCGAATCCAAATGAATGGCAACGACTATCAGCATGATCGAGAAATTGGCTTGCACTACCAGATTCACCGAGGCATGGGCGTGCACCATCAAGCAGCCATGAGTCGAGGTGAGAAGCTTCGAGTAGCGATTACCGTGGGAGGCGCTCCCGCGATGACACTCGCCGCGGTGATGCCACTTCCCGAGGGATTGTCCGAACTGACCTTCGGTGGAGCACTAGCGGGACGCAAAATCCGACTCATCAAAGGTTCGCACGCGCCGACGTATGCTGATGCTGATTTTGCCATCATCGGTACCATCGATCCGAAAGCGACTAAACCAGAAGGCCCTTTTGGTGATCATCTCGGTTACTACAGCCTTCAGCATCCATTCCCTGTCATGCAAGTGGAAAAGGTTTGGCATCGACGTGGTGCAATATGGCCTTTCACCGTAGTGGGTAGACCACCACAGGAAGACACCACTTTCGGTCAATTAATCCATGAAATCACCGACCCGATCATTCCATCTGTGATCCCCGGTGTGAAAGCGGTTCATGCAGTAGACGTCGCAGGTGTTCATCCGCTTCTACTAGCGATCGGTAGCGAGCGGTATATGTCGTATCTCAAACCGAACGAGCCACAAGAACTTCTCACGCAAGCGAATGCGATTCTTGGTAATGGTCAGCTTTCGCTCGCCAAGTACCTTTGGATCTGTGACGACCCAGATCAACGATTAAAAATATCTGATTACCAATTGTTCATTCAGAATATTTTGACGAGGATCGACTGGCGCCGCGACCTTCACTTCCACACTCGCACAACCATTGACACCCTCGACTACAGCGGATCAGGATTCAACAGGGGATCCAAAGTCGTCATCGCGGCAACAGGTAATCCAATTCGAACGCTCACCAACACCATTCCAAGCGGGATGAGTTTACCACCTCAGCTTAAAAACCCTCGAGTTGTATCCCCTGGTATCCTGGCAGTTGAGTCAAATTCTATTGCGACTCAAGTATCTTCCCATGAGCTGCAGTCCATTGTGAATGAATTCGCTGAGGATCACCCGATCAATCAATTTCCCTTGATCACATTGGTTGACGATAGTGATTTTTGTGCGAGATCATTTGCAAACTGGACATGGGTAACCTTCACTCGAAGCAACCCAGCAACAGATATCAATGGCATCGCTGCCTCTACCGTTCATAAACACTGGGGCTGTAACGGATCACTAATCATTGATGCTAGAATCAAACCGCATCACGCGCCACCGCTTGTCGAAGATCCATCGGTGGTTTCTCGAGTGGATGCTTTAGCCGCCAAGGGCGAACCCATTAGCCGCTACTTGTAAAGCTCAGGCAGAACCCGTTTCACCTTAATCCCGGACCGACGTGACGTTTCATGAATTCACTGCAACGCAACTTTAACACCACACATCCTGTCGCGTTGGTGACTGGAAGCGGAGCGCCCCGGGTAGGACAAGTCATCGCAAAGCATCTTGCGAGTCTTGGCTGCCATGTAGCGTTACATGCATACCAAAGTGTTAAAGATGCGAATGCGACAGCGACCGCGATTTCAGCCACACATGGAACGCAAACGATTGTGATTCAAGGAGCATTAGAGGAGCCTGAAAACGCAGAAAGCATTGTGAACCAAGTCATCGATCGATTCGGCAGACTTGATATCCTTGTCAATAGCGCAGCGATCTGGCATCCCACCAAACTGGAAGATGTCACCAGCGAGGAACTAATCAGATATTACAAAATCAATACGCTCGCCTGTTGGTTAACCAGTCGTGCTGCGGGGCTATTCATGACCAAACAAAATTCAGGTGGCTGCATCATCAACATAAGCGACTGGGCGACAGAAAGACCCTATCTCGATCATGCTGCCTACTTCCCAACCAAAGGGGGCGTGGACACGATGACGCGATCTTTCGCGGTCGAACTTGGTCATCGAAATCCAAGAGTGAGAGTCAATTGCATTAAGCCAGGACCTGTCTTACTCGGTGATCAAGTAAGCGAAGACCAACGAAAGACCATCGCGGATAGCACGCTGGTCAAACGCGTTGGAACTGCAGAACACATCGCACATGCTGTTCAGTTTCTTTGTGAAAATGATTTTGTTACAGGCAGTTTCATCACAGTAGACGGAGGGCGTAGCATTTTTGCCCCTGACGGCCTTCAGGTTGGAATGAATACTGGTTAGCCCAGAACCACGTTCTGATAGCTGTTACAACTTAGATCATCATACAACTGCCCAACATTATCAGAACTCGTTGCGACCGCTCCCATCTGAGCGCTAAAACCAGCAGCCAATTGACCTAAATCATCCTGACGGGTTAGCAAGCCGCGAAAAATACCCGCGGGTACAAGCGTGGCCATTTCTAACACTTTCGATGGTTCAATTTGTTGATAATGGTTGAGAACAAATTGCACTTCATGCCACAAATTCAAATCAGGATTACTAGCGCGCGAATCGGTTCCTAAGACCACCCGTATTCCAGCCCTCAGCATTTTCTCAACAGGATGATTTGAAAATCCAAAAAAATGATGGGTTCTAGGACAAAAGACAACAGAGATGTTAGAAAAGCGGGAAAGATACTCAAGCTCAGAATCTATTAAATCATTACCATGCACGAGCAGAGCCTGCGGTAACTTTGAGAACAGATGAATCACATGCTCAAAAGGATTGACACTCCAGGGAAAGTGTCGAGCTGGCTGTAATCCCATTGATTTCAACAAATCTGATAATTGCCCTCTACCGGTGGAAAGCAACTCTCGCTCATCAGGGGATTCTGCGAGGTGCATCGCGACTGGCTTCCCAATCGCTTTGGCTTGTTCCAACACGCTGCCAAGAGCCTCAATCGAAAGTGAGTAAGGGGAATGCGGACTGAACCCACCAACACCATGGTGTTCGAGATGATCGGTAGCACTCGCAAGTCTCTCCTCAAATCGGCTGGCTTCAATGCCGAGAACCTCTGCAAAAGTGATGATCTCACTAGCCGACTTGACCTGTGTATAGTCAAAAGGTGGAGTGGCGATCTCAGCTGCCAGAACCGTACCGGTGTTCCAAAGTTCGTTCGATCCAAGGGTAATGTTATTTACTTTTTGAGAAGGATCCGAAGCAAAGCGTGACGCGATCACCAACTTGATCCATTCTGAAAATGCAATTCCCGGATAGCCAATTGGCGACTTACAATCCGAAAACTCAAGATGTGTATGCGAATTGATCAGCCGCGGCAGCAAAGCAACGTCACCCAAATCCAACACATCACCAGACGGTTTCCCTGACCCCACCTCCGTGATTTTTCCATCCGAGACTCTCACCCAGGCGTTAGCAATCGGAGACGATGAGACTGGTACAATCCATCTAGCTCTTATCACCTTTGAATGATTCCGCGACATGAAGCTACCTCAGAAACCGGATTATCTACCCATCGAATTCTATGAACGCGATACCGCAACCGTTGCCCGGGATCTGATTGGAAAAATACTCCTCAGACGCATCGGTGGCCAACAGATTGGCGGAATCATCGTGGAAACGGAAGCGTACCTAGCAGATCAGGATCAAGCGAGCCACAGCTACCGAGGCCTAACTGCGGGCAATTCCGCGATGTTTGAATCTGGCGGCACACTTTACGTCTACCCAATTCATACGCATTGTTGCTTTAACATCGTTACCGAAAAACAAGGCAGGGGCTGTGCCGTTTTGATTCGGGCGATCGAACCAATCTGGGGCATTGATCAGATGATCAATCATCGTAAAGCGGTAAAAATGCGACAACTAGCCCGTGGCCCAGGATGTTTATGTCAAGCTCTTGCAATCAATCGTAGCCTCAACGGAAACCACCTAGGTTCTTGCGACACCATTAAAATTGCTTCTTCCTGCATTCAATCTCCACCGGTTACGGAATCAAAGCGGATCGGCATCACTCGAGATGCCGATCTACCTCTTCGCTTCTTTTGGGATGGCAACTGGTTTGTCAGTGGCAAATCATGTGATCACCTTCAAAAACCAAGATTGACCACTTAAACCCAGAGCTTTAACGCCTCGGTTAAACGACAAGCCGGTGGCTTTCCCAAAATCGACTACCAGCAAAAAATGACGTCCGCTTAGCGTCATGCAAATTCTTGTTTATTGAAATGCGATGGATAGCCAACCGGATTCGATGTCGATTTCGGAACAATGAAACTCTCGCCCTCTCATGGTTTCCAACTCGGCATCATCCGCCACTTTGATGCTTTGGTCCAAAATCAACTCTGGGAAAATCTTTGAAAATTCTTTTTGGATAATCGGCTTCAATCCTGCATCTCGAATCGATAGCCGCTCACGAGGAAAATCTACCTCAACCTCACCAAATCTTTTAAGGATCGGGTGATTGTTTGCGTCCATCAACACCTCGTAAGTCGCGGTGATTTCCATCGCTTTATTGAGGGGGTTTCGATCTCCTTGCGCGAACCGAGTTCCACGAATCCCAACCTTTAACTTCCCATCACGAGCTTCGAAAATAACGGGCCTCGAACGAGAGAAGCTGATCTCGAATGAAGCTTCCTCCTCCTGATCATTTGCCTCAGCCTTTGGTGCTCCGGCGTTTTCCAGCAATTCATTTAGCCGGTCTTTATCCAAAGTACGACCTGCAAGAATCACGGTAAAAGCATTCTCGATCACTGACTCATGCAATTGCGCTGCGAATAAAAACGGTAATCGAAAATCAGCGGGGGGATTCACTGCACTTAGCTGACTTGGAGATCGAAAGAGAGCATCCAAGGCTAGCTGTTGCTCTGACGAACTCCAACTTTGGCTCGGTGGAGTCAGGGACAGCCGTTCTAAAACTGGCTTCGCTTGACCGAGGAGCTTGGATGAAGCATTCGCCTTCATCGTTTCCATCTCTGACTCAAACTGATCCGTGACTCGCTTCTCCAATTTCCCCTTTGCAATTCGATCTGCCTCAGGCTTCTTTTTCACCGATTGCTTTTTGCCAACGCGCAACGCAACATCTGACTTTGCAGTCATATTGGTAATCTTGGTTGTCAGCGAAACCTCACTGGTAGTCGCTCCAAAACTAATTCCTGCTTCATCAATGGTGATAACGCGTGACAAGTCTACTTCACCCTGACTCTCACTTTTCAAACGCACCGGACCATTCACGCCATCATTGGTAGTATCAACGGTACCCGTTAAACGCACTTCGATCTGTGCATCGGTTTCGGATGGTAATAATCTCGCAGCGACTTGCCCATTCATCACTGCAGTTCCCGTTAAACTTGTTCCAAGAATGACATCCTTTACGGGCTCAGTTCGTGAAATTTCTCGTCCAACAACTTGACCAATCAACTCACTGCTTACTCTCACTGCGATGTTAGGCTGACCAAAAATGTCTCGTAAACCTTTGATCAATTCCGGAGCTTGCCTAGCCGAAGCCAGAAGATCAACTCTAGCAGAAATGGCACTAAATTGATCTGCAGTTGGAACATCCTCCGATGTTGTGATGAGATTCGCGAGTGCAGAAAGTTGTGTGTCAAGCATTTTGATCGCCGCATCACGATCTTGAAAACGCAGTGCCGCAATCAATTCTTCCAATGAGTCTCTTAGATTACGTAGAACGGTTAATTCCAATCCTGGTGCTGTGCCAACCAAACGATCCCGCAATTCGATTGCTACCCTAGCGAGGTCTTTTCCAGCACCCTCACCCTCTTGTCCGAGTGCAGTTGTGATCGAGTCTAGCTCCAGGAAAGTCATCCACGCGGCGCGGTTTTCTTTGTCCGTGTACTGAATAAAATAATTTTCAACTTCGCTTACTTGCTTGGATAAACTTGTGCGGATCGAATTGAGATCTGGAAGTTCATCGGCGTCCAAATCCGCCTTTGCCCCTTGCACCATCTCGACGAGTGATTCACGAGACTCGGGGGTAAGCTGTGCATTAACCGACCCTACCCTGCCAACAAGGGCGACAATCAAACAGAGAACGAATCTTCGTGCGAGCATGGATTTTGTCAGTCTGTTAAAGATCATTGAGCCACAGTAGGTAGGGAAAAAAATCGCTGCTTGAAGGTGGGTACCAACAAATGTTTGAATCGCTTCAAGGAGTGTGCGGAAACAGTGAATTGACTGATCGGATGAAAACCATCAGGCAAAGGCACTTTCAACCAACCAATCTGGTCAAATCAATCAATCAGTCACCAATAACTCTTTTTGAACTCAAACCAAGTGGCTGATTTGAATGTGGTCGCCGCGAGCCGGAGCATCTTTTGAATTCGATATCCGATCGGTTTATTTGAATTCTGAGGACTGCAATCACCCGTCTAGCCGGCGATTCATGTCATCCTTGACCGCCGCGACTCCAAACCACCAATTGATTGATTCGACAGGAGAGTGGCTTCCTATCGCTAAAAACCCACCAAGCAACAGAGGCTGTCACCAAAATCATCGAGAGCAGTTCAACCCAGTCATTTTAACCGCCCTATTTTAACTAAAAGAAGGGCAAATAAGTAAGATAGCCAACGATCTTAGCCAGAAGATCAATCCGACGTCTAAGAAAACACGAGTAATCTAGACTTCAAAAAAATGCATCAAGCTCTTTCCTTAAAGCTCGAATCGCTGGACACGTCGGCAAAAGTCGAGAATTTCACTTGAAACCAGCTCTCCTTGCTGATGATCCATCACGACCACTGCAAGATCGACGTCTCCAAGAATCAATCTTCCTACGAGCAGACGTCCCACTGGAACCCAAAGCATCTCGAATGAGCCTTCATCGACTTTCTGTGATTCAGATCCCTCAGGCGGCCACTGCTCGAGATGAAACGGCTGCAGTCGCAAGATGGTTCCAGAACTTGCATGAGAAAAGGTTGGGCTTAAAGCCGATTGATCTTCCGAAATAGACAAATAGGCCCAGCCATTTGCTACATCAACACTAATCCCCAAGCGATTAAAAGTGTGAACAGTATCCTCGCTGTGCCGAACAGTCAGTCTCGCGGGTTCCAAGTACCCCAAATGCTGAGTCGACTGCGGCTTGGTTGCGTATTTTTGGATACCAATCAGCAGCACCAAACCTAGTGCAACCCACATGGGAAACCGCAACGTTAATGGCCGAGGTTCATGCTTCGTATCGTTTGAAAGATTGAGGGAATCCGAATCGTCCATGGAGATCTCAATTCTTGGAAAACTAGTACTTGGGAAGATCCATCACACCGTCCCAACCATCAGGTACATGATTACCGTATCGATTCAAATACGACTGCAATAATCGACTTGGCTGATCGAATTCCGATAAATAGCTTAGCCTCTCAGCAGCAAGCTTCCAGTCACCAAAAATCATGGCATCCAAAGCTTCTTCATAAGCATCCAATTGCTGCTTATTCAATCCATCTTCATGATTCGTGCCAGCCCAAGCGAGCTCAAAAATCTCGATGGGCGATTCAATCCCCGAAGGACGTACCTTAGCCAAGCGTCGCAATCGATATCCAGCTAGTTTTTTTTCACCACGAATCGCAACTGCCGTCGCTTCATCCATAATGACTTCGACTCCGAAGGCTTTGGTTAGACCTTCTAGTCGGCTAGCCAAATTAACAACGGGACCAAACGCCGTTACCTTCACTTGATCAACGGTGCCAATTCGACCTGCAACCGCTCGACCCGATGCAAGACCGATACCACAGCGAAATCCGTGGATACCTTGTAAATGGTTTTGTTGACGAATACTCGCTGCTGCCTGAATCGCCCGAAGGGCGGTGTCATTTTGTTTGAGCGGCCACCCCCAAAAACCCATTGCAGAATCGCCATGAAAGTCACCAATGACACCCCCTGTTTCTAGGATATGTTTCGTCATGGTTCCTAGTGCATCACTGACACTACCCAACAAGTTGAGCAAGTCCTGAGCTTCCTGCTCGCTACGCTGGGTAAATCCTCTCAAGTCGCAGAACATTACAGACAATTCAGACTCTCGAGGCGCCAACACTTCGTCAGTCGACTTTCCAGCCAACGCGTTCATCACGATGGGCGCAAAGAAATGTCGCATCTCCGACTGTCGTCGTTCCAATCGAAGAGTCTGCCTCAAATTTGCAATGGTGGTGCCTACCAATTCTGCAAATTTCACGTCATCTTCGAGATCATTCGGAGCATTAAGCATGGACTGCTCAATGCCTTGCTTCGTGTCTTTGGCCAACTGCCCCGTTAGATAGAGGGCCCAACCCGAGCAAGCTTCACTGCGAAGTGGAACACAAAAGGCCCAGTCCACATCCTCATTTGCGGTGTAAGCGATCTGAGCGGATCGATTTTGTGACCATAGGTATAAAACACTCTCTCTCGTTCGCGTGGCATGATGAACTAACCGAGAACTGATCGCGGGCGTTTCTTTCCCATGCACGCGCGAATCGTAGTGCAAGATTTTTATATTGGAGGATTGCGTGACATCGATCGATTGCTTGTCGTCCTGATGCGAAACAATTGCGACAGCCGATGCAGACGGTGTCGCCCGAAGCAACACACTGGTAACACGGACAAGGAGCTCTTCATCGCTACCGCTTCCAAGAATCAGATCTGGTAGATGACTTAGCATCTCTATCCTAGATCCCGTGTCTTGAAACCGACGGCGTTGAAGCTCTTGTAAATCATAAGAATGCTCCGTAACGTCTCCCTGCTTGTCAGGCAGAGAAGTGCCCGGGCGATTGGCAAGCGTGAAGACGGTACCGCCGATAACGAAATGTTCACCCGGAACCATGACAAAGTCGATACTGTCTTCTCCCCGAAAGTAGACTGGATTTGTCACATTCTTGAGGCTTCGGACTCTCAGTCTACCCTCAGGAAGCGACGTGAGTCGTAGGTGTCGACCAGAAATTGCATTGTCCCAAGGCACCATCCAATCCGCTTGGTTGCGACCCAAATAGATCTCCAAACCGCTAGCGGGATCGGGCAATTCTCTTCGCCAACGTTCCTGCCGAGCTGAACCTTGTGCAATCAAATCAGGCATCGGTTCCTTTCTTTTATTCTGAATAAGCCCTGCGGTTCAAGCATAGGTTACCAAACCATTTGTCGTCGTCTTCGTGAACAAGATCACTGGGATCATGATCGATCGCTTGACGATCGAATGTGAAATCTAGGGAACCCTACCGCATCCGTATGGCAGGACGATATTGTTTCGACAGGCTGTTCATTTGTGCAATCTTTACGGGGTTGGCTATCTCTGCGGGACCTCTGGAAGCATCGAAATGACCGAAGTGGCAGCCGCAATTCCGGCGGCTCTTCCCGTACAAAACGCTGCCTGAAAATTATACCCACCGATTGGCCCGTCTACGTCCAACACCTCGCCAGCGATATAAAGACCTTGGCAAACGCGACTCTCCATCGTCTTTGGATCGACCTCATCTAATCGCACCCCACCCGCTGTCACTTCAGCCTTTGGAAAACCCAATGTACCAGTCACCGAAAGAGGTAATCGCTTCAAAGCATCAAGCAATCGGATTCGTGTCGACTTGGGTAACTCAGCTACGGTGCAGTCCGCATCAAACTGTTGTGAAAGAGAATTTGCGAATCGCTTTGGGAGCCACTGACTGATAAGATTCGAAATCCGCTGCTTTCCGCCTTCGCGGCTACGGTTGGTTAAATGATCGATCAGTTCGGGCTCAGCAATACCCGGAATACTATCGAGCAAGACTCGGCACCGATCAAACGATTTCGCCGTTAACATCCCACTCACGTCCATCGCAGCTGGACCAGAAAACCCCTGATGGGTGAGCAGCAGCGAGCTCCTTCGACGGCAAATCACTTTTTGTCGCTCTTCCACCAACGCCACAACGGAGAGTTCACAATCCGAAAGCGTAAGACCCGAAAGTGAATTCATCCACTTTTCGCCACCTGTCAGGGGCACAAGTGCTGGTCGAGGATCAACGATTTGGTGTCCAAGGTCTCTAAGCCAAGCATAGGCGTCACCCGTGGTTCCGCACCCAGGCCAACTTTGTCCACCAGCGGTAACGATGACTCGGTCGACTGAATAATGGTCGTCTTGAGTTTTAATACCCCACCGCTGCGAATCAAGCCGTTCAATCCCCTCAACAGATTGCTGCGTAATAATCCTCGCACCCGAATCAGCTGCTTGATGCAGGAGAGCATCGCGAACATGTAACGCTCGGTCGCTAATCGGAAACACTTTGCCTGTTTCTTCAACCTTGGTTGGAACGCCCAATTGATGAAACATTTCAACCACTTTCGCCGGCGGAAACGCACCCAGACTTGGTTGTAAAAATCGCCCCCCCGCACCAAAGGCTTTTGCGATGCCCTTTGCGTTGGTGTTGTGGGTAATGTTACATCGCGTCCCTCCAGACATTAATATTTTCACGCCCGCTTTACTATTTTTCTCCAACAGAAGAACCCTGGCACCAAGACGAGCCGCCTCTGCAGCCGCCATCATTCCTGCAGCCCCTGCTCCGATGATGCCGATTTGAAAGGTGTTGTTCAGCAACAAAGAAGATCCCTTCTATTCCGTGATCAATCATTAAATGTTGTAAATGATTCGCAAATCCAACCAAAATACCATCATCCAGCGCCGTAGACATGTTGAAATGTAACGAATCACTCTGAACAGGCCGATAGATCACTCTAGAGACAACGCCAAGCTGGTACTTGGTCTGTTAGTACTTTCAATCGACTCAACCGCCAAATAACCATTTATCCATCTTCAAGATTTGCAAAAAAGTTAAGTGTGTGATTTTTGCTTAGTTCAGCAACCACAACTTGTGGTTTAACCACTGCATTTATTCTTGATGATCACGGCTACAACAGTGTCAAACGATACCTCTAACGATCCGTTGAACAAGCCTCTCAAAGTGTTGCTGATGATCAGCTCCATGCGAGGTGGAGGAAGCGAACAGCAAACGCTTCTTCTGTTAAAGCATATCGACAGGAGCCGTTTCGAACCGCACCTGTATCTGCTGTCGACAGCCGGATCACTAATGGATCAAGTTCCGAATGATGTTACGGTCCATGTTTTCGAACCGCCATCAAAGCAAAATTGGCTAAACCTACCGGGAAAAATCTTACGACAACAAATTTCGCACCTGAAGTCAGTGCTGAAGACTCACGAAATCGATGTCATCTACGACAGAACTTTTCATATGTCGCTGATTGCTGGGCCAGCAGGGTTTGCGACACGAACCCCGCGTGTCGCAACCATCGTTAGTCCGCCGGAATTAGCATTAACACTTCTCGAAAAACGATATCGTTGGCTTAAACGCCGTCGACTAGCGAAAGCCTATCAGCGTGCCTATCAAGTCATCGCAGTCAGCCAGAATGTTTTGGACTCGGCTCGGTCTTACTACAAAATCCCTAAAAATCATTTAGTCAAAATTGCAAATCCCGTTGACCGCGAGCGATTAACAAATTTAGCTCAACAAGATCAGGTTCAACGTGACGATCGCTGGACCTTTGCGTGTGTCGCTCGGATGACCGAGGAAAAAGGTCACCGAGACCTCCTTCGAGCTATTCATCTACTCGAAGAGGCGTGGCCCGAAGACTTACCTGCCATTCATCTCTGGCTCATCGGCGATGGCCCGCTTCGTGATGAACTGGAAAGGGATGCTAAAGGACTCGACACGCATCAAATCACTTTCTTAGGAAGCCAGCACAACCCATGGCGATTCATCAAAACTGCGGATGCCGTGATAGTGCCATCCCATTTTGAAGGAATGCCCAACGTCGTACTCGAGGCAATGAGCCTGCGTACGGCAGTCATTGCAACTCGAATCGGCGGTACGAGTGAACTTGAAAAAGACAAGTCAACCATTTGGTGGACAAACCCGAAGTCTCCAGAATCAATCGCCCACGCAATGATTGATTTCGCAACCCGTACATCCGAAGTGCAAGACCGTCTTGATGCGGCGGAATTGCTATTAACCAAGAATCACAGCATTCAAAACCAAGTTCAAAAAATTGAATTGGTTTTGCAACAAGCTTGCAACGTCAGTTCAGAGAAACCTTCTTGATTGGAAACAAGCGAACCGTTTCTCATTCTTTTTTATTCAGCAGATCGAGCACGAACGGTTGAACGCTGTTTGCGTAGGTAAAACCGATGGTCTCCCCACCGTCAACAAAGGTTTTTATTAGCTCACCTTTCTCGCTAAACACCATGACGACTGGGATTGATGGAATCTTTTCTTTTAGGAAAACATCATCGCTTGCGGTTGTGCAAATGTACGAATTGAACCCTAAAGCCTCGACGCTTTGCAGGAAAGCGGAAACCTCGGATTCGTAAGATTCCGGAGGTCGCGTTTTACGTCCGTCAAAGTCCAGATTGACCGACAAACAGGTAACCTGTTCTCCGTGATTGCGGTGCAATTTTACCAAATTAGGAAATTCTTTGAGACACGGTTCACACGCCAACGACCACAGGTCGACAACCGTGACTTTACCCGTTGAACTGGCAAACGCCCGTAGGTTCTCCCAGTTCTCGTATCGAACCGTCGCAACCTTACCTTGATCAGAAGGCTGGCCATCACGCCCAATCCGATCGCCGACTTCTGGCATTTCCAGAGATGAAACATTACGGGGATTGCTAACCAAATCCTGTTTCATTTCGCTGGACTCAGCAGGCATTACTAGTCCCCCAGGAGAATCCTCGGTCGGGTTAGCAATCTGATTCTCAAACTCAATGGCTTCGGAGGCAATCTTGCCCGACTCCTCAGCCTGCCTCGTTCCGCATCCAACGAAGGTCAGCGAGGCGAAGCCCAGCAATATGGGAAACATCACCACTCTCAGAATTGGCCATGAAATCAAGGCGGTAATCATAGACTTTGCTCGCAGTATTGAGTGTCTCGAGTGGTTCAATTGAACATTGCCCTCTTAATAGGGCGTAATAGTCACAAGGATACACAGTGAGAGAATCACACGCTAACGTCGAGGCAAAACTGAACTCCTGACCAACCTGCCACTGCTGCCGACTTCGCAAAGGATACAAACTCGCAAAAGACTGCAAATCACAAGATTATCCGAACCAAAAGACTTTCAATCGGAGGCATGACCGCCTAATCCTTGAGTCGAATGCGCCATGTTAAAACTGAAAAAACTGTCACTATCAAATTAATCGTTTTAATAAGCTTGGATCGCCCAAGTTTCACGCTCATCATCAAATCTCTCTCAACTTCTCATCAGTCGTCGTATTTCCCGAACTAGAGTTCGATTGTCACCACGGTGCTCAAACGACGGGATCTCAGCGGCCATTCAATTCATTTTGTGCCAAAGACGTCGTGCAGTCCGTTATCGACAACCCGCCAGGCCTGACTAGGATTCGCACGCTTACGGTTGCGAATCCAATTTTTCGGTGAAGTTATTCACTCGCAATCTTTCTTCAGCGACAGTTACTGTTTTTCGATGAATCAAGCGATTAAACCCTGTGAAGCCAAGCCCATTGAACTCACTCATTTTGAGATGAATTCAACCTTGATTGAGGCTCGCCATGCAAACGAATCCCCTAAAACCTCCGATTTCCCCGAATCGACTGAACACAATTGCAAACAAAACTGCGAGCACAGGTCCCAGTCATACCAATTACACAATGCGAGAAATCTAATCACTCATCTGGCTGTAGAAGTTGAAGAGATCGTTCAACGACACTCCGATGTATCCATTCAGCCTCTCCAACAAATCGCTTCGCTTCTAAAAGGTTCATCCAGACAAGACAACGACAATCAATCGCTTGGCCGTCATCTCGAAAATATTCTTGTCGCCCTCGATGCCGAACAATCGAAGATCAGTGAGTCTCTGCAATCACTGAGTACCGCAGTCCAAGACTTGATGGGGATTTTTACGCAAACCTCTGGGTCTGCGTCGCTGGATTCCAACATCGAACCTTTTTTCGTTGAAGAATTGATCCATCATGTTTTAAAACAATCAGAAAAACGACTCGCTGAGCAACAAATTCACATTTCCGTTGCCAGCCATTCTCAATCAGTCGTTCATTCGAATTGGATGCTACTTCAACAGGTGATTTCCAATTTGATCGCCAACTCTGAACACGCTTTGCGGGGTAATCAAGGAAAGCTAAAGCAAATTACCATCGAATGGAATACAACCGCTGGCTGGACAAAACTTTCGATTCAAGATAACGGATGCGGAATCAAAAAATCCGCTCGCACCAAAATCCTTGACCTAGGCTACACAACGAAGGACAACGGCCAAGGCTTAGGCTTAAATTTTTGCCAAGAGACTTTGCAGCGTTTACACGGATATCTTGAGATTGACAGTGGTGGGATCGGTTGCGGCACAAAGGTCACTCTGCATCTCCCTTCAAAGTGATCGATTACGCTCATCAAAAATTCAGATCTATCAACCGTGACGCTGCTTCCCTGACTACTTTCAAAACGACGAGCTTCCAATTGGTTAACCGGTTGCTATTTATCGATGATCACCCAAAGATCCATAAGGCGTTTGAGAAGATATTTTCTTACACCGCAAAGTGGACTCAAGGTAGCCAATCACCGAAAGACTTGCTCACTAACTCGACTCAGAGAGACGACGCCTACCCATTAACAATGCTTCCTCGTGAGCTACCAACTTTTTCTCTGCACCACGCGAATTGTGGCGAACTCGCAGTTGAACTGACAAGACAACTAACACAACAGGGCAAGCCAATTTCGGTTGCCTTTGTTGACATCTTGATGCCGGGTGGAATGAATGGAATCCAAACCACGGAGCAACTCTGGAAAATCGATCCAAACTTGCATGTCGTTATCTGTTCCGGCGATCAAAACCCGCTCTGGGAATCGGCTTTAACTTCACTACAGCACCCCGATCAACTTTTCATCCTCAAAAAACCCTTCGATGCGGTTGAGGTGCGTCAGCTTGCGACGTCACTGTGTGGAAAACACGCTAGAAACTCGGCTCACAAAGCCCGCATCGAAAAACTGCAATCCGAAGTAAGGGAACGGCGCAGATCCGAAGAGAGCATGCGACGTATTGCACATCGTGACTCACTGACTAATCTTCCCAACCGTCCCTATCTGCTTGAAAAGTTAAACCGAATCGTTGGCCGCCCCCAACAGAACACCGATGCCCATCAAGCTATCTTATTTCTTGATCTTGATAACTTTAAAATCATCAACGATAGCCTTGGCCACGATGCGGGCGATGATCTTTTGAATCAGGTTGCGAAAAGAATTGGTGAATGCGTTCGTTATGACGACATGACAACTCGAGTTTCCCGAGACGGAGAAACGGTACGACTTGGCGGTGACGAATTTGTCGTTCTGCTAGAACAACTTACACATCGACATGATGCCCTATCTATTGCCGATCGAATCGTTGAAAAGATTTCTCAGCCTTTCTCAATCGCTGAGCGAAAAGTTAGTGTTGGCACCAGCGTCGGAATTGCCTTTTTGGATCACAATACCAAAGACGCTCACGAAGCGTTACGCAATGCGGACACGGCGATGTACCGCGCAAAGAATGCTGGAAAAGGGCAAGTTGCCGTCTTTGACAAGACAATGCATCAAGAACTGATCGAGAGATTGGATTTAGAAAATCAAATTCGAGAAGCCGTGCAAAACGATGAACTTACGCTTCGATATCAACCAATTGTAGACTTACGAAATGGAAAAATTCGCGGAGTTGAGGTTTTAACACGCTGGACGAATCGCGCCGGGAAAACCATACCACCGGATCAATTCATTCCGATTATCGAAGAGATTGGTTTAATTAGTCGCGTTGGTGAATGGTCGATAGAACGCGCTGCAATTGATCTAAAGGACCTGACGGAAACGCTTCCTAGTTCATGCGACGATAGCTTCTACATCGGTTTCAATGTCTCGCGCCGCCAACTCGGCGACCCTTTGTTTTTCGAACAACTTCAGACGATTATCGCACGAACGGGCATCAGTCGATCTCGCCTGAAACTGGAGATTAACGAGTCCGGGGATCATCGCAACGAAGCACAAGTCCTTCAAAATCTACTAAATCTTCACAGCTCGGGAATCGGCATTCAGATTGATGACTTTGGCAAAGGAACCTCTTCCCTGACCTGCTTCCAAAACTACCCCGTTGAAACAGTCAAGATTGACCGTAGTTTCACAGCCAATATCACTAACAACCACAGTCATTCTGTCATCACACAGGCAATCGTTGATTTGGCACACGACCTTGATGCCAACATCGTCGCAGAAGGTGTCGAGTCCGAAACTCAACTCGAACTTTTGAAGAAATGGGGTTGCGATGCTGCTCAAGGGTTCCTGATATCGGAACCACTTGACTCCAAATCACTGCGGACTTTCATGGAAAACCCGAGCCAAAGCCATGGAATCTCGCAACTAATCAGTCCGTACTCACCACCACTCATTCTTCAAAACCTGCCGAGTACCGTGTCCAACCAATCGCTACAAAATGGCTAGTGGATTTCGCTTTGCCTCCAAAGTCCCTCGCGTGACCCCAATTCGGTTCGCTGCTTTCAAATTTGCCCAGACTTCTCGAGGCTCCACCTGACCAGCTAGTAATTGCCGATAAAGATCGACCGTTTCACGAGTCTCTTTTGGGTTTTCTTCCAATAACTCAACACGAAACCACTTCACACCCGACTGAGTGAGTTGTGAAGCGATTTCTGCTCCGCTTTGTGGAGTCGAGTTATAAAGCGTATTTCGGCACGCCACGTCTGCTTGCAATGGATGTTCCGCACCTACGCGATCACGAAGTTTCACCACATGGTGATCGCAAGGCCTACCACAGTTCGTTTTATTTGTGCCTGGTGACAATACTGAACAGAAAACACAATGCTCCATATGAAACATCGGCATATGCTGATGAATCACCACCTCCAACCACGATGTTGGCATCGAATGGCACAACGCTGCGACCTGTTCACGATTCAAGTCGTAAGAGACCGTGACCCTCTGAGCACCAAGAGATCGGATCCATTCAGCAGATCGATGATTAGAAACATTAAGCGAAAAATCAGCGATAACATTCGTTCCCGATTGTCTCGCGAAATCAATCGCCGCAAGGTTTCGAGCTAACACATAGTCCGGTTCATGTTTCAATAAGGCTCGTAGCAATCCCATCTCCGAAGGCTTCTGCATTCGAACCGACGCTAAACCAATCTTCTTACCACTCTGGTGAGCAAGCTTGACTGCTTCTTTGTATTGGCGAACATCATGGAAGTCAGCATAAATAAGATCCACGTCACTTTCCGAAATCGCAGCGACCTGTTCAAGCGTCCGACAGAGCACGGACAACGAAGAATCAGAATGGATCTCTTTGAGATCAGACGATTCAAAATTGCCAGATTGGGAATCGCAAGCAATTGCCTGAAGCATTTTGGCTCCAGAATCTGAATCGATCAAACGTGACGCACTACCACCAAGTTGACTTAGCAATCGATCGACAAAGTCGCGTCGCACCTGATTCAACATGCCGACCGGCACCATCGGCTGACCACTCATCTCAACTCGTAGTTCCCCCAGAAAAAAAGGGGTTCCCCCAAGTCTTGATAATTTCTCCCTCAACCCTTCCTCAGTAGCAGGCTGATTCCTTGCCGCCTCTAACAACTGATCCCCGACGACACAGACGCTTAATGGAGCCGCGCCGATATCGCTACCCGCGGCCAACCTCAAACGAAGCGGTTCGCCAACCCTCGCCTCAACTATCAAATTCAATTGTTTTCGGTAATGAGGTTTTTCCCCTGCGAATGATTTTCTCAACCGACGATTTAGTTTTGGATCATCATTTTTGAAAACACGGTCGCCCGGGGTAATGATTGAGAAATCTAACTCGCCGCGACCGAAACCAATCCAAACCGCTCCACCTTGCTCTGGATGGAAAGCATTCAGCTGATACCGATCTTTGATTTGAGAGGATTTGTTGCTTGCGGGAGCCTTTTGTTCTGATCTGAGAGAATAAACCCGTCCTCCTTGCTCCCAAGGATGATTACTCTCGTCTTTGCCTCGAATCGCAACTCCGTCACCCAAAGCGATCTTGGAGGCCGATTTAATGCAAAGCTCTTGCCCCCTAATTTCAATTACTTCTCCGAGACAGATGCCTCGCTTTGATGAATCAAGCCCTGGGACCAACCGTTTGTGATCGTTCCCCTCGAGCCACCCCGGCGAAAACCCACGTGAGAAAGAGAGTTCCATTTCTTCACGATCTTCAACACTCACGTCTGGCGTCTGGTCCTTGATGACTGAATCAATCGCCCGACGATACTGATTGGTAATATTCGCGACGTATTCGGGTGATTTCAACCGTCCCTCGATTTTGAATGACGCGACACCCGCTCGATACAATTCTGGGATTGAAGCGTAACCAGCCAAGTCCTGTGGACTTAACAAGTAACGCATCTCTCCCAAGTCTTTAGTCTCTCCGTCTGCAACAACTTCATAAGGTAGGCGACAAGCCTGAGCACACTGACCACGATTCGCGCTGCGTCCACCTAATGATTCGCTCGTCAAACATTGACCTGAATAGGCGACGCACAAGGCACCATGAATAAAAACCTCCAATGGCATCTCCGTCTTGTTGGCGATCTTTGTGATCTCATTGACGGACAGCTCACGAGGCAAGACAACTCGCGATAAGCCTAATTGCTGTGCGACTTGAATCGTCTCTGCGCTCGTCAGACTCATCTGCGTCGATGCATGGATTTCGAGCTCCGGGCAGATGGCACGGACAAGTCGTGCGACTCCAAAATCCTGAACCAAAACAGCATCGACACCTGAATCAGCGATTTTTTCGATCACCCTTGCAAGGTTTTCCAATTCGTCGGGAAAAACCAATGTATTCAGAGTGGTGTAGCCCTTCACACTACGCCGGTGTAACCATTGAGAGAGCTCTGGAAGATCGGTCAATCCAAAATTCTGCGCTCGATATCGGGCATTGAATCCACAGTCGAGCCCGAAATAAATAGCATCGGCTCCGTTTTCAACGGCCGCCCGAACACAGTCCCAATCACCGGCCGGTGCAAGTAGCTCAACTCGATCGTTAGTTTGATTTTTCTCCATGGTGTTAGAAGTATGATCCATCACCATGAGTTTGAAAATCGCTGCATCTCAAATCGGGGTTAAGGTAACGCCAAATGTAGCGAGATGCAGCGAAACTATTACGGGAGGATTCGTAAAACGTCCAAACCCATGCGATCAGGCACCTAATTCAATGTCGATCTTCGCCTCATCCGCTGCTTCGCGTAGCTTCGTAAGCGCTCTCGCTTCGAGTTGACGGATGCGTTCTTTGGTCACACCTAATGTTTCCCCGACCTCTTTCAGGGTCAACGGCTCGTTTCCGCGACCAAGACCGTAGCGTGCAACGATGATTTTCTGCTCGCGTTCGTCCAACCGATCAAAGATTTTGGACAGTTCCCTTTGCCTCGATCGCTGCACCGTCTCTTCGATAAACGGATTCACGCGATCATCCTGCTGGGTGAAGAATAGCTCTTCCGCGGTGGTTCGGAACCGATCACGATGCTTGAATTCTGAAGGAATCGTTCGTGCGTAGTTCTTCATGATCGCCCACGAAGCATAAGTCGAGAATTTATTACCACGAGAGTAATCAAATTTCTCGACTGCTCGAATCAGTGACATGTTGCCATCACTGACCAGAGCAAAGAAATCATCCGAACTCGCCACATGCCGCTTTGCAATGGAAACCACCAAACGTAGGTTGCTCTGAACAATTCTGTTCTTCACACGAACCGCAGCTTCGTAGAGTTCATCGATCTCGTCCATTAACTTGGATCGGTTTTGCTTCGCATCAGCAAGAAGGTCACGTAGACGATTGGCTCGATGCTTTAAGTAGTTCATCTTTCGAAACAGGTGATACTCCTGCTCACGAGTCAAAAGAGGCACCTCGTACAGCGCCGCAAGGTAGCTTGGCAAGTCCGCAGGTACTCGAACCTTGCGAGGCGCCGAAGCTGGCTCTGGCTCCTGTCCCAAGTACTCTTCTTCGCGACTAACCGCTTCGAAGTCTTCGTTGTAGATATAGTCAAGAGGCAGTTCAAGGATCTGCTCATATCGCATGTCTAGCAAGATTCTTTGAATGCTCGTGCGAGTACGGTTGAAGCGTTTACAAAGCTGAGGCACCGAAGCACCATGCGAGTAAAGACGGTAGACCGAACGCTTGTCTTCAGAGGTTAATACGCCGCGATGGTTCGGGAATATCGCAATTCGGTCATTTTTAGCATCAAAGTTCTTGAGCGTGTATCGAATCGTCTCGGGACTGCGACTCATCTGTTCGGATAGTCTTCTTGTCACCTCCGAGAGACTAGCTCCCGTTTCCACAAGGTGGCGAGCTCGTTCGATGATCTCACTTTTTTCGTCATCGGTCAGCTGACTAAACCGCTCGCCTCGTCGAACCTTATCGCGGTGATTGGCAATGAAGTGATCCACGCTGCTTCGGAAAAAACCTACGCGTTTGCGTCCGTCGAAAATCATCTTCCGGCTCACCAAACCTGCTCGTCGCCAACGGCTGATGGTTTTAGAAGCGACGTGGAACATTTTGCTGAGTTCTTCAACCGTATGCACCTGCTCGCCGACCTCCTCAACGAGCAAATCAGCTGAGTCAGTCAAATCTTCGATCAGCAATCGTAAATCATGTTGCAAGTCTGCAGAGGCGATATTGTGGCGACTCGCCGTTTCAGGTCGGTAGTTCGTAACTCGAAAACAAACGTAGTCAAACGAGTAAGTGCGTTCCTCAGCAATCTCACCCAGTAATTTCTCGGCCAAGCTTGCCTGCTCCAGCTTTTTCAGCTTCGGCGCGAAGCGAGACTGTTGGTCTCGCAATTCCTTGATCTTTGCGTCTCGATAATCTTGATGCATTGCCTAATTCTCCCAGCGCGTCCTTCAACCGACCCGTAGTCCCTGCGATCCAGGCGGATCGCTCGGTTGTCAGACAGGTGTATGCCCGGGGATCGCTCCATCCTCAGAACGATTTCCGTCACAGCTGGCTGCCTAAGTTGTACACCGAATGGATGCGTTTTTGCATCACACTGGAACACAAGCAACCAACAATCCTTGTCAATCAAGTTGCTAA
>Ga0181559_10000861_pt1 | contig 29108 bp, 10 predicted proteins | sample 011ome_21_FD_133752 | JGI IMG/M metagenome (GOLD analysis project Ga0181559, IMG submission 133752) | Coastal salt marsh microbial communities from the Groves Creek Marsh, Skidaway Island, Georgia - 011508AT metaG (megahit assembly) | ecosystem: Environmental > Aquatic > Marine > Intertidal...
GCGCCCTCCAGCTTCGGTATGACGTGGCCTCTCGCGTGGCGCGCCGTCGTGGCGTCGGCGAAGTGCGCGGCCGCGCGCTCGGAGAGGCTGGGAGGCATCACGCGGTCGGCGTCGCCGATCAAGTGCAGCGACGGCGTCGACGCGCGCGCCGCCTTGGCCTTTTCGTAAAGGGCACGCGCCGCCGGCGTCCGCGCGAGCATGCCTCCGACGCACACCGCGAACGTCATGGCGGGGTTCTCGGAAACGCCCCGCGCGTCCGCGAAGGGCCCCCAGCCCTCCGCGGCGCCCTTCGCCGCGAGCACGGTCGTCAGCGTCGCGCCCTGCGAGAACCCGAGCACCCCGTCGAACGCGTCCGCCGCGAACGCGTCGCGCACGCGTTCCAGGGACGCGTCGACGCCCCGGTACTCGACGACGCCGTCCTCGTTCGCGGTGGCGTTCCACCACTCGTAGTACTCGGCGTCCGGGAAGAACGTCGCGACGTCCTTCGGGACCTCCCCGCTCGCGGGGTGGCCGTCGGGCGCGCACGTGAACGCCACGATATCCCCCAGGCTCCGCTCCCAACCCGCCATCTCCATCTGCGTCCGCAAGATGGCCGAGGACGTCCGGAACGAATGCAGGCACAGCACGCGCAACCTCCGGGGCTCCGCCATGTGCGCGACGGCGTCGGTCGCGACGCGTCGCGTCGAAGAGGCTCGCGGGCGCGCGAGAAGCGCCGTCGGCGTCCTGAGCGACGCGAACAGCCCTCCTCGTGCCATGCGGTCTGGCGGCGAGGAACGAACACTCGCGAAGGGAGACGTCGGGCTTTTCGCAGCTGGGCACGGAGGAAACTTTTCGTGCAAAACTGCGGCGTGCTTCGCGCCGCTGGTGTGATCAAGCCGCCGCTCTCGATCGAATCGATGACGAAATCGCGCGCGACCCAAAACGCGTTGAAAAGATGAGAAAACGCGTAAGTTACAACCCGTTTACCCTGATCTTTTAGTCGCAAACATTTGACTAGTACCGCAAAAAGGGTTTGAGTGTGAGAAAGATAGACGAAGCACGAAGGCCACGCCGACGCGACCCGTTGCCCTCCACGCCGCCCGCGCCACACCCGCGCGAGCGCACCTCCGCGTGGTTAGTCGACGTCTCGTGAGAGGTCGGGGACCCACCTTCGCGTGTGTATTCGACGTCTCGTGAGAGGTCGGGGACCCGCGAAGTCCGGTCGTCTCCAGATCCTTCTAGAGACTCGTCAGCACAACTCACCGAGATCGTCAGCATGGCGCCGGCCGCCTTCCGATAGCAAGAGCGAACGGCGGGTTACTGAACTAGGACGGTAAAGCTAAGGCAAGCGACGCGAGCGCCTCCCTCCGCTACCGTCGCGTCGCGCGACCCGTGCGCGTCGTGGCCACCTCGAGCCACCGTTCGCCCGGGTTGCCGACCCGGGGTTGCCGCCTGTAGGCAATTTCCGAGAAAACTCGACGTCGACCACCGGTGTGAACGACGCGAACGATGGACGCCGACAGCGACGATCTCTTGGGCGCCGCGCAGACGGCGCCGCCGGCGACGCTAGCGCCCGCGTACGTCCCCACGATTACCGACTCGTGGGTGCCGCACCCCTCCGATCCCCTTCGGTTCGTCAAGGCTGAGATCCGGCAGCTCCTGCTCCGCCGGGGGCCGCTCAGCATCGCGCAGCTCCCCGAGGAGTACCTCAAGTTCTACCGCCGCCCGCTGACGCAGGCGCTGAAGATGGTGGACTCGCAGTACACGCCGGAGAGCGCGCGGGGGGGTAAGCCCAGTGGGCGCGCGCGCAAAGCCACGCTCGGTACGTTTCTGCGCGAGCACCTCGCGGACGCCGTCGAGGTGCGTCAGCGGCCACACGGCCAGCACGAGATCGTCGCCTTCGGCACGCCCCCCGACGCACCCGCCTCCGGCCTCGACAGCGCGCTGTCGAGTGCATTCGGGTTCGGCGGTCAGATGGGTGGCTGGAGCAGCGGCTCGAGCGGGAGCGACGGCGCGTCGCCCGAGTTGTCTCGCCGCTCGTCGCGCGACGCCGACGACGTCAACGCCCCGTGGCACCGCGACACCCCCGAGCACCGCATCCGCGCGTACATCCTGCTGCAGCAGCAGCAACAGCAGAGCCAGCAGAGGCAGCTCGACGAGCTGCGTGACGCGTTGCAGCGCGTCGGTGTGACGCCGGCGCAGCCCCAGGCGGCGACGGACGCGTTGCTCGGGTTCGCGTCGTCGACGCCGCCGTTGCGGCGCGCGCCCTCGAACGAGCCCGTCCCCGGGCTGGACGCGCTGCGGCAGCCTCTGCTGCACTCGAGCTCTGTGCGTGACGCGCTGGTGGCGGCGCGCAACGCCGCGCCCGTGGACGTGAACGGCCGCTTCGGTGCGGACGCGAACGTGGCGGCGGCGGTGGGCGCGCTCCGCGGCGCCGCGCTGCTGAGCGCGGCGACCACGGACGTGCCGGCGGAGAATCGCATCTACGTCACGTGGCGCGTCCCGAGCAAAGCCGTGCCTCTGCGCGTGGAGGACCTGTGGAACCACTTCTCCCGCTTCGGCTCACTGGCGTTCTGCAACCCGCGACCACTGCGGCACTCGCACGCGCCCCGGCGCGCGCCCTCGCTCTCGGGCGCGGGGTACGCTTTCCTGGGCTTCGCCAACCCGGGGGGCGCCGAGGCGGCGCAGCGCGCGCTCGCGCGCCCGTCGCGCGCCTTTCGCGGCGCCGAGCTGCGCGTGAAGCCCTGGCGCGAGCGCGACGAAGGCACGGGATCGGGGGACACGCCGGCGACGGTCCCCGCGTCCGCCGTGGACGCGCCTCCCGCGCGCCTGGCGCTCGGCCTAGGCGGCGGAGACGTCTACTTCGCGCATCCCGAGAGCGGCGCGCCGACGCTCGCCATCGTCGGCGCGCACGCGCACGCGTCTGCGTCTGCGCGGGATACGGCGCCGACGGAGCCTCCGCGAGGGACGCGCGGCGAACGGCGCGAACCGCGCGGGTTCAACATCAACGCCGCGCGCTTCGATCCGAAACGGCTTCGACCGGAACGGCTCGCCGAGCGCTCGGGGGCCGAGCGCCCGGGCGTTTCGCCCTCCGTGTTCTCGCTTCCCGCGGACCTCTTCGGCGAGTTCGCGGAGGAGGAGAAGCCGGGAAGCGGGGGCGCCGCCGCCGTTTTCGGCGCCGACTTTTTCAACCGAGAGGCGGACGGCGGCTCCGGCGCGTTCGAGGCTCGGAGCGCGCCCGCCGATAACTTGCGCTCGACGTCGTCCAGCCCGCTGGAGGAGTCCTCCAGACCGGGTGCGGCGCAGGTCCACACGAGCCGCCACTCCGTAGACAACCCCGTAGGCCTCGGAGGCGCCGCCGGCAACCTGTGGGGCGCGGCGACGGGTCCCGAGGAGAACGCGTCGGAACAAGACACCGGGGCTCCCAAGAGCCGGCTGTGGAGCTACACGTCGGCGCAGGTCGTGTGACGCGACCCGCGCGGAGGAAACCGCGCGAAACCCTCGCGCACGCCGACATCCCCGCTCTGCCCCCCCTGACGACGAATCAGTACCGAGGGGGGCGGACGCACGGGAGGCTTAATACCCGCGCGCGCGCGCCGGTGAAATACATTCCTTGTCCATATAAATAAGACCATCTGAACTTGACATCGAAACGAACCGTTCACGCTCCGCCGCCCCTGTTGAGCCTCGCCTCCCTCTCTACCCGCCGTCGATCATCTCCGCGGCTCCCGCTTTGCCCTCCGCGCCGTTCCTGGCGCGCGCCGCGAGCTCGTCGAGCCCCGCGCCCCGCGCGACGGCGGAGGCTTTTTCGTACGCCTCGCGGGCGTCGGCGGGGACGCCGTCAGAGGCGTCGCCCGCCAGTCGCCGCGCGTGCCCCGCGCGCAGCCAGGTCTCCGCCTCCTCCTTCGCGCCGAGCGTCCGCGCGATCGAGCAGGCGTGCGCGAGGTGCGTCTCGGCCGCCTCGCGCGCGCCCATGAGCAGGTGCGCGGTGAAGAGGTTGCCGTGCGCGCGGCACCGCCGAGCGCGCGCGTCGCCGACGGGAGCCAAGGCGCGAAGGCTTTCCGCCTTTCCGTTTTCTTGTTTCTTTTTTGGGAAGCTCTCCGAGGACGCCTCGGTCCGCTTCGTCTCCTCCGGCGCTCCGGCGCCGACGCCGAGCGCCTTCTCGACACGCGTCGCCGCGGCGAGCTCGTCCCTGCCATCAGCGCGTACGTCGGCGCCGCCCTCGCCGAGCGAAAACGTTTGTCTCTTCTCCTCCGCTCGTTTCTTTTCCCGGCGCTCGCCCTCCTCGAGCGCCTTGAGCTCGTCCCTCCACGCCTCCGCGGCTTGGCCCGGGCGCCGCAACCGGAGCAGCGCGGCGCCGGCGCGCCCGCGCGCGGCGGCGCGCCCCGCGAAGTCCCCCACCTTCTCCGCGGCGGCCGCCGCGGACGCGAGGAGCGGCACCGCCGCGTGCAGGTCCCCCATGTCGAACAGGGCGATCCCCGCGAGCAGCAACGCGCCAGCCTGTTCGGCTTCGTCCGCGGACTCGGCGGCGGCTTCGACGAGCGCCCGCAGCTCCACCCGGGTCTTCTCCTCGTCCCCGAGCGCGCGGAAACACTCCGCGGCGATGGAGTGCGGCTTGATCGCGGAGGGCCCGCCCTCCCTCCTGGCCTGCATGAGCGCCGGGTTCAGGCCTTGCAGCGCCTCCTTGGGTCGGCCCATCCCGAGGTAACACCGCGCGGTCAGGCACGACAGAGCGTCCAGGAGCTCGCGTTCGTCGGCGCCGGACGCGAACGCGACGGACTCCTCGAGGTGCTCGATGGCGTCCGCGAACTTCCCTTCGCGCATCAACGCGCCCACCTCGGGCAGAACTTCCTGGTTGACACGTCGCAGGCCCTCCTGCTTGATCTGCTCGGGGGTGTACTTCTGCTCGGGGGCGGCGGGCGGTGCCCCCGCAGCCGCGGGGGCGCCGGACGCCGCGCCTTGGCCCGGCGCTTCGGGCGGCGGCGGCGGTGCCGCCCCGGCGGGCGCGACGCACGTCTTGCAGTGCTCCTTCCACACCTCGCGTTGGCACGCGGCGTTGCAGAAGTACGCCGCCTTACACTTACCGCATCGACGCAGACCCTCGAACGAGGCGTCGCAGTTCAGGCACCGCTTCCCCTCCTCGTCGTCCGAGTCGGCCATGACGAGGGAGTCTCGGAAAATCGTCGATCCGCCAGATGCCGAGGCGAACGAGATGCACCAGTCTCCGGGGTGCGTGTAACGGAACGCGGGGCGCGCACGCGCAGGTCGCGGCGCGCGTGTGAATGCCCTGCCGCACCTGTCGGTCGCACGCGTTCAGCGCGGCCCGCTCTGTGAGGCGCGCGACGGAACGAGCCCTTCGTTTCGTCCCGTGACCACTCCTTCCTTCACGTGCGTTGCCGTCGAAGACGGGCGGCGCTCGAAGAGGAATAAACGTCGACAACGAAACTGTTCAGCAAGTCCCTCCTTCGCTCCTCCCGACGCGCGCACTTCGCGAGGCGCGATGTGCGTCACGGCGGTGACCCTCGGCTCGTTCGCGGCGGTCCGTTTGTTTCCGGCTCCCAAGAAAGCGCGCGCGACAACGCGCGGCCGCGAGGGGGGTGGTTTCCGACGGAGACGCATGCCCATGGCGGCCTTATCCAGCTCCTCCGGAAAGGATGCGCGCGAGGTGCCTCTTCTGTTCCTCGACATCGACGGCGTGCTGAACCGCACCGCCACCGCGCCCCAGATCAACCTCGAGCAGGACAAGGTGGATCGTCTGCGCGACGTCCTGGACAAGAGCGGCGCGGACGTGGTGTTGTCCACGTACTGGCGCGCGTTCGAGGAGTACATCGCGTACACGTTCGGGAGGATGGGCGCGCAGAGCGAACGCGTCGTGGGTCGCACGCCCGGCAACCCCCATCTGCAGGACAGCGTCGCGCACGACGACGCCGTGAAGACGACGCGCATCGTGGAGATTGCGACGTACATGGAACAGAGGTTCGGCGCGGACCAGGCCGCCTGGCCCGACTTCGCCATCGTGGACGACAAGCAAGTCGTCCCGGACGGAAACGCGTGGTCGAGCCGGTTCGTGCGCACGACGCACGACGTTGGACTCACCGACGAGCTCGCCGCCGAGCTCTTAGGCGCGCTCACGGGCGTTCCGAGCGCCGTCGACGCGAGGTGAGCTTCCGTGAGCGTCTTAGACGAGCGCGCGTGGATCGAGTTATGTCGTTAACGGTGGTATAATACAGTGTTGCTATGTAATAACAGTCGAGCGACTTACGCGTCGTAGCGCCTGTCCGTGTCGTAGCGCCTGTCCGAGGGCGGCGGCCCGCCGCTCAGCGGCCGCCGCTGCAGCGACGGCTGCCGCTCGTACTGCGGCGACGGCTGCCGCCCGTACTGCGGCGACGGCTGCCGCCCGTACTGCGCCCGCTCGTCGCCGTCGCGACCGTACGCGCCGCCACCGCTCGGCGGCCTCCCCCCGTACCTCGGCGGGGGATCCGATTCCGTGATCCCCAGCCCGCCCCCGGCGGCCATCGCGCTGGGCCGCGTCCCCGTGGAAAGGCGCGCGCTGTCCCCCCCGGCCGCCGCCACCGCGCGCGCCACCTGGTCGGCGATGCGCGCCTGCGCCTGCTCGAGGTGCCCGAGGATGGTGCGCTGCGAGCGCTCCTGGAACGTGCGCTGCGCGTCGGACATGCCCGAGATGGTGCGCGACACCGCGTGCACCTGCTGCGCCAGGTCGCCCACCAGCGACTGCAACTGCGCGGTGCGCGCCTCGAGCGACCCGTCGCCCGCGTCTCGCGCCCCGGGCGTGGCGAACCCGCCGCCGTCCGGCGCGCGCGTCGCCGCCGCGCCGCCGCGCATCGCCGCCAGCGCCTCCCTGATCTCCGCGCGGAGCTCGCGCAGCTCGGCGTCCGAGGAGCTCGAGGGCAGCCTTCCCGAGAACGAAGCCGCCGCCGCCGCCGCGACGCGGGGCGCCAGAGGCGTCTGCGCGTTCGACCGCTCCGACCCGCCGTCGCGGCTCTCCGCGCTCGCGCCGGCGACGCTCCGCTGAGACGCCGTTTTCAGCGCCGACGAGCCGAAGCTGACGCTCCCGAGCGACACGCCCGTCTTGAGCGCCTTGGAGCTCACCGCCGCGGTCGCGCGCTCGAAGCGCTGTCCGGTCGAGTCGAAGGCGGTGCAGAACTGGAACCCGCTCTTGCCCTGCTCGGCGAACCACGTGGGCGCGGGGTCTCGCGGTACTCCCAGCAGCCGGTCAACTTTCTCGTGCAGCGCAAACAGGCCCGTGCCGACGCGGTGGTGCAGAAGGTCGACGGCGCGCGCCGCGTAAGCCGCCGAGTCGCTCTGGCGCAGCTGCGCGGGGAACACGGGGTAGGTTCCCGCCTCCGCCGCCACCACGTTCACCTCCCGCCGGCTCTTGTGCCCCCGGAACAGACGCTGCAGCGTGGTCGCCGCGCGCACTTTGATGCGCTGGATCTTCGCGCCCGCCGCGCCCAGGCCCGCGCCGTCCTCGCCGTACTCGATGCGGAGCTTCTTGAGGTAAAACCCCGGCCGCTCGTCCATCGAGCTGGTGAGCTCGGCGTACTCGCCGTCCTCCTCGAGGGTGCGGTACGCCTTGGTGTACGCCATGACCTCGTCGAAGAAGAGCCGGCGCAGCGACAGCAGCTTGAAGTGCGACGACATCTCGGGGAAGTGCTTCAAAGCGGTGAGAAGCACGTCGCGCTCGATGGTGTACAAGTCGCAAAACGTCACGGCGTGCGCGCTGTAGGCAACCTTGCCCTCCTTGTACAGCGACTCGACGCAAAAAACCTGCCCGGTGGTGATGATCTTCTGGCGGCAGATCGCCACGCCCTTGCGCACGATGAACATGCGGTCGCACCAGTCCCCGGGCACGATCACCTTCTCCTGCGGAGGGAACGTCTGCTGCTTGATGGAGAGCGTGAGCTGAATCACGAGCGCCTCCGGGCACTTCTTGAAAAAGTCAACCTTGGTAATCCACGTGTTCATACACAGCGTGATCTCCGCGCGCAGCGCCGGGGACATCTGCCTTAAGAGCGCGGTGTGCGCTTGGACGTTCGTGCTGGCCATCTTGTACTTGAAGTACTCGCGCAGCCGGATGCGCAGCGCCGGGTGCAGCTTGCCTTCGCCCAGGAACGAGTTCAACTCGCCCATCAGCGCGTAAAACTTGTTCTTCTTCTCGTTCGCCTGCGTGATCACGTTCCCCACGGCGCCGATGATGTAGCCGTACGCGAACGCGCCGACGAGCATCATTATCGAGCAGAAGATGCGCTCGGTGAGCGTGCTCGGCACGACATCGCCGTACCCGATCGTGGTCATGGTCATGGACGACCAGTAAAACGCGGCGAAGTAAATCTCGAGGTCCGAGACCACGCCGCGCGGGTCCATCCCCTCCGTCAGCAACCCGTTCTCCGTGTACTTGTTGAAGGCAGTGTAGTACATCCAGTTGTACTCCGCGTCTTCCAAGTCCGCGACGATCCCGAACGCGCACGCCATCCAGTGCGACGTCATGAGCGCCAGGATCACGAACTTCACCAGCTCCAGCTGCGAGTAGTCGATTTGGTACTGGGTCTCGAGGCGCTGGAAGATGCGCCCGGCGCGCAGGATGCGCAGCAGCTTCATCAGCCTCAACAGCCTAAGCACGCGCAGGATCTTGAGCTTGCCCACCGCGCCGTCCTTGAAGATGAGCGAAATGAGGTCGAAGGGCGTGATGGAGATGACGTCGATGGTGAACCAGCCCCTGAGGTACGTCTTGATGATCGTCGGGTGGTGGAAAATCAGCTGGCCGTCCTCCGGGTCAACGATGGCGACGAAAAAGTTGAGGAAGATGTCAAGCACGAACAGCGCATCCACCGACCGGTTGATCCAGAACATGATGCTCCACAGGCTCGTTTGCAGGAACGCCACCTCCACCGGCGTGACCACAGCGGTAAACAGAAGCAGCACCAGCGTCACCAGGTCCCACTTGCGCATGTACCACGTCCGCGGGGAGATCACCAAGGGCGACCGTTCCATGAACGCCTTGTGCTTGGTCATCATCTGCGCGCCCACGGCAACTTGCATGACGTCCAATTTGGCTTTCCCGGTGATGGTGTTCCCACCCTTCTCGTCGCCCTTCTCGTCGCCCGGAGTCAACCAAGTAGACTTGATCTGCGCGTGCAAGTCCTTTTCCTTCTCCTGCCGATCTTTGTACGAGGTCTCGCTCTCGCGGTTCTTGAATTTGCCCCGGTCCTCGTCGCCCCACCTGTCGTCGCTGATGCGATGCTCCTTGTCTTTTGAGGATCGCCTCTTCCCCTGGAAGGAATCTTCCCGCTCGGGTCTCCCGCGGGAGCGGGGGGGCGCGTACTCGTAGTCGTCATCGTCGTCGTCGTCCAGGCGCAAACTCCTGGAGCCTCTACCATTCCTGGACATGGTCGCCCGGCTAATCCGAGCGCCGCCGGTGCGTGCTGAGACGGCGCTCCCGCTCGATTCCCGAATCAGGTGTCCACTCTTTCCCCCGCAGAATTATGTCGTGACGCGTCGAGACGCGAATACGATTCACGCGAGCCGCACGAGCACCGCTGCGGGGACGCCGCGCTGACTCACCCGACGCAGTCGACTGGCGTCACCCGAAAGTCCGCGCACGATGGACCGGTGCGCCTGCCGCTATGTCCCGCGCTGGGGTCCTCGGGCCGGGCAGAATCCTCGAAGTCGTAGACACGAAATTTGTTAGCGCCGTGACGCTGTCACCCCTGCTCATTTCTGGACGCATCGTTCAATGTCGCGCTTGATGAAGAGATCTCGATTCTCGGGGCAAAAGAAAAAGGGCACTTGGCAAAAAGCAAACAACGAAGGTCCGCGACGCCGCGCGCCCAGTGCTAAGGTGCGCCGGGATGGCGAAGAAAAAGAAGGCGGGCGGTGGCGCGCCCCCCGACGTGACGGGGTGGTCGCAGTGGGAGGAGGAGCTCACAGCGCTGCAGGCGATATACGAGGACGACTTCTCCTTCGACGAGCGCGAACGCAAGCAGTATCGCATCCGGGTGTCGCTCGCAGCCTCCGGCGATTGGACGGGCGGCGACGACCCGGTTGCGGTCCTCGTGGTGCGGCACGCCCCCGGGTACCCGCGACGCCCCCCGGGGGTGAAGCTCGACGCCGAGGAAAGCCGGGGCTTCCCCCGAGATCGCCTGGAGGCGTTCGAGACTGCGCTCGAGACGCAAGCCGCCGAGCTCGCCTCTAGTCTCGAGGGCGACGTCATGGTGTTCAACCTGGTGGAGGCGCTGCGCGACGCCTTGGCGGAGGAGACGCTCGGCGGGTCCGTCGAAGGCACCGCCGGCGACCCGGCCGCGCGTGAGGGCGCGCGCGGAGGCAAAAGCCAGACGGGATCGTCCGGGGCGGGCGGTGCCGACGCGGACGGCGCCGAGCGCGCCGAGGCGGACCGAGCCCGGGACGCGCTCGGGGACCTCGACGACTTCGGCGAGGCATTCGGGGACTTCGCGCTTCACGAGGAGGACGACTGGGAAGAAATGGCCGTCGCGGCGGCGGCGGCGGCGGCGAGCGCCGGCGACGCGGCGCCCCGCGGCCTGCCGACCATGGCGCGGCAGAGGCTGCGCGCGGCGTCGAGGCGGCGCGTCGCGCAGATTGAGCCGGAGCCGGTCTCGGCGGCGGCGGCGAGGAAAGAGGAGAAAGCCGAGGCGTCAGCGCCGCCGCGCGCGGCGACCCCGAAGCTGAAGCACGAGCAAGCGTTGGATGAACACGACGCGGCGTCGACATCTTCCTCTTCATCCGAAGTGGTGTCCGATGAGACTTCGTCGGACGAAGAATCGTCCGACGAAGAATCTTCGGGCTCAACCGCGGCGGAGCGCCGGTCGGCTGGACGCCGCCGCGAACGCGTCGGCGAGAAAAAAAGCGGGTCGTCCGCGCCTCGCGACTGGTTGCGCGCGGACGCCTCCTCGCGAGGGCACGGCAGCTCTTCCGACTTCGTGGATACGCTCGTGCGCGGCCTGGAGTACATGGGGTCTGCTGTGCATTCCAGCCACGCGGGTGCGTACTCCTCGGAACCCGACGACGAGGACGACCCGGATTTTAACGAAGGCGACGAGCGCGCGACAAGCGAGGACGACGACGCGGACGCGGCAAAACGCGAGCGGAGGTTACATCTTCTCGTCGGCCACCTCCTGCGTTTGCTGTGCGACTCGAACGGAGGTCCGCTGCCGCACGCGCTCCCCGCGCTCACGTCGCAGCTCCGCGCGTGCGGCGTCCTGCCGCGCTGGCTTCGCGAGGTTCTGCTGCATCGACCGCGACACTTCGACCGCGCGTTCCGCCGCGCGTTCGACGCAGAGGGACGCGCCGCTGCAGCCCGGCTGGACGGCGACCCGGCGACGCAGTGGGCAGCGCAGAGGTTTTGGGGGGACGCTGCGTCCGACCCGCGGTTTTTGTCGTCTGGAGCGCCCGTGGTGGGTGACGCGCAGCCGCGAAGCGCGAGTCGGCTCGGGAAACGACCGGGCGAAGAGACGTCGGCGCGACACCCGCCTTCGCCGCTGGCGGCGCTCGGTCTGGATATGCCGCCCGCGCCTTCTTCCGACGCGCGCTCGGCGCTGCCTCCTTCGCGGTACGAGACGGATTTCCAGGAGATCCGTCAGCTCGGCCGCGGCGCGTTCGGCCGAGTCGCGCTCGCGGTGAACCGCCTGGACGGCCGCGAGTACGCGATCAAGAAGATCAGGATGGCCACCCACTCGGGTGCGACGGTTTCGCCGGCGGCGGCGGCGCGCGTGCTCCGCGAGGTGGCCACGTTGTCCCGCCTGGAGCACGCCTCCGTGGTGCGGTACAACCAGGCCTGGGTCGAAGACGCCGTGGAGACGCGGGGCAAAGACCGGCGCGCGAGCGGCGTGGACGACTCCGCGGACGGCACGAGCGACGAAGCCGCCGCGTGGGGCGCGACGGAGACTTCGGACGATTTCGGCGCGACGGGAACCGGCACGGGAACCGGCACGGGTCGTCCTTTATCGCGCGCCGGCTTCGCAGGCCCCAAGCCGGTGACTTGGCTGCACATACAGATGGAATACTGCCGGTCCAACTTGCGCGATGTGCTCGACCGCGAGTCCGCGGCGTCTGCGCCGGTGGACGAGGAGCGCGCGTGGGCGTGGATGCGGCAGATCCTAGAGGGCTTGGCGCACATCCACGCGCAGGGCATCGCGCACCGCGACTTGAAGCCCGGGAACATCTTCGTCGACCAGCGGGGGCAACTGAAGATCGGCGACTTCGGGCTCGCCAAGTTCGACGCGGGGGGTGGGTTCGGCGGCGCGGACGACCCCAGCGCTGCCGCGGAGGCGGCGCGGGAAGCCGCGGAGGTTCTGGGGAGCCGCGACGAGCGCGACACGGGCGCGGTGGGCACGTATCTGTACACCGCGCCCGAAATCGACTCCGGGGACCCGCACCAGAGCTCGAAGGTTGACCTTTACAGCGCCGGCATCGTGTTCTACGAGATGCTCCGCCGCTTCTCCACCGGGATGGAACGCGCGGTCGAGCTGGGCGCGCTCCGCGCGGCGAAACCGAAGAGTGGCTCCAGCGGCGCCGCCGACGTGGCCGGCGTCGCGCCGGAGGATTTCCGGGCAAAGTTCACGCAACAGACGGCGCTGGTCGCCGCGTTGCTCGCGCCCGACCCGAGCGAGCGACCCAGCGCCTCCGAGGTGCTCTCCAGCGGGTTCCTCCCTCCGAAGGGGGGGGACGAGGCGCTCGAGGACGTGCTCCGCGCGGTCGATCTCGGAGGCCCCGAGCACGACGTGGTGGTCGAGCGGCTCACCGCCGAGGGCGGCGCCGGCGCCAGACTCGCGGCGCGCGCCGCCGCCGCCGACCGCGGCGCGCCCGCGACCATGGACGCCGCGCCCGCGGACCGCATGCTCGCGGCGCTCCGGAGCGCCTTCAGGCGCCACGGCGCGAGTCCGCTGTCGAGTCGCGCCGTGACGTGGGCGTCGGAGACGTTCGCGTCTGACCGCGACGCGGACAACGCCGCCGCCGCCGCGGACGACGCCGCCGCGCGTCGTCCGCTGGGCGAATCGAGTCGGGACGCGCACGTGCTTCTCTCCCGCTCGGGCGCGCTCGTGACGCTTCGCCGCGACCTGCGGTCGTCGCTCGTGCAGCAGGTCACCGCCGAGCAGGCGACGACCCTGCGCGCGTCCTGCGTCGGCGTCACGTTCCGCGGCGGCGCCGCGCGCGCCGGCGGCGACGTCGAGAGCGGCGCGGCGGAGAAAGCCGCGGGCCCCGGCCCCGGCTCGTGGGGGGGCCTTCCCCGCGAGCACGTCCAGGCGGACTTCGACATCATCGCGCCTCGCGACGCTGTGGACGCCTCAGTGCTGGACGCAGAGACGATCAAGTGCGCGTGGGACGCGCTCGTCGAGCGGGGCATCGCGCCCCGCGTCGCGCTCGGGCACAGGCGGCTCGCCGGGGCGGCGTGGTCGGCGGCGGGCGTCGACTCGAGGCTGCGCCCGCGCGTCGCCGCGGCGCTGCGCCGCGCCGGCGACGCGCCGGCCGCGCGGGCGGCGCTTCGCCTCGCGGACCGCGAGGTGTGCGATCGCGTCGGCGAGCTCCACGCGTTCGGCGCGGAGGCGTGCGCGACGGCGTCGGACCTCGCGGATGCCGCCGCGCGCCTGGCGGCGCGCCTGGCGGCGAGCGGGACCGCCGACGAGAAGGCGGCGACCCGCGCGGCGCGCGCGGTGGAGCACCTGTGCTCGGTCGCGTCGCACCTGGAGGCGATGGGCGTGCCCGCGCCTCACGTGCGCGTCGTGCCCCTGCTCACGCCGCCGGAGACGTACCACTGCTCGAGTTACTTCGAGATTGTCGTTCCGAGGCCGGGACCGGCGACCGGCCGCGACGGCGACGCGCCGCTCGCCTCGCCGCACGCCGTGGTGGCCGCCGGCGGCCGATACGACGCGTGGCTGGCGGCGGCGTGGCGCGCGCGCGGCCCCGGCTCGTCCTACGCCTTCGACGGCGTCTCGCGGCGCGGCGCCGACGCCGGCGAATACCTGCACGCCCCGCCGGGCGGCGTGGGCGTGAGCGTCGCGGTGCGCAAAGCCGCCGCGCTCGCCGAGCGCTTCCGCGCCGAGCGCTTCCGCTCGCGCTCGCGCGCCGACGCCGCGGGCCTCTCGCCGCTCGCCGGCGGGACCCACTCCGCGCACTCGGGGGCGAGCGTCCCCGCGGCCATCTCCGCCGCCGCCGCGACGGATGTGGTTGTGTGCGCGCGCGGCGGCGGCGGGCTGCTCTCCGAGCGCCTGCATCTCGCGGCCGAGCTCTGGAAAGCCGGGCTGCGCGCGGAGACGCCGCCGTCGGCGTGCCCGAGCGCGACGGAGCAGTTCGCGCACGCCGCCGAGCGCGGCGCGCGGTTCATGGTGACGCTCGACGCGGTGGCGCTCGGCGCGGGCGAGCGCGTGCGCGTCAAGTCGCTGGTCAAGAACGGGGGCGAGTTCGAGTGCGCGCGCGCGGAGGTGGTGGAGGCGCTGCGGGGGGCGCTGGCCAGGCGCGGGAACGGCGGCGGGGGCGCGTAGAACGAGTACGGTAAATTTAGCATAGTCTATAACTTTCGGACCCGTCCGTAACCCAACATTTTTGAATTGTTCAAAATGTTTGAATCGTCCATCGAACTGTCGAACAGCCTTGTGTTGATTTTTCTCCTGTTGTCTCCAAACTCCAAGTTATACCAAATTCATCGACGAGCCACGACGTCGTCTGCGGTCCCTCGCCCGGCCCTCGCCGGTCATTTCGGACCGCGACGTGCGTGCATGAGCCAGACGCGCGTCGCGGTGACGGCTCTGTGCGTGGTGACGATATCGACGGCGCTCGGTATCGAGTACATCCACCGCGAGCAGACCGAAGAAAAACTCAGGCTCCGCGAGGGCGTCATTCGCGACCGGGAGCTTCTGAGGCGGAAAGAAGCGCTTCGAGGCGGGCGCGATGCCGGTGAGCACGCGCCGGATGAGCGCCGGCGGGGATGAGTACGCTCGACCGAGGTATCATCCCACCGATAGACCTTCAGAGTCGCCGCACAGGACGCGTCGGGTGCGAGCACGCACGCCCGTCGAGGACGACGCGACCCCGACGAGGCGCCCTCGACGAACCGTCGCGCGAAGCGACATCGAGCCTCGTCGTGGTGTGGTCTCGCGCGTTGTCGCCGCGCCCGCCGCGATCCTCGCGCTTCTTTTGGCGTTGATCGGCAATGTGCTCTCCGGGATCCTCGACGCCGTCGCGACCGCCGCGGGGGCGCTCGGGGACGCTCTCGTCGACGTCGCGCGAGCGGCATCGAATTGCGTGACTGATGTGTTCCTCGCGCTCGTTCGCGCGATCTTCTCGGCGTTTGAAGGAACGCGGTCCCTCGTCGCCGCGGGGGTCGGTCTGCTCGTGGCCTCGGTCGTCGGTGGCTTCGAAGCGGTGGTGTCCGGCGTATTCGCAGTGCTGAGCGACATCGGTTTTGCCATCGTCACCGGTATGAAGGCGATCGGCGCCGGGCTCGCCGCGGCGGCGACCGCCGGCGCGAACGGCGTCGGAGCCCTTTTACGCGCCGTCGGTTCCGCGTTGGTCGCGGCGGCGAGCGCGTTCGCGGAGAGCCTCGTGAATCTGTTGGAGGCGGTCGGGTCGGGGGTCGTTGCGGTTGCGGCGGCATGCGCCGGCGGCGCGTTGGCTGTCGCACGGGCACTCCGGTCGGGGCTCGTCGCGGCTTTGAAGGCGTTCGCGGACGGCGTCGTGCTTCTATTAGAAGCGGTCGGTTCGGGGATGGTCGCGGCGGTGAACGCCGTCGCCGGTGCGGTCTTCGGTTCGGGGCTGTCTGTCGCGGCGAACTCCGTCGCCGGCGCCCTCTCTTCCGCTTTCGACGCGATCCTCTCGGGAACACTTGCGGTGTTGAATGTGGCGGTCTCCGGTATCGTCGCGGCGTTGGAAACGATCGGTTCGGGGCTGTTTGCGGCGATACACGCCGTCGCCGGTGCGGTCGCCGCCGGGATCCGGGCTATATGTTCGGGAGGACCGGCGGCGGCGAAGACTGTCGCCGTCGCCGTTCTCGGCGCGCCAGCCGCGTGCGTCGGCGTCGTGTCGATCGTTCTGAACGTCTCAGCTGATGGCGTAGCGTTGGGTGTCCAAACCATCGACGGCGTCGTCGGTGGCGTCGCGACAGATGTTTACGGCGCCGTGGCTGCTGTGGCGCGGGCCGTCGCCGCCGCGGGTCTGGCGCTGCTCCGCGCGCTCGGCGCCGCGTCGGTTGTCGCGGCGCGCGCGACGTGGGATTTGTTCGCGTTCGCGATTTCCCCCGTCACCTACGTCGCGCGCTTGGTTGTCTCCGCGCTCGTGTCGGGGATCGCGCTGGGTCTGGTGGTCGTCGTCGACGCGTTGATCGACGGGCTCGAACGCGTGGGGGGGGTGCTCGAAACTGGCGCGACCGGGATCGTCGTCGGCGCGCGCGCGGGCGCCGCCGGCGTATTCGGTTTCGTTTCGGTCGTCTCGGTGCCGGCGGCGCTCGCCGCCCCGGTCGCGCGTGCGGTCGGCGCGGTCGGCACGCTCGGTTCGGCGCTCGTGCCGCCCTTCTTGACTCGGCGGGGCGCGTCGGCGGAGACGGCGCCGAGCGACGACGAGGGGGACGACGCGTACGCGCGCGCGAAACGCTCTGTCCGCGCGCGCGACGGAACGCCGCGCGCGCGCCGGCGCGTTTCATCGAGAATCGAGCCAGGGACGTCGTTGGCGACAACGACGACTCACAGGCGCACGTCTCGGCGCGTCGCCGTCTCGGTGGACGTCTCGCCTCCCGCGGCGACGCCGCGGACCCGCGCGCCGGCGCGTCGCGCTTCGGTGGCGGCGAGGCGCGCCGCGAAACCGTCATTTCCGCGCCGCGTCGGCGTCGCGCTTCTCGGCGCGGCGTCGAGTCTGGATCCGCGACCGCTGGGAAGCGCAGTTTCGCGATCCGTCGCGTCCACGATCGCCGCCGCGCTCGAGACGGTCGTCTCGGCGCTCGTCGCGTCGTCCGGCGTCGTCGGCTCAGGCTCCGTTTCCGCGATAGAATCCGTGCTTTCCGGGACGCGGGAGGCGCGTCGCGCCGTCGTTTCGTTCGTCGCCGACGCCCTCGAAGCTCTCGGCTCGGGGCTCGTCCTCGCGCTGAACGCCGCCGCGTCCGCCGTCGCCGGCGCCTTCGACGCGATTCTCGCGGGGGCGCTCGCGGCGCTGAGCGCGCTAGGTGCTGCGACGGTTTCGTGGCTCCAGGCTCTCCGGGTGGTGCTGGGCGCGATCGGAGCGGGTATCCTCGAGTCGGCCGCGCGCGCGTCGACCGCGCTCGTCGACGCCGCGACGACGCTTCTCGACGGCGCCGCCGACTGCGTGGGGATCGGGGTCGAGGCCCTGGATCGGTTCTGCCGCGCCGTCGCGCGCGGCGTCGCCGACGCGTTCCGAGCGGTCGGCGCAGTATCGATCGCGGCCGCGAGCGCCGCCGCCGCGGGCACCGCCGCCGTCTGGGCGGCGCTCGGCGCGGGCCTGCTCGCCGTCTGCGGTTTCGTCGTCTCGAGCGTCGTCGCCGTCTTGGAAGCGATCGTCTCGGGGTTCGCCGCGGGGGAGCGCGCGTTCGCCGCCTTCGCCGTCTCCGCGCTCGGCGCGCTGGTCGACGGACTTCTCGGCGGCGGCGCGCGCGCGGCGGCGGCGCTCGTGCTCGGCGCGAAGCTGCTCTTGAACGGCGCCGCGGACGGCGTGGCGTTCGGTATCGAGACGCTCCAACGCGCCGCGGCGGGCCTGGCGCGCGCGCTTTTCGCCGCGTGCGCGGCGGTTGGTCGATTTTCCGTCGCGGCGGTGAAGAAAACGGCGTTCGCGGCGGTGCGCGGCGCGGAAACCGTCGGGAAAGGCGTCGTCGTCGCGGCGGTCGCCGCTGTCATCGCCTTGGTGGGCGTGTTTGAAACCGCCTGGGTGGGGGTCAGCATGGCGATCAGAGGCGTCGCCGCGTTCGTGACGACGGCGCTCGACGCCGCCGCCGACGGCGTGGGCTTCGGCGCGCGCGCAATCGACGCCGCCGCCGCCGCCGCCGCCGCCGCCGCGTCGACTATCGGCGCCGCGGCGCTCGCCGCCGCGGCGGCGTGCGTGCGCGCCGCGTCGGCTGCCGCGAACGCCTTTGGGTATCGCGCCGTGTCGACAGTGAACGCCGCCGGCTTCGCGGTCTCACTCGTGCTCTCGGCCCTCGGCGGTACCGCGTCGACGGCGCTGGACGCCGCCGCGGACGCCGTCGGCGTCGTCGTCGCCGCCGTCGACGGCGTCGTCGTCGCCGGCGCCGGCGCGGCGTGGGGCCTGTTCGCGGCGGTCGTTTCCGGGCTCGCCGCCGCAGGCGAAGCCTCGGCGTCCGGTTTTGTGGGCGGCGCGAAACGCACGGTGCATGTCCTGTTCTTGACGCTGGGCGGTATCGCGAACGCCGTTTCCGGTGTGTCCCTCGCGGCGCGCGACGCGGCGGAGGCGGGTCTCGACGCAGCCGCCGACGGCGCGGCGCTCGTCGCGCGCGTCCTCGGCGGCGTTCTCGTCTCCGTCGTCGCCGCGGCCGCCGGCGCCTCGAAATCGGCCGGAGATGGACTGGTCGCGGGCGCGTCCTCGGGGGCGTCCTCGGTCGCGAAGATGCTCATCCTCGTCGCATCCAGCGCGCTCGCGGCTATCGTCGAGGCGTCCTCGGCCGTCGCCGCCGCGCCGGCGGCGCTCGCGTCGGCGGCGCGCGCCGCCGCGCGCCCCGTGGAAACCGCCGTCTCGACGACGGCGCGATTCGCGGGGATCGCGGCGCTTGCGCGCGCGATGCGACCGGTCGCGTCGCTCCTCGCACCGGTGGCGCGACCGGTGGGGTACCTGATCTTCCGGGTCTTGCCGATCGCCCCGATCGGGGGTCTCGCGGTGCGCGTGGGCACGGCGGCCGCCGCGAAGGCGGTCGCCGCGGCGGAAGCCGCCGCCGCCGCCGCCGCGTACGTCGCGCGAACCGCCCTCAAAGGCGCCGCGCTCGCGGCGATCGCCGCCGCCCTCGCCCTCGTTGGCGTCGTGGAGGCCACGTGCGTGGGGGCGGTCGCGGCGGTACGAGTCGTCGCCGCCGGACTGGTGTACGCCTGTTCTGCCGTCGCTGGGGCGGCGGTCTCCGTTCTGGACCGCGCAGCCGACGGCGTGGGACTCGGCGTCTGGGTGCTCGATCGGGCGGCGAGCGCCGCCGCGAACGGCGTCGCCGCGGCGTGCCGAGCCGGCGGCGCGGGTTCGACGCGCGTCGCGAAGGCCCTCACGGGTTTCGTTTCCGGTGCCGTCAAAGCGCTCGGATCGGGCATTCTCATGACCGCGAAGACAACAATTCACGCGATCGCACTCGCGGCGATCGTGACGCGCGACGCCGCGCTGGCCGCGCTGAGCCGCGCCGCCGACGGCGTCGGGACGGGGGTGGACGCCGTGGACGGCGCCGTCGCCGCCGTCGTCGCCGCCGCCGCCGCCGCCGCGCGCGCGGCGACCGGGGCGCTCGCGTTCCTCGTCGTGCGCGTCGCGCGATCCATCGGAGCTGGGGTCGCGTATGTATCGTGGGGGCTCGCGGCTGTCGTCGCGCACGTAGCCCGCTCCGCGGCGCGCGCGGTTGCGAAGACGGCGCACGCCGCCGCCGACGGCGTCGGCGGCGGCGTCGAAGGCGTCAACCTCGCGCTCGAATCAGTCACCGCCGCCGTTTCGTTCGCGGCGCGCGCCGGCGCAGCCTCGGCGGTGCGTTTCGCGCAGACGTGCGCGTCGTTCGCCTTCGCCGCACTCGTGCGCCCGGTCGTCGTCGCGCTTCGCGTCGCGCTCCGCGCGTGCGTCGCGGTGGCTCGCGCGGCGGTCGCACTCGCCGCCGCCGCCGCGTCAGCGGCGCGCGCGGCGCGGCGCTGGGCGTTCCCGGCAGACTCGGCGGCGAGGCACACGCGGCGCGCGGACTCGCGCCGCGCGGTCGCGCGCCTGGCGGCCGCGCTCGCGCGCCTGGCCCACCGCGCGCGCCTCGCGCGCGCCGCGCTCTCGCGCCTCTGGCGCGAGCTGGCTGTGATCGCCGGCGAAAACGTCGCGGCGGCGCGCGAGCGGTGGGCGTACCCGGCGGCGCGCGCCGCGGGGAAAGCCGCCGCGCGCCTCGGACTGGCGCCGCGCGGCGACGCGCGGCGCCGCCGCCGCGACCCCGCCGTCGCGGAGGCCGAGGCGGAGGGGTACACGCCCGCGCCGCGAGGCACGCTCAGCAGACTCGGCGCGATGTCCCCCCTGGTGGTCCCTTTTTCGCCGCAGGTGCTCTCGCCGTACTCGCCCGCGTCCCCGCGCGCGTGGACGCGAGGCGCGGCGCGCGCGGCCCGCGAGCCGCTGGCGCGGCGCGCGGCGCGCGCGGCGGCGGCGGCGGCGGCGCGCGCGGCGCGCGGCGGCGAGGCGCGCGCGCGGGCGTTCGCGGCGCGCGTTCTGGGCGAGATCGCCTCGCGCGTCCCCGATATGGGCACGGACGCGCGGCGCACGCTGGACATGACCGTCTTCGCGTGCCTGTGCGTGATCCCGGTGGCGTTCGCGTACGTCAGCGCGCTGCGCAAGTCGGGCCTGCGCGTGCTGGTGCTGCTGGCGGGCGCGACGTGCTTCGTGTGCTACTACGCGACTCGCCGGCTTACGGGCACGGTGCAGCGTCTGACGCTGCAGCGCGGCATGTTCGGGTACGACATCAACAAGAAGGGCACGCCCGCGGGCGACGTGCGTGTCCCCGAGGCTGCGGGTCTCGCGCCGGCCGCGGTGTTCCTGGCGTCCCTGAGTGTGCTCCAGGTGGCGCACATGTGGCTCGGGGGCGAGGGCGCCAAGGAGTGGGCGGTTGAGCACAACAGCGCGCTGGCGACCATCGGGTTCGCCGTGTTCCTGGGGTTCGTGGACGACGTCCTGGAACTGCCGTGGCGCGCGAAGATGATCCTGCCCGCGTTCGCGGCGATGCCCCTGCTCCTGTCCTACGCCGGCTCGACCACCATCCTGGTCCCCAGGCCGCTCAGAAGGGCGCTGGAGCTCGTGCTCGGGGCGGGCGCCGGCGACCTCGGCCTGCTCGACCTCGGCCCGCTGTACTACGTCTACATGTTCCTGCTCACGATTTTCTGCACCAACTCCATCAACATCCACGCGGGGATCAACGGGCTGGAGGCGGGCCAGAGCGCCGTGATCGCGGCAGCGATGGTGCTCCTGAACGTGTGCACGATCGCGGCGACGGGCGAGCGCGCGCCCGAGGTGGGCCAGACGCTCGCGGCGGCGATGACCCCGGCCGAGGCGATGAAGCGCGCGCTCGCGTTGCGCGCCGCGCTCGGCGGAGACAGCGCCTTCGCGCGGAGCGCGGCGGCGGAGGCGGCGGCGCTGGCACAGGGCGACGTGGCGGGCGCGAGCATGCACGACGCGCACATCTTCTCGCTGTGCCTCACCGCGCCGTTTCTGGCGTGCACGCTGGGCCTGCTGGCGCACAACTGGTACCCCTCGAAGGTTTTCGTCGGCGACACGTACACGTACTTCGCCGGAATGACGCTGGGCGTCGCGGGCATCTTGGGACACTTCTCGGAGACGCTCGTGCTGTTCTTCCTGCCGCAGATCGCCAACTTCCTGTACAGCGCGCCGCAGCTGTTCAAGCTCGTGCCGTGTCCGAGGCACAGGCTCCCGCGCCTGGACATACACACGGGCCTGCTGCACCCGAGCTTCGTCACCCAGGAGGAGGGGGAAACGCGCGTCAACATGAACCTGGTGAATGCGTTCCTGCAAATGCTCGGCCCGCAAACCGAGCGGACGCTGTGTCTGGCGATGCTCACGTTGCAAGCGGGGTGCTGCGCCGCGGGGTTCGGCGTGCGTGCCATCTTGACGGGGGTGTGGAAATAGAGCGTGTGCGTGTCGGCAGTTAGACTGCCACCGAAAGTGATTATATATGTGTAGAGCGGCACGGTCCCGCGCGTTTGTTACAAAGCTTTCCAAACGCTATCGAACCGGTAAAGTCGGCAAAATAATCGTGAGCGTTTTCCGCTTGGAGCTGAACTTGGCCGTCGCTCCCTCCGGGTCGGCGCGTTTCGGGAGCGTCACCGCGAGCGCGTACTCCGGCGAAATCAGCGAAAGCGCGGTCTCGCTCGTGTCTAGATCCACGGACGCCATACCCCCCCGGAGCTCGGGCATCTGCACCACGATTTCCACGGACGCCGAATCGGAGGCGATCGACAGCGCGTACTCCGGAACGCGCTTCGACGACTCCTTCGCGACTGTCGCGCCTGTTTTGTTTTTCGACCGTTCCGGCTCGCCGTGAGGTTTCGCCACATCCGAACGCGGCTCGCTCGCCCGCGTCTCGCTCGCCGCCTTGGTCTTCGGGTGGCCGATGCCCACCTCCTGCTTTCCCCCCGGTTCCGAGCCTTTCGCGTACACGCCAGGCGCGGACGTGTCGAGCCGCCCGGTCTCCGCGTACTGCCGCGTGACGCGCTCGAAGTCCTCGCCGCGGAGCGCCCCCGAGTCAATCACGTGGCAGTTTTTCCGGACGTTCTCCGGGATGTGCCCCAGCGGGTCGTACTGCTCGCCGGGCTTGGGTATGCCCTCCGCGGAGCCCTCGGGGTAAAGCTCCGCGCCGAGCCCCGCGGCGGACGACAGGAACCCTTTCTTGATGGGTTTCTCGGCGCGCCGCGCCGCGGGCCGCGCGGGGGGCTCGGCGGCTCGCGCGGAGGAAGCGGACGCGACGGCGTCTTCCAAACGCTCCGCTGTCGCCTCGTCCTTCTCGGCGCGAGGCTCCGCGTCGTCCTTCTCGTCCGCGAACACGGGAAAGGCGTGCGTGTTGTCTTTGTTCTCGCCGCCGGGCCCTTTGTACCGCGCCACCTCCATCACGGTGTTCCGCCCGGGCGCCAAGTCGACGCCGTGGTCCTCCGCGACGTTCTTCGCCGCGATGTCCACGAGGTAGTCCCGGAAGTGCTCCTTCGTCACGGACTTGCCGCCGGTCAGCGCGCGGCGCACGACGCCGGGGTGGAACAGCACGTCCACCGCGGTCGCGGCGTGGCCGTCCGAGTCCAGCATGGGCCGCGTGGGCCCCACCAGCACGGGCACGCGCGCGTTGCCGAGCCCCCAGGTGTCCAGATGCTCATCGGACACGGGCACGAGGTTGGCGCCGCACACGGGATCGATGCGGGGGTGGCTGCACACGTTCACGAACACCTTACCGCCCGCCTGCGAAGTGGTCGACGTCGACGGGGGACGCGGGCCGGTCGGCGACGGTCAGCGGGGGCGCGAGGCAGCACGGACGAGCAGAGGAGGCGACCGAGTCGGAGACGAAAACGGCGATCGCGGTCCACGCACCTCGATCCAACGCGCGCGTTGGCCCTTGAAGCAGAACCCCGCCTCGGGGACGAGCATCACCGTCCCAGGCGGGGCCCGCATCTCGACTGGAGAGGTGAGCGGCCACCGGACACCCACCGCCTGTGCGTGAACGAGTGACGGGCCGCGCAGTCAACGCGGGAGTTTCCTCGGATGAAGATTCGCGCGGGCAGTGGTGGACTAAAACTTCACGACGAAAGGTGCCGACACACACAATGCAAGTGAAAGTACTGGAGCTACTACCTTGAAGGTACGTCGTAACTTTTTCTCTCCTCGCTACCGCCCCGGTAACCTCCTCTGCCGTATCTCCGCCAGCTCCACCGCCAGCCCGTCCGCCCTGTGCGTCGCGTCCTCCAGCGCCTTGACGCAGTCTGCGTCCTTCGCTGCGCCGGCGCGCTTCAAGTACGTCGAGATTATTTCGATTCTGTCTCGCGGCATCACGAAGATGCCTTCGCGCCTCGTCTCGGCGTCCTCCATCTGCCGCAGCGTCTCGTCCCCAGCGACCATCTCCCCGAAGACGGTGTACTTGTTGTCAAGGTGCGGCGCGTTCCCGAGCAGGATGCTGAACGAGCTCGTGCCCGAGTCGGGGTCGTCGTATCGCCCCATCGAAAGCGTACCGCGCCTGTGGACGACAGTCGATTGGAACTCCCCGGGGACGGCGTCGCTCGCGATTTCCTTCTGGAACGCGTCCAGAGGCGCGCGTCGACCGCCCACCACGTCGGCGACCTGCGCGACAAAGCCCTTGTCCACTCGAAAGAAGTGGTTCGTGTCGTACGCGCCTCGCCTGAACAGCTCGAGGATGTGTCGAGAAGTCACGGGCGCGACGTCCTTGTAGAACGCGAGCTCGATGTTTCCTTTCGTCGTCTGAAGCACCACTCTCTCATCGAGCAGCTCCTGCGCGTGCGCTCCAAAGGGGAGGCAAGCGACGAGCGCGAAGAGCACAGCGAGGCGGGCCGCAGTGCGGAGACGCATGTTGTGTCGTCGCGCGCGCGTCCCGGGAATGGCCCGGGAAGGGGAGGAGACGCCCTGATGAAACCTTTTGTTGACGACAACTGGAAATTTCTTTGTTTATTTGTGATTTCAATCGACTTGTCCTAGGCTCACAGTGGTCGCCGCGCCGGGGGGGCGCGTGCGTCCGGGAGGCGACGGCGTGGACGACGGTATCTTCGCCGTTATTCTTCGCGTGACACGGGTGGGACGAGAGAGACCGAGGGGTTCGGCGAAGACAGCAGGCGTGGCCCACCGGCGTCACGAGCGATGCGCACGGCACCAGACACGTTCGCGTCGGACGAGCACGCGGTGGTTCTCGACGTGGACGGGCTCGTCTCCCCTCCCGCGGTATCGGCTTCCGGGCACTTCGACGACGGTATCGACACGCGCGGCGCTCTGCGTGGCCTGCGGCCCAGACGTTTGCGCGCCGCGGACATGGACGAGTGCGTCCGACTCCACCGGCGTCTGTTTCCCATCGAGTACGAGAGGCGCTTCTACGACGCGGCGGTTTCCGAGACGGAGAACGTCGTGACGCTGGGCGCGTTCGAGCCGACCGCGAGCGGCGTTTCCGGCGCGGCGACCGCGCCCGAACGCATGGTCGCCGTGGTTACCGCCCGCGTGCAGGCCCGAATCGAGGACGAGGACAAGCCCGTGCGGAGGTTCCTCCGGCGCGACGCGCGCTTCGTCGCCGGCGCGCTCAAGACGTTTCTCCGGAAAATGTGGCGACGCGTTCGCGCGCGGTACCCGCGCGGGTCCGAACCCGGGACCACTTCGTTCGGCAGACCGGTCTTTACCACCCCCGACGCGAGCGAGTACACGCCGTACGTATACGTGCTGACGGTCGGGGTGGACGCCGAGTACAGGCGCAGAGGCATCGCTAAGGCGCTGCTCGAGCGCACGCTGTCTCGCGCGGCGAAAGAGCGCGGGTGCGCGGTGGCGTACCTGCACGTCATCTCGCACGACGTCGGGGCGCTCCGCATGTACGAGTCGCTGGGGTTCGAGGTGGTGGGCAAGCACGTCGACTTCTACACCCTGGACCCCGCGCAGATCCCTGTCCCGGGGAAAACGCGGTACGACGCGATCCTGCTTGGGAGGGCGTGCGAGCGGGAAAAAAGAAGCCTTCTCGAGTGCTTCGACGGGTTCGACCGCCGCGGGGGTTCCTCCGGATTCTCGAACCGAGGACGCGGGAAACGCGCGTCGCCTCTCGCGGCGACGGCGAGGCGGTGGGACGAGCTGTGTCGCTCGGTACTCGCCGCGGCGTGCGGCAGCCGACGCAAGGCGCGCCGGCGGATATCGTGGGGCGCGGAGCACCAAAACTAGCTTTGGTACATAGCGCGACGAAGTGACGACACTACCTGTAGTCTAGCGAGTTCATACGTAGAGCGAAAAAGAATGGCAGTCTATCACTGATTACAGAGTTGCCCCTTCCCGCGGCGGATTATTCGACACCGCGTTCCGGGCGAGAGCTAACACACACCCGACCCCCCGCGAAAGCGCACGAAGCGTGCTTCGTCGTGCCTTCGCTTTAATCGCGGCCGCGGAAACCGCCGCCGCCGCGGCGGCCGCCGGGGTTGAGCGCCGCCTGTTCCTTCTCCGCGAGCGCCTGCGCCGCGGTCCTGGGCTTGGCGCCCTTCTTCTTTCGGGGAGTGGACTGCTTGCGCTTCTTGATGTCCTGGGGGTTCTCGAAGTATCGGCGGCGGCGGGTCTGGAGCGAGAGAGACAGAGAAAGGAGGACGAAAGGTCAGCGGCGGGCCGGAGAGATCTGTCTCGCTTCGGAAAAACGGGCTTCGCTTCAGTGGCGCGACACTTGTACTTTCGGCAAACGCCAGTTCAGGTTTTTAGGGTTAAGGCCGTGTTCCGGCGAGCGGACCCCCGGGGAGACGCGCGCAGCCCCGGGGTTGAGCGTGGCGCGCGAACCCTTCTCGCGGTTGCGCCGCATCCGACGCGCGTGATTTCAAAACCGGTCTCGCCGTGTCGGCCGTGCGTCCGGACAGACGTACCTCGTTGATGTGACCGGAAGACATCACGGCCCTGCGGAAGCGGCGAATGGCCGACTCGCCGTTCTCGTTCTCGCCGACGGTGACCTGGTGCGTTCGGGGGGTAGATGGGAGAAGAGGTCAGGAACCGGACGCGTTGGCTCCATATAAATGCACACGAGATGTTTGAGCCCTCGTCGCCGCTCTCGGCCGGTCGCACGCGCGGCGGGGCTCGAGAGCGTGCGACTACGTCATCCGACACGCATCATCTTGTGCGTTCGCGCTGAAGGCGCGGAGGACGTGCCGGAGAACGCGACGGCGGTGGATTTCGGCCGCGGGAACGCGTACGCACCTCCGCCTGGAAGGAGCCCTTGAAGGCGAACATGTTGCCGAACATGGCGAGGACGTTAGCCATGATTACTGTCGACGTACCGCGTGCGGTTGCGTGGACCAGAGTGGCGCGCGGGCGGAAGAAATCGCAGACTTATCCGTGTTTCGATACCACGAAAAAGTGGTTTTTCTTCGATACCACGACTTGGCTTTTTTCGAGACCGAATTGGGATCGGTCTAATCAGTCGAGGGGTGCGACGGCGGGCCGCGCGTCCGGCGATGACGCGCTTCGGCAGGAGCACGGTCGGGTCCGAGCTCTTCGTGACCCACGATGTCGCTCGCGAGGAGGCGTTCATCGATGCGTTCGCGTCCCTCCGCGCGACCGCCACGCTGGACGCGCACGACGAACACTTCGACACGTACCTCGCCATCCAGGACGAGCTCCTGCGCGCGGAGACGGAGCGGCACGCGAGGGGCGAGCCCGCGCCTCTCACGAAGACGCGCCCGAGGCGGCGCGTCGCCGCGCGCGTGATTCTCGCGCTCGGCGCGGACCGCGACGACGTCGAGCGACACTGTGCGCGCCTGGCGTTCGATTACGGGCTGGTGCATCTCTCCGCCTCGGCGTTGACTCGCGCGCACGTCGCGCGCGAGACGCGGGGCGTCGCGGTGTTCGAGCGGTGGGACGCGGTGTTGCGCAGGAACGAGTGGTGTTTCAGCACAGACCTGACCCTGCGCTTATTGCGCGAGGCTGTGCGAACGCACGGCGACGAGACGAAACTATTCATCGTGGACTGGTTCCCCGCCAACCTGGACCAGGCGCGCGAGTTCGAGACGCGCGTCGCGCCGGTGGACTTCGCCATCTTCTTCGACGTCGAGCCTCCGCCCGAGGTGGGCGTCGCGGGCGGGCCGGACGACCCCGAGGACCGGGACCGCAAGGCGTACGAGGCGTTCGCCGCGAAGCACGCGGTCGTGCTCAACGAGTACAAGTCCAACGGGATGGTGCACCACGTGCGGTCGCCGCCCGACCGCGCGCACGTGACGCTCGCGCCGTCGCGCGCCGCGACGGTTGGCCCGATGCGCCGCGGGTTTTACCGCGGCGAGCGCGTGCCTCGCGACGTGTGGACGGCGAAGGACCGACCGGACTGGACGTGGCACGACGACACGCAGGGCTCGGTGCGCCTGCGCATCGACTACGAGCACGAGGCGACGTACGCGGCGTGCCGCGTCGCGATGCGCGCCGAGAAAATCCAGCCGGCGGACCCGGCGACGCGGCTGGCGGCGAGTCTTCGAGGCGCGTCCGAGGAGGAGCAGGACGCCGCCGCACGCGACGACGAGAGCGCGCGCGCGGTGCGCGCGCTGCGGCAGGCCGCCAGCGACGTGCTGCAGAGCAAAGAGCTGGAGGCGACCATCGGGAGGAGGGTGGACAGGCTCATCGAGGCGGGGTACGGGTGAGTCGAGAGCGAGAGCGACGCGCGCGGGTTTGAAAAAAACGCATTCGTCGCGTTACAACGCGACGCGCTCTCTTCCGTCTGTATGTTCTCGAGTCATCTCGTGTCTTCCTTCGCCGGATCGCCGGTTTCGAGATCATGCGCGCGGTCTCGAACGAGACCGCGCGCGCGTCGCGAACCGCGACCGTTCTCGTCTTTATTTCGTCGCGAGCGCGCCGCTTTCGGGAAAAGAAAGCCGACGCGCGCGCCGCCGGCGCCGTCGGCGAGGCGCGGGTAGGAGCCGCGCCGTCGGCGCGCCGGTGGTGGTCGAGACTCCGCTTTTCGGAGCCTCCGTGTGTTGATGGGTACCTCCCGATGCATTATCGGGAGGAATCTTGAAGGTGTGCCGCTCGGAAGGTTAAAAAAATTATCCGAGCGGCGAAACGCGGGCTCTCGCGAGAGCCCGTTTTTCCAGCCGCGCAAACGCCGACTCCCGCGACGAACCGATTAAAAGTGGTTCGCGGCGTCGCGGGGCGCGTCTCGCGGCGCGGTTCGTGTCGTCTCGTCCCGTCCGCGGCTCGTGCGGAACGCGTTGTCGAACAGTGCGTTCACTCGCACTCGCCGCTTCGAAGCCGAGACGCATCGAAAATGTGGGTGTCGCTGTTGTACACGTCGTCGCGGGAGCGCCGCCGGAGAGCGCTCCCCCGATGGACTCAAAAAGGAATCGTCTCTTTCGAGACCGAAACGGAGCGGTCCGCCGCTCACGCCGACGAGCTCTGCTCGAGCTTGCACATGAGCTGCTGGAACTCGGCGCTCCCCCCGGCATGCGCGATGGGCGCCGTGGCCGCGGACGCCCGCATGGAGAGCAGCTTACTGCTGCGGTCGCGCGCCGCCGCCGCCGCGGAGGGCGGCGGCGGAGCGTTTGTCATGGCGGCGAGCATGTCGGGCGTCAGCAGCGACGCGCGCGGCGCCGACGCATTCGCCGACGCATTCGCCGGCTTGTTCGCCGGCGCGGACGCCGCGTTGTGCGCGAAGGAAGTCTGGGGCTGCGCCGCGGCCGCCACTCGCGGCGCTTGCTTCGCGGGCGGTCGCTCCTCCGGGGTGATGTTGAGCA
>Ga0181559_10000862_pt1 | contig 29102 bp, 31 predicted proteins | sample 011ome_21_FD_133752 | JGI IMG/M metagenome (GOLD analysis project Ga0181559, IMG submission 133752) | Coastal salt marsh microbial communities from the Groves Creek Marsh, Skidaway Island, Georgia - 011508AT metaG (megahit assembly) | ecosystem: Environmental > Aquatic > Marine > Intertidal...
GTCCCGGAAGAAATCTTCAAACGGCGTTCCTTCGAATGGGTTTTCCTGCGGCATGGCGCCGTTCGGCGCGGCACTGGCGTCAATCACCGTGGTCGTGGTGATATTGACGACCGCGGGGCTGACCTTTTCCACAAGGTCCGCGAATGTATCAGGGCGCGACTGGGCCAGGCCCGGCATGGCCTGCGCAAAGAACAGCACAAGAATAGACAGCGCGAGCAGCATCACCGATGCCGGGCGCGAGGTTGACCGTGCTGCGACGAGAGTTCTCGGAATCACGACAAGCTCCTGTTTGCTAATCGAACTGCCCGTCAATGCGGGCCTGTATGATCATCCTACCGTCTGGCCCGAATGGCAACGCACGGCTAATCCCGCGGCGTCACGTGCGCGTGAGGGTGTGATCATACGCCCATTTGCCGGGCCAGCCAGCAGAGCAGGACACCGATCGCAATAGAGGCTAGCCCCATCATCCGGCGTTGGTCGATTGTCAGGCTGCGGTAGGCCTCAAAGAGCCGTTCAATAGCGGAAGGGGCCAGCGAATAGACCAGCCCCTCCACCACAAGTACAGATCCGATCGCCAGAACGATCGTCGACATTTACTGCGAAGCCTTCGCCTGATCCGACAGCAGGTAATCGAAGAACTCGCTGTCGGGCGAGACCACGATCGAGCTGTTGCCGCCGCCGATAGCGCGGGCATAGGCAGTCATCGAGCGATAGAACTCGAAGAACTCGGGATCACGGCCGAAAGCATCGGCATAGATGGCGTTGCGCTTGGCATCCGCCTCGCCACGAACGATCTCCGACTGCCGGCGCGCGTCCGACACAAGCTCGACCGCCGTCCGGTCGGCCAGCGCGCGGACCCTCAGCGCCGCTTCGTTGCCGCGGGCGATCTCGTCGGCCGCTTCGCGTTCACGCTCGGCCTTCATCCGCTCGTAGGTCGCGTTGAGGTTGGACGGCGGAAGGTCGGTGCGCTTGAGGCGCACGTCAATCACCTGAATCCCGAGATCCTGTGCCTCGTCGATCGCCGCATTGCGGATTCGCAGCATCAAGGTCGCGCGGTCAGCCGAAAGGATCTCGTTCGACGTAACCGAACCCAAGACTTCGCGTGTATTGGCGCGCAGAATGGAATCGAGACGGTTAGCGGCAAGCTCCTGCCCACCGGCACCCACGGCCTGCCGGAACTTCTCGACATCGACGATCCGGTAACGGGCGAAGGCATCGACCACAAGACGACGGTCATCCGAAGGCGTGACCTCAAGCGAGGTCATGTCGCGGCTCAGGATCCGGTCGTCATAGCGGACCAGTTCCTGAATGAGCGGGATCTTGAACCCAAGGCCGGGTTCTTCCTGAACCTTCACGATCTGGCCGAATTGCAGCACCAGAACCTTCTGGCGTTCATCGACGATAAAGATCGAGGAAAGCGCTGCAGCAACCACCGCAACGAGGATCGGGATCAAATAAGCTGAGCGTCCCATCAGTTGCTCCCTCCCGTGGTGGTTCGGCCAAGTTCATTCAGCGGCAGATAGGGGACAACCCCCTGGCCGCCCTGCGATGCCTTGTCGAGCAACATCACGTTCATGCCGGCAAGCACCTTTTCCATCGTTTCGAGGTAGAGCCGGCGACGGGTCACGTCCGGCGCCTTCTGATATTCTTCCAGAACCGCAAGGAAACGGCTGGCCTCGCCCTCCGCCTCGTTGACGGCCTGAGCCCGATAGCCTTCTGCTTGTTCAAGCACCTGAGCGGCTTCACCGCGGGCCTCGGCCAGAACGCGGTTGGAATAGGCGTCGGCCACGTTTTGCAGGCGGTCGCGCTCTTGCTCGGCGTCCTGCACCTTGCGGAAGGAAGCGATGACCGGCTCAGGCGGGTCGGCCTTGTCAAAGTTGACGCGGACGACATTGACGCCGCTCTGATAGCTGTCGAGCGTCGATTGGATCATATCGGTCAGACGGTCGCTGATTACGCCGCGATCGCGGTTGAGGATCGGCGAGAGTTCGGACTGGGCGATGATCTCGCGCATGGCCGATTCAGCGACAGCCTCGATCGTGGCGGCCGGATCGGCGAGGTTGAACAGGAACTCCTGAGAATTGGAGATGTTCCAGACAACTTGGAAATCGATATCGACGATGTTCTCATCGCCAGTCAGCATCAGACCCGCATCCTGCCCCGACCGCGATGTGCCGATCTCGATGATGCGCTCGGAGGTGAACGGGATCACTTCGGCGGTGACAAAGGGCCAAGGCGCAAAGTTGAGGCCCGGCTCGCCGGTTTTATAGTAGCTGCCAAGGAAAAGCTCGACCGACTGTTCTTCGGGCTTGACGGTGTAGAAGGACGCAAGGCCCCACAGGATCGCCGCAGCTCCCACGCCAAGCATGAAGGTGCCACGCGTCAGGCGCGGGCCGTCGCCGCTGCCCTGAGCGCCGCCGTTCGGACGCCGGCCACCGCCGCCGCCCATCAGAACACGCAGCTGCTCTCGGCCCTTGTTCACCAATTGGTCGATTTCGGGGATCTGCGGGCCTTCATTGCCCGGGCGCCGTCCGCCACGGTTCTGATCGTCACCGCCTCCGGATCCGCCTCGGTTGCCTCCGCCGCCGCCCCAAGGGCCGCCTGAATTTCCAGCCATAAGTTCTTTTCTCCCTTTCGCCCTTTCAGGGCAGGTCCTTTTTCAGATTGGGTCCGCGGGCTCAGAAATCAAGCTGTTCGGACCGGCGTTTTGATCGTTACGAGTTCTTCGGCCATCGTTGGGTGAACGGCGACCGTGCGGTCGAAATCCTCTTTGGTCGCGCCCATCTTGACGGCGATACCCGCCAATTGGATCATTTCACCCGCGTGATCGGCAACGATATGGCAGCCCAAAACCTTGCGGGTTGCCTTGCTGACGATCAGTTTCATCAGCGCTCTGTCACTCCGGCCGACGAAAGAATGCTGCATGGGCCGGAAACTTGCGACATAGACCTCGATCGGTTCTTGTTCCCGCGCTGCCTCTTCGGTCAGGCCGATGGTGCCGAACTCGGGCTGGGTGAAAACGGCCGAAGGGATCAGTTGATGATCGACCTTGGTCGGATTGCCCCGAAATACCGTCTCGACAAAGGCCATGCCTTCTCGGATCGCCACTGGGGTAAGCTGCACGCGGTCGGTCACGTCTCCCACAGCATAGATCGACGGAACGCTCGACTGGGAGTATTCGTCGACCACCACCTCGCCGTTCCGCCCCAGCGTCACACCGGCTTCCGCCAGCCCAAGGCCCTTGGTGTTCGGCGCACGGCCCGTAGCAAAGAGCACCCGCTCGTAAACAGCCTCGGTGCCATTGCTGGACTTGACCCAAACCCCATCGTCTCGCTTTTCCATCGCGAGGATCGTGGTGCCGCAATGCAGATCGACCCCGCGCCCACGCATCTGGTCGGCGATCATCCCCCGCGCCTCGCCATCAAAGCCTCGCAAGATCTGCTCACCGCGGTAGAACTGGGTCACTTTGACGCCAAGGCCGTTGAGAATGCCGGCGAATTCGCAGGCGATATAGCCGCCACCGATGATCAGGATCGAGGCGGGGAGCTTCTCGAGGTGAAAAAAGTCGTTCGACGTGATGCCAAACTCGGCCCCCTGCTGATCGGGAAGCACCGGAAGCCCGCCGGTGGCGATCAGGATGTGACCGGCACTGATCACCTCGCCGGTTGAAAGGGCAACGTGGTGGGCGTTTTTCACGGTTGCGCGGGCGTTGTAGGTCGTCACGCCTGAGGTATCGAGCATCCGGCGATAAACGCCTTCCAGGAAATCAAGCTGGGCATAGAGCTTGGTGCGAAAGACGCTCCAGTCGAATTTGCCGTCTGCCAGATCCCAGCCATAGGCCCGCGCATCACTGATCGCCTCGCTGAATTCGCTGGCGAAAACCATGAGCTTTTTGGGAACACAGCCGCGGATGACGCAGGTGCCGCCCATCCGGTCTTCTTCCGCGAGGGCCACACGCACCCCGTCTGCCGCCGCCACCCGCGCTGCCCGGACGCCGCCCGAGCCGCCGCCGATGACGAAAAGATCGTAGTCGTAGGTCATTCCTAGTCCGCGATGTCGGTGAAGATGTTGTCCTTGCTCAGGAAATCATACTTCATCTCGTCCACCGTGCCTTCATTGATATCCCGAACCTCAACGCGGCCGTCGCCATAGCCGATGACCACCGCATCACAGATATCGATGAAAAGCCCGTTTTCAACCACGCCGGGGATTTGATTGAGCACGAGGCTCAATTGACGCGGATTGCCGATCCGATTGAGGTGCAGATCGAGGATGTGATTGCCCTCGTCGGTGATAAAAGGCGCATCGCCCTTCATGCGAAGGCTTGTGTTGCGGCCCAGAACGTCAAGGCCGATCAGCGCCTCTTCCACGAGGGTCTTGGTCGTTTGCCAGCCGAAGGGGATCACCTCGAGCGGCAAGGGAAAGGCGCCGAGGGTTTCAACCTGCTTCGATATGTCAGCGATCACCACCATCTGATCCGAGGCGGTTGCGACGATCTTTTCCTGAAGATGCGCCCCGCCGCCGCCTTTGATGAGGTTGAGATCGGCGTCAAATTCATCTGCCCCGTCGATGGTCAGGTCGAGCCATTTGGCCTCGTCGAGTGTAATCACCTCGATGCCCACCTGCCGCGCAAGTTCGGCGGTGCGGGTCGACGTGGGCACGCCCTTGATCCTTAGCCCCTCGTCGCGCACCATTTCGCCAAGGCATTTGACCAGCCATGCGGCGGTCGAGCCAGTGCCGAGACCGACCTTCATGCCGCTCTGGACATATTGAGTCGCGCGCTTGGCGGCGACGAATTTTGCCTTGTCGATCGGGGAAAGATTATCGGACATCGAGCAGCTCCTAGGGGATTCCTCCCCGCTTATAGGAAAGATGTTGCGCGGGCGCGAGAGGCGGAAGGCCGTGACCCTCCGGTTTCCGATAGGAAATGTCGCTTTCCGGCAGACGGAAAGGCGGCAATCCCATAGGTTCGGCCTATGACCGATTTGCTGCGCCTTCACTATGCCCCCGACAATGCCTCGCTCTGCGTGCGATTGGCGCTCGAGATGCTTGGGCTGCCCTATGAGCTGCGCCTCTTGGACCGCAGCAAGGGCGAACAATCTTCCGCCGCCTATCTGGCGATCAATCCAAACGGGCTGATCCCGACACTCGAAACCCCCGATGGCGCGCTTTTCGAGACCGCCGCCATTCTCCTGTGGCTTTCCGAGCGCGAGGGCAAACTCTTCCCCGCGCCCGGCACGCCCGACCGCGGCGAGGGGCTCAAGTGGCTCTTCTGGCTCGCCAACGAGCTTCATGCGGCAGAGCGCGTCCTGTTCTATTCCGAGCGGCTGATTTCGGCTGACCACGTCGCCGAGCTGGATCGGTCGGTCCACATTCAGATTCGCAACCAGCTGCATCTTCTCGACAACGCTGCCCCGAACTGGCTCGGGGAAGATTCGATCCTTGGCTGTTATCTGGCGCCGCTGCTGCGCTGGCCTGTGATCTATGGCAACAATCCCGGCTGGATCAGCATTGCCGACTACCCCAATCTCATGGCCTTTGCCCGCCGCTTTGAGGCGACCGAAGCCTCGCGCCGCTGTGCCTTGGCCGAGGGGCTGGGCGACAGACCGTTTTCCGACCCCCACTTTCCCAATCCCCCTGAAGGATCACCGCTCTAAATGTTCCTGTCCGTCTTCGATATGTTCAAGGTGGGCGTTGGCCCGTCGTCCTCGCACACCATTGGCCCGATGGTGGCAGGGGCGCGTTTTCTCGATCACCTGCGGCATCAGCCGTTCAAGGTCGCCGGTCTGCGCGTGACGCTGCATGGCAGCCTCGCTTTCACCGGCGTCGGCCATGCGACCGACCGCGCCTCGATCCTCGGCCTCGCCGGGTTTCGCGCCGACGACTATGACGCCGAGAAGGCCGAAGCCGAGCTTGCCCGCATCGCGGCCGAGGGAACTGTAACCCCCGAGGGGCTGCCGACCCTCGAGTTTCGCCCCAAGGAACACCTCGTCTTCGACTATGGCCCCAATCTTCCGGGCCATGCCAACGGCATGATTATCAAGGGCGTGGACGCGCAGGGCGACGTGATCACCCAAGTCACCTACTACTCGGTTGGTGGCGGCTTCGTCCTAACCGAGCAGGAGCTGGCCGGGGGCAAGGATCACGACGACGGCCCGCCCGTGCCTTTCCCCTTCAAATCCGCGCGGGAAATGCTCGACATGGCCGCTGAAAGCGGTCTGTCGATTGCGGATATGAAGCGCAAGAACGAACTGAGCCGCAAGAAGGGCGCGGATCTCGATAGCGGGATCGCCCGCATTTGGGAGGTAATGAACACCTGTATCAACCGCGGCCTTGAGAACGACGGTATTCTGCCCGGCGGGCTCAAGGTCAAGCGGCGGGCCAAGGGCATACACACCTCGCTCCTGGCGGAACGGGGCATGAACCTTTCCGCCCCGCACACGATCAACGACTGGATGTCGACCTATGCGATGGCGGTGAACGAAGAAAACGCGGCCGGCGGGCAGGTTGTGACTGCCCCCACCAACGGCGCGGCGGGGGTCATTCCGGCGACGATCCGCTATTGGCTCGACCATGTGCCGGGGGCGACCGCTTCGAAAGTGCCCGACTTCCTGCTGACGGCAGCCGCCATCGGCGGCCTCATCAAGTTCAACGCCTCGATCTCAGGCGCGGAATGCGGCTGTCAGGCTGAGGTTGGCAGCGCCTCGGCAATGGCAGCCGCTGGCCTCGCCGCGGTCATGGGCGGCACGCCCGAGCAGGTCGAAAACGCCGCCGAAATCGCCCTTGAGCATCACCTCGGCATGACCTGCGATCCGATCCGCGGCCTTGTCCAGATCCCCTGCATCGAGCGCAACGGCCTTGGCGCGATCAAAGCCGTCTCGGCCGCCTCGCTCGCCCTGCGCGGCGACGGCACCCACTTCGTCCCGCTCGACGCGGCGATTGAAACGATGCGTCAAACAGGAGTGGACATGAGCGAGAAATACAAAGAGACATCGCTTGGCGGGCTTGCAGTGAACGTTCCCAACTGCTGAGGCCGAAAATGCCCCAGTCGATCAGCTAGGACAGCCGATGAACCACGACCGCATCCTTCTCGGCGTCCTTCTGATGCTCGGCTTCTGCCTCACTGCGCCCTTTATCGACGTGGGGTCCAAAGCCGCCGCCGAGACAATCCCAGTCGGCCAGATCACACTCGCCCGGTTCATCGTTCAAGGGGCGATCATGTTGCCGGTTCTTCTGGTCATGGGCCAGAGCCTCAGAATCCCCCGCGCCTCGCTCGGGCGGCTCATCCTGCGAGGCATCTATCTGATCGTCTCGACCTATTGCTTTGTGGCCGCCGTGCGCGTCATGCCGATTGCTGATGCGCTCGCCATTGTGTTCGTCGAGCCCTTCATCCTTCTTTTCCTCGGCAAATTCATGTTCGGCGACGAGGTGGGCCCGCGCCGGATCATCGCCTCGGCGGTTGGCTTTGTCGGCTCGCTGCTGGTGATCCAGCCAAGCTTTGTCGCCTTTGGCCCCGTCGCTCTCTTCCCGCTCGGCACCGCGCTTTTCTTTGCGCTCTACATCCTGATCACTCGTCGCCTTTCGAGAGAGCTTCACCCTGTAGCGATGCAGTTTCATACATCGACGCTGGCCGCCGCCATATGCCTGCCCTTCATCGTGATCGCCGACTTTACCCATTGGCCAACCCTCGATCCGGTCATGCCGCACGGAATCGAGTGGATGTGGCTTGGCATGGTTGGCGCGGCCTCGGCACTGGCGCATCTTTTGATGACCTATGCCCTGCGGTTTGCCCCCTCGACCACGCTTGCGCCGCTGCATTACCTCGAGCTGATCAGCGCCGCGATCCTCGGCTATGTCTTCTTCAGCGATTTCCCCAACCTTCTGACCTGGACTGGTATCGCGGTCATCGCCCTTTCGGGCATTTACATCGTCGACCGCGAGCGCATCACCGCGCGCCGCGGGTCGGTCGTGATGCCTCAGGTCTCGTCGCCGCGTAGCCCGTCCTGACCGATGTCGGGGCATAGCCATATCGACCGGCCCTTTATCGGCATCCTCTTTATGCTGGGCTTTTGCGTGCTCGCCCCTTTGGGAGACGCGTTGGCCAAGGTCTTGGGCGGGCGGCTCGATCTGGGAATGCTGGTGCTGACCCGCTTTGCCGCGCAGGCGGCAATCCTTTTGCCGCTGGCGATCCTGACTGGGGCGACGCTGGCTTTTCGGGGAAGGCTGTTGGCGCTGATCACCGCGCGCACGCTTCTGCATATCGCCGGCATCAGCGCGATGTTCACCTCGCTGCGCTATCTGCCGCTGGCCGACGCGCTGGCTATCGCGTTTGTCATGCCCTTCGTCATGCTGCTTCTGGGCAGATTCATCCTTGGCGAAGAGGTCGGGCCGCACCGGCTCTGGGCCTCCGTCGTCGGCTTCGGCGGTACTCTTCTGGTGATCCAGCCCAACTTTGCCGAGGTCGGCGCCCCTGCCCTGCTGCCGGTCGCCGTGGCGGTGATCTTCGCCCTTTTCATGCTGGTGACGCGCCAAATCGCTAAAGAGGTCGATCCCGTCGCACTTCAGGCGATCAGCGGGCTTCTGGCCAGCGCGATCCTCCTGCCTGTCTTGATCTTCCTGCCCGACCTACCCGGAAGCGGCTTGGCCGCCTTCGATCTGTCGACGGGCTGGCTCCTTTTTACCCTTGGCGCTGTCGGCACTGCCGCGCATCTTCTGATGACATGGAGCCTGCGCTTTGCGCCCGCCTCGTCGCTCGCACCGATGCAATATCTGGAAATCCCTTTCGGCACGGTAATCGGCTGGCTGATCTTCCGCGATTTGCCGAACGGCCTCGCCGCGCTTGGCATTCTTGTGACAATCGGCGCGGGACTCTACATCATCCTGCGCGAAAGGCGTCTTGCACAGAGCTGACGACCGCGCTGAAGCCCTCGAGCGGCACGGCGAGAAGCATCGGCCCCTCGGCGCGAAGCGTGACCTCACCGGCCACTTCGTTGGAGATCGAGACAAACCCGTCCGGCGCCATCTCGGCCCCCTCGACATTCCAGCGTAGCCCTTCCGTCCAAAGTCGCCCCGCCCCAACCGGCAAAAGCGACAGTCGCATCCCCACAGGTAGCGACAGGCGCAAGCCGCCCTGCGGCACGAGGCAGCAGACGTCGGCCTCGTTCAGGAGGATGACCGCCCGATCCCGATGCCGCGCAAGCACATTAAGCGAGGCGAGGCTGTGATCCATCCGCCCGCCTAGGAACCCAACCCCGATCACCAAAGGCGCCTCGATCCGAGTCAGGCATTTTTCAAAGTCGGTCGTCTCTTGCTCGGCGATGTGGTACAAGCGGTCCGCGAAAGCCGCGCGCGCCTTGGGATCGAGACTGTCCATGTCGCCGATGATCGCCTCTGGAACCGCGCCTGTCGCAAGGACCACGCCCGCCCCGCCGTCCGCCGCAACGATCCTCGGCGCAACGGATCTGGCCAGCGTCAGAAGTTCAGCAACAATGGGGCCGCCACCAATCAGAGTGACCGCCTCTTGAAGATCAACAATCATGAAACGAGCCAAGCATTACCTCCATTTTAGGAAACATTCCCTAAAAGTGTCACAAAATGACACCGACATGATCTCGTTTCCGTTCCGGGTTGCGAACCAATTGCTGCTAAACAGACTGTCGGTGGGAGAGGCAGAAAGCGAGTAAAGAATGGTTTGATCGAGCAAGATTTTGACCGTCTCATACGGCACCTTTTCGTGCACGCTTGAAGGTTTCGATGATTCCTTCGACACGATGAAGGCGATTGCGGAGTATTTCCGCGATCTTGCTGCAGATGACAGATACTTTGGCGCCGAACCGCCTACGCCCGACGCTGAAATGCTCGCTCGCATTGCCGAACGCGAGACTGCGCGGCGGGTCGAGGCCCGGATGGGCACCTCTGGTATCGTCCTGCGTGCGGCGATCGCTGATGAGGCCGCGGCGGCCTCTGCTCCCGAACCTGTTCGTGCAGAAGCCACCCCTGAACCCAAGCCGGCACCCGAAGCCACGGCTGACGAGATGTTTGTGCCGCCGATGCCGGCGCCCCGCGACGAACCGCCTGCCCCGGTCGACGCCGAAAGCGTTGCTGCCAAGCTCCAGCGCATCCGCGCCGTTGTCGGCCGTTCGGCCGCCACCACCGCATCCGAGAGCTATGTCGAGGACCTGCCGCTCGCCGAGGTCGTGGCTGATCCGGTTATGGAAGAGGCCTTCGACGACGAAGACCTCGACATCGCGATGGCCGAGCCTGTCGAAGCTTTCGACGAAGAGGCTTTCGAAGAGCCAGCCCAAACATTTGAAGAGCCGGTTGCCGCCGAAGCCGCCGACGACGAGGAAGAAATCGCCGAGGCCTTGAGCGAAGTGGGCGGTTTCGAGGACGAAGACGCCGTCTTTTCGGGGGCCGAAGAAATCCTCGCGGAGATTCCGGAAGAGATCGTTGCAGAAGAAGTCAGCGAAGAAGACATCGCCGAGCTTGAAGCCCTGATCGCAGCCGTCGACGACGAGGAAGAGTACGCCGGCGAAGATTCTATCGACGACGAGGCCTCAGAAGACGATGAAGTCGCAGTCGCTGAGGCGGAAAAGTTTGAAGATGACGAAGACGGCTGGGATGAGGTCGACGACGATCTCTCCGCCGACGGCACCATCGAAGAGCCGATCAGCAGCAAGATTTTCCAGCTGACCGAGGCTATGGAAGCCGACGACGAGGCGGACGAAGCCTATGCGGAGGATGATTTCGACGACGAGGACGATGCTGATCTGATCGCCGCAATCGCCGCTGAGGCCGAGGACGACCAGAACGACGACGAGGCCGCGCCCGATCTGGCCGGACTTGATGGTTTGGAAGAACTCGAAGCTTTCGCCGAATTTGACGACGGTGAACTGTCAGACGACGAAGAAGCAGCGCTGATGCGCGATCTTGCTTTGGCCGACGCCGACGAGATCGACGAAGAGGACGCGGCAGAACTGGCTTTCGACGACGAAGATCTGGATGAGGAAGAGATCGAAGCGGTCGAAAGTGCCCGCGAGATCCTCGGCGCCGAGCCGGATGAAGACGAGGCCGCAATGGCCCGCATCATGTCTCAGACCGATGCTGCGATGGACCAGCCCGAGAACAAAGTCCGCCGCGATGCGATCGCCCACCTCAAGGCCGCCTATGCGGCGACCGAGGCGGCCCGCGCTCTTGGCGAAAACCCGGGCGACGATACCGAGGTGCGCAGCGCCTTCCGTCAGGATCTCGACACGGTCATCCGTCCGATCCGCCGCGTGCCGCGCCCCGAAAGTGGCGAGCCGCGCCCCGAGCGCCCCGAGCGTCCGCGCGCTGCGCCGCTGCGCCTTGTGGCCTCGCAGCGTGTCGATATCGAGCCGGTGAAAGCCGCGCCCGCCACGATCTCGCCGGTCCATCCGCGTCGTGCCGAGCCGCTAGAGCGCCCGCAAGCCGCTGCGCCGCGCGGTGCCAGCAGCTTTGCCGACTATGCCGAAGAGGTTGGCGCGACGAGCCTTGCCGAGCTTCTCGAAGCTGCTGCTGCCTATACCTCGTATGTCGAAGGTGTGGACGAGTTCTCGCGGCCGCAGATCATGAAGAAAGTGCGTGATCTTTCGCCGGATAACTTCAACCGCGAAGATGGCCTGCGCTCGTTCGGGACGCTGCTGCGTCAGGGCCGGATTATGAAAATCCGCAACGGGCGCTTCCAGATCTCGGAGCAGACCCGCTTCCGCCCAGAGCCGCGTGCCGCGCAGGGCTAATCAGCCGGACAGAAAACAGAAAATAGGCGGAGGAACCCCCTCCGCCTTTTTCAATTTTCCTCGTTCGCCTCTTGCGGCGCGTCTGGATCGGCCTTGCCCACCCCCAGAAAGACAAATTTCAGGGGGAAGGCCCAAGCCACGCCAAGGAAGATGTAGATCGGCAATTCAAGCCAGTGCGGCAGACGGTCCATCGTAGAAAGGATCGTCACGGCGACGACCACATAGGCCGGCAGGCCAACAATCAGCACCAGAAGCGACAGGCGGCGGCGGGCTTTGTAACTGAGCGCCATACGATCAGTCCGCGAAAGGATCGGTGACGAGGATCGTGTCCTCGCGCTCGGGCGAGGTCGACAGAAGCGCGACCGGACATTCGATCAGCTCTTCAATCCGGCGCACATATTTGATCGCATTTGCGGGAAGGTCGGCCCAACTGCGCGCGCCTTCGGTGGATTCGCTCCAACCCGGCAGCTCTTCATAGATCGGCGTGCAGCGGGCCTGCTGGTCGGCGGCGGTCGGCAGATAGTCGAGGCGCTGACCGTCGAGATCGTAGCCGACGCAAACCTTGAGCGTTTCAAACCCGTCGAGCACATCAAGCTTGGTCAGCGCGATGCCGTTGACACCCGAGGTCGCGCAGGTCTGGCGCAGGAGGCAGGCATCGAACCAGCCACAGCGGCGCTTGCGGCCGGTGGTGGTGCCAAATTCATGGCCGCGCGTGCCAAGACGGTCGCCATCGGCATCAAAAAGCTCGGTCGGGAACGGACCTTCGCCGACGCGGGTCGTATAGGCCTTGACGATCCCAAGAACGAAATCAATGCCGCCAGGGCCGACACCAGTACCGGTGGCGGCTTGACCCGCGATCACGTTGGAGGAGGTGACATAGGGATAGGTGCCGAAATCAATATCGAGAAGTGCGCCCTGCGCCCCTTCAAAGAGGATGCGCTTGCCCGCCTTGCGGGCCTCGTTCATCACCTTCCAAACCGGACCAGCAAAGGGCAGGATCTGCGGCGCGATGGCGCGCAGTTCAGCCAGAAGGGCATCGCGGTCGATCGGGCCAAGGCCAAGGCCAGCCCGCAGGGCGTTGTGGTGAACAAGCGCGCGATCAACCCGCAGCTCGAGCGTCGCATCATCTGCCAGATCGGCCACGCGGATCACGCGACGACCCACCTTGTCCTCATAGGCCGGACCAATACCGCGGCCAGTGGTGCCTATCTTGGCGACCGAGTTCTGGCTCTCGCGGGCGCGGTCCAGCTCGCCATGGAACGGCAGGATCAGCGGCGTGTTTTCGGCGATCATCAGGGTCTCGGGGGTGATCTCGACGCCCTGCTCGCGGATCGTGGCGATCTCTTTCACAAGGTGCCAAGGATCAAGGACCACGCCGTTGCCGATCACCGACAGCTTGCCGCCGCGCACCACGCCCGAGGGCAGCGCGTGCAGCTTGTAGACAGTCCCGTCGATCACCAGCGTGTGGCCGGCATTGTGGCCGCCCTGAAAGCGGGCGATGACATCGGCCCGCTCGCTCAGCCAGTCGACGATCTTGCCTTTGCCCTCGTCGCCCCACTGTGCGCCGACAACCACCACATTTGCCATGATCGGAATCCCTCTCGAGTAAGCCCGCGCCCGTATAGCGCCGCGCCCCATGAAGCGAAACCTCAATTTCGCCGCAGGGCTGGACGGGGCTGCCCGCCCGCGCCATGTTTCGAGCAAAGAACACAGGAGGCTGAGATGGGCTTTCTTTTGCGCTGGGGCTTTGCCTTTGCCTTGCTGGCCGCGACCTATAATCCGACCAAGTGGAACTATGCCCGCTGGGCCAGTGTCGGCTGGGGCGAGCAGATGTCGCTTGTTGTGCTCGCGGGGCTGGTCCTCTTTATCGGCTACGTCATCTACCTACGCGCCACGCTTCGTTCGATCGGCGTGTTCGGGATGATCCTCTTGCTCGCGGTGGCCGGAACACTTCTGTGGGTGCTTTACGATTACAACGTGATCGAACTCACCATTCCCACCGTGAACACGTGGCTCGGCCTTCAGATCCTATCACTTGTGCTGGCAATCGGCCTCGGTTGGTCGATCGTGCGCCGCCGACTGTCGGGGCAGCTCGACGTGGACGACTACGACGACAACGAATAGCGCCTAGCCTGCCGAGAGGCGCACCGGCTCGCCGTGCGGCGTGTTGAGATAGGCACGGCGCCACTGGTCGGTTAGGGCGGCGATCTCGGCCCCGCCAGCGATGCCTTTGAGGATTGTCTCCAGCGCTTCGAGCCACGCGGCGAAATAGTCGTCGCCGCCGTCGAGCTCCTTTGCGAGCCCATTTCGCTTGAGCGCCGCACCAAAGGTCTGGGTCCAGTCGGCCCACGAGAAATGCCCCGCCTCGCTGAGATGCACCGTCAGCGCGAAAAGCTGGGCGTGCCAGGGGGCGGTAAAGACCGGCTCATCCATCAGTGGACTCGAGATAGGGCTCCCACAGATCGAGGATCACCTCGTCGCGCGGATCGGCGCTTAGGCCCCAGAGCGCTTGCGCCGGAAAGGCCACGGCATAGATCGGCTGGGGGTCTTCGCCGCGCCCGTGGGCATGGGCATCGGGGAAGATGTGGCAGCCGTAGAAGGCGCGGATTTCTCCGGTCTGGCCCGAGGCATAGCTGGGAAGCCGCGTATGCCCGCCTGCCACAAATGGATTGGCGGCGGGGTGGATCGTGCGAACCTTGTCGCCCTTCTGAAACTTTGGCGCCGGTCCGGTGCGATCCACGGGGCCGCCCTTGGCGAGAGCCGCGCCGACGTTCGCGGCGAGCAGTCTGCTCTCCGCAAGAGGCGAGCCACCTTCCGCATGACCGGCCTGCAACTCATCCCGCGTCACCACGCCCTTTTCGACCAGAAGGTTGGCCAGTGCCGCCATCCACTTCTCATAATAGGAAAAGCGGCTGTAATCCTTCGGGGAGAGACGCTCGCGCGAATGGCGCGAGATATCGAGGTTCCACTGACCCAAGGCGCCCGCCGCCAGCGTCACAGCCAGCGCCCGCGCGTGCCAATCCCTCTCAAACACCGGCGCGTCCGGCGCATCGGGGATCACCGCCCCGTCGCCAAACCGCCCGCCCATATCGTGAATGCGGCTCATGGCTAGGAACCTCGGGCGAGGCCGGTGCCCACCATCGAGTCGCGGCTGACAATTTCCGCCAGCTCTGCGGCGGTCATGCCTTCGGTTCCTTTGGGGCGCATCGGAAGCACGAGATATCGCATCTCGGCGGTCGAATCCCAAACGCGGACTTTCTGGCTTGGTAGAAGCGTCACACCAAATTCGGCCAAAACCGCACGCGGTTCGCGCACGGCGCGGGCGCGGTAGGCATCGGACTTGTACCAAGCCGGCGGAATGCCCAAAAGCGGCCACGGGTAGCAACTACACAGGGTGCAGACGACCATGTTGTGAACTTCGGGCGTATTCTCGACGACCGTGACGTGTTCGCCTTGCCGTCCGTAAAACCCCATTTCCGACACTGCGGCCGTCCCGTCCGCCAATAGCGCGGCCTTGAACGCCGGATCGGTCCAGGCGCGGGCGACAACCTCTGCGCCGTTTTTGGGGCCGATCTTGTTTTGATAGGTGTCGATGATCGCATCGAGCGCCGCCGGATCAACAAGACCCTTTTTTGTCAGAAGTGTCTCGAGCGCCTTCACGCGCAAAGCGGGCTCAGACGGCAAAACCGCATGGGCGTGATCGTGGTCATGCGGGTGATCATGGGGCATGAGAGCACAATGTACCGTGCGGATTTTTAAGTCCAGTCAGATCGTGCCTTGCCCCGCGCGGCAAACTTGCCTAGATAGCGCGCTGTCGAACGAGAGAGCGAACCCGTGGAAAACGTTGTCCTAGTCATTCACCTGATCCTTGCGCTTTCGCTGATTGGCGCGGTGCTTCTGCAGCGTTCCGAAGGCGGCGGCCTTGGCATGGGCGGTGGCAGCGGCGTCATGTCGGCCCGTGGCGCGGCCACGGCGATGGGCAAAGTGACTTGGGCTCTTGCGATTGGCTTCATCTGCACTTCGATCGCTCTGACCATCATCGCCGCAGAAAAATCGGCCGGTGTTTCAGTGATCGACCGTCTTGGGGCGGCTCCGGTCGAAGCGCCGGTGGCGACCACGCCCGACCTTGGCTCCGATCTTCTGCCGCCGAGCGCGGATGACGGTGCGCCTCTCCTTCCGAGCGGCAACTAACCACTATCCTTTGCCTACAGATGGGCAAACGCAACATCATGTTGCGTAACCGGTTGCGTTTGCGGGGCGAATCCGGTTAAACTGAATTCCCGTGATGATGCGAACCTGAAGGTTGCCTCGCGGGGCCGCATTTCCTGAAATTTGAAGAGCAATAAAGGGGGACGAGCGGCCTATGGCGAGATACGTTTTCATTACGGGCGGCGTGGTTTCCTCGCTTGGCAAGGGTCTGGCTTCGGCGGCACTGGGGGCGCTCCTGCAAGCACGGGGCTTTTCGGTTCGGCTGAGAAAACTCGACCCCTATCTCAACGTCGATCCCGGCACGATGAGCCCTTTTGAACACGGCGAGGTTTTCGTCACCGACGATGGCGCAGAGACCGACCTCGACCTTGGTCACTATGAGCGCTTCACCGGCGTTGCCTGCCGCAAGACCGATTCCGTTTCCTCGGGCCGCATCTATTCCAATGTGCTCGAGAAAGAGCGCCGCGGCGATTACCTCGGCAAGACCATTCAGGTCATTCCGCACGTCACCAACGAGATCAAGGATTTCCTCCGCGTGGGCGACGACGAAGTGGACTTCATGCTCTGCGAGATCGGCGGCACGGTGGGCGATATCGAGGGCCTGCCGTTCTTCGAAGCGATCCGCCAGTTTGCCCATGAAAAGCCGCGCGGCGAGTGCATCTTCATGCACCTCACGCTCCTGCCCTATCTTGCGGCCTCGGGCGAATTGAAAACCAAGCCGACTCAGCACTCGGTTAAAGAGCTCCAGTCGATCGGCATTGCGCCCGATGTTCTGGTATGCCGCTCTGAACACCCGATCCCTGAGCGCGAGCGCGAGAAAATCGCGCTCTTCTGCAACGTGCGCAAAGAGGCGGTGGTTGCGGCCTATGACCTCAAGTCGATCTATGAGGCGCCGCTGGCCTATCACCGCGAGGGGCTCGATCAGGCGGTTCTGGATGCCTTCGGCATTTCGCCCGCTCCGAAGCCCAATCTCGAGAAATGGCTCGATGTTCAGGACCGTATCCACAACACCGACGGCGAGGTGAATGTCGCCATCGTCGGCAAGTATATCCAGCTTGAGGATGCCTATAAGTCGATCAAGGAAGCCCTGACCCATGGCGGCATGGCCAATCGGGTCAAGGTCAATGTCGAATGGGTCGACGCGGAAGATTTCGACCGCGAGGACGTGGGCGAGCGGCTTTCGGGATATCACGCGATCCTTGTGCCGGGCGGCTTTGGCGAGCGCGGCACCGAGGGCAAGATCAAGGCGGCGCAATTCGCGCGCGAGCGCAATGTGCCCTATCTCGGGATTTGCCTCGGGATGCAGATGGCGGTGATCGAGGCGGCGCGCAATGTCGCCGGTGTCGCCAAGGCCGGATCGGAAGAGTTTGACCACGAGAAGGGCGAGAAGCGCTTCGAGCCGGTGGTCTATCACCTGAAAGAATGGGTGCAGGGAAATCATACCGTCAGCCGCAAGGCCGATGACGACAAGGGCGGCACCATGCGCCTTGGCGCCTATACCGCCAACCTCAAGGAAGGCTCGAAGGTGGCCGAGGTTTATGGCGCCACCTCGATCGAGGAGCGGCACCGGCATCGCTATGAGGTGGACCTCAAGTACAAGGACAAGCTTGAAAGCTGTGGTCTTGTGTTCTCGGGGATGAGCCCCGACGGGCGTCTGCCAGAGATCGTCGAGTGGAAGGACCATCCTTGGTTCATCGGCGTCCAGTATCACCCCGAGCTGAAATCCAAGCCCTTTGCGCCGCATCCCTTGTTTGCCGATTTCATCCGCGCGGCGGTCGATACCTCGCGGCTCGTCTAAGAGGGGGCTCCGCCCCCGACCCTTCGGGTCTCCCCCGGAGTATTTGAGGCCAAAAGAAGCGGAAGGCGCGATGCTCTCCTATCAGCACGGCTATCATGCGGGAAATATGGCCGATGTGCACAAGCACGCGCTTTTGGCGTGGATGCTGGCCTATCTGACGAAGAAGGACAAACCGCTCAGCTATCTTGAGACGCACGCGGGGCGCGGGCTTTACCGGCTGGACGCGCCAGAGGCGCTGAAGACGGGCGAGGCGGCAGCGGGGATCGCACGTGTGGAGGGGCTCGGCTGGTTTGGGGCGGAGCATCCCTATGCGGTCGCGCTCTCGAAGGTGCGGGCGGCGCATGGGGCGGCGGCCTATCCCGGCTCGCCCTTGGTAGCGCAGGGGTTCATGCGGGCGGGTGACCGGATGACGCTGGCGGAGCTGCATCCGCAGGAACACGCTAAACTGGCCGAATTGATGGGCGGCGCGGCGCAGGTCTTGAAGGAAGACGGGCTGAAGATGGCGCTGCGGCTTGTGCCGCCCGAGCCAAAGCGCGGGCTTTTGCTCATTGATCCAAGCTATGAGGTCAAGGGCGACTATGAGGCGGCAGCCAAACTCGTGCGGCAGGTGCACGGACGCTGGACGGTGGGGGTAATCGCTCTTTGGTATCCGATCCTGACCTCGGGGTTGCATCGCGCGATGATCGTCGGCCTTGAGCGGTCGCTGCCGGATGCGGTCCGCCATGAGGTGAGCTTTCCACCGGCCCGCGAAGGGCACAGGATGGTCGGCTCGGGGCTTTTCGTGGTCAACCCACCCTATGGCTTCAGCGCTGAAGCGGCCCGCCTATCACGGCTCTTTGACGGTCTGCCCCCCTTTTCGGGCTGATCCGGGCGTCCTATACCTGAACCATGTTCAACCGACTCCTCCGCCAGCTCACCTCGCCCGACCCCGATCCGCTTGACGGAGCCGATGCCCGTGTCGCCCTTGGGGCTTTGCTCGTGCGGATCGCCAAAGCGGACGGCGACTATTCTTCTGACGAAATCGCGCGGATCGACCGAATTCTGGCACGGCGCTACGGGCTTGATCCGGTGGACGCCGCGCGGCTTCGGGCCGAGTGTGAGGCGATTGAGCATGAGGCACCCGATACGGTCCGCTTTACGCGGTCGATCAAGGCGGCGGTGGACTATGAAGATCGGGCGGGCGTGATCGAGGCGATGTGGCAGGTGGTTCTGGCCGATGGCGAGCGAGAAAGCCACGAGGATGCGCTCATGCGGATGGTGGCGCCGATGCTGGGGATTTCCGATCAGGACAGCAATATGATCCGGCGGCGGATTGAGACGCGGGAGGGATAGGCCGTGTTCGCCGCCCTGCCCATGTATGACCGCCCCGAAAGTCGCGCCGCGCATGACCGATTTTGGGCCGCGATCCGCGATGGGCTGAGAGCGCGGGGGGTCGAGGCACCAGAGGCGCTTGACCGCGAGACTAATTATTCCGACGGCTGGGCTCGGCCCGACCTGACCCTCGGGCAGATTTGCAATCTGCCCTATCGGACGCTCTTCCGGGGCAAGGTAAGGCGGATCGCCGCCTCGGACTATGGGCTTGAAGGGTGCCCGCCGGGCTATTACCGGTCGCTTTTCGTTGTGAGGCAGGACGATCCGGCGATGAGGCCCGAGGATCTGGCCGGACGGCCGATGGCCTATATCGACGCTCTTTCGCAATCGGGCTATGGCGCGGTCGCGAGTTGGGCTGTGAAGACGGGTCTCCGGCTGAATCCGGCGCTTCAAACCGGCGCCCATGTCGAGTCGGTGCGTGCTGTGGCTTCCGGCAAAGCCGATTTCGCCACCATCGACGCCCAGACCTTTCGGATCTTGGCCCCGACCGTTCCCGAAATCGCCGCGCTTCGGGTGATTGGCGCGACGCCAACTAGCCCAGGGATGACCTTCATCACCAGCCCTCAGAATGATCCCGCCCCGTTCCGCGAGGCTATCGGCGCAGCGATCGACGGTCTGGGCACTGAGGACGCCGCGATTCTCGGGCTGCGGGGCGTTGTGGTGTTGCCAGACGAGGCCTATGACCTGCAGCTTCCGCCGCCGCCCTCATCCTGGTCAGATTGATCAAACCTGCTGCGCAAAATGGTTAACTGAATAATCCAGACGCTCAGAAAGGGCGTTGCAAAGGGGCGGAAAATCCTCCCTACTCCACGCTTGAACAAGGAAGTGCTGCGCGCCGTGACGACAAAAACACCGGTTATCGAGATCCGTGATCTCCACAAATCCTATGGGGCTCTCGAAGTTCTCAAGGGTGTCGATATCACTGCCAATGCTGGCGATGTGGTCTCTCTCATCGGCTCTTCGGGTTCTGGCAAGTCGACCCTTCTGCGCTGCTGCAATCTTCTGGAAGACAGCCAGCAGGGCGAGGTCATCTTCTGCGGCGAGCCCGTGCGCTGGCGCGGAACCGGGCTGCATCGTCATCCGGCCGATCGCGAGCAGATGATCCGCATCCGCACCAACCTTTCGATGGTGTTCCAGCAGTTCAACCTCTGGGCCCATATGACGATCCTGCAGAACGTGATGGAAGCGCCGGTCCATGTTTTGAAGCGTGACAAGGCCGAGGTCGAGGCCGCGGCGCGGCGCTATCTCGACAAGGTGGGCATCGGCGATAAGTGCGATGCCTACCCCGCGCAGCTTTCGGGCGGCCAGCAGCAGCGTGCGGCGATTGCGCGTGCGCTATGCATGGAGCCGAAAGCGCTTTTGTTTGACGAGCCGACCTCGGCGCTCGATCCCGAGCTCGAGCAGGAAGTCGTCAAGGTGATCAAGGATCTCGCCTCGGAAGGGCGCACCATGATCCTCGTGACCCATGATATGCGTCTTGCCAATGACGTCAGCGATCACGTCGTGTTTCTGCATCTGGGCAAAATCGAAGAACAGGGCGATCCCAAGACCCTCTTCGGAAGCCCGAAAACAGAGCGATTGCAACAGTTCCTGTCGGCCACCGTGTCGGCTTGATTCTCAACCTAGGGAGACCCCAATGAAGAAACTGATCCTTACTACCGCCTTTCTGGCGCTCACCGCTGGCGCGGCCATGGCCGATGTTGTGCGCATGGGCACCGAGGGCGCCTACCCTCCGTACAACTATATTGACGACAACGGCGAGGTTGCCGGCTTCGAGCGTGAGCTGGGCGACGAGCTTTGCGCCCGTTCTGGCCTGACCTGTGAGTGGGTCACCAACGACTGGGATTCGATCATCCCGAACCTCGTCTCGGGCAACTACGACACCATCATCGCCGGCATGTCGATCACTGCCGAGCGTGATGAGGTTATCGACTTCACCCAAGACTATTATCCGCCGACTGCTTCGGTCTATGTCGCGGCTTCTGCTGACGTCGATCTCACCGGTGGCGTGATCTCGGCCCAGACCGCCACCATTCAGGCTGCCTATATTGCCGAGTCGGGCGCGACCCTCCTCGAGTTCGCGACTGCCGATGAAACCATCGCCGCTGTTCAGAACGGCGAGGTTGATGCCGTGTTCGCCGACTACGACTTCCTCCTGCCGGTAGTCGAAGCCTCGGGCGGCGCCTTGATGTTTGTCGGTGAAGATGTTGCCCTTGGCGGCGGCGTCGGCATGGGCCTGCGCGAGAGCGACTCTGAGCTGCGCGACAAGTTCAATGCTGCCATCGACTCGATGAAGGCCGACGGCACCCTGAACGCGCTTCTCGCCAAGTGGTTCGGCGAAGAAGCTCCAGGCTACTAATCTCCTTCAGCGGCGGCCCCCAAAAGGGCCGCCGCTTTCCCCTCCTGTCACGGTCCCATGTTTGAATATTGCGCCGATCCCGCCAGCCTTGCTGGCTTCAAGTGGCTCTCCTGCTACCTGACAACGGGCAAGCACATGGGCCTCTACTGGGCCGTGGGCACAGTTCTTCTTTTGCTGGCGATTACTGCGCCGGCCGCCCTCTTGTTCGGCTTCGGCGGCGCGACCGCCGCGCGCTCGCATTTCCGGCCTCTGAGCTGGCTCGGCAAGGGCTATATCGCCGTCGTGCGCGGCGTTCCGGACATCGCCTTCTTCCTTTTCTTCGTGATCGCACTCGACCAAGGGTTCGAGTGGATCCGCCATCAGATCAAATGCCCCGACTGGGATCAGCCGATCCGGCAGGGCAACGACTTCATCGTCTGCGCGGCGGCCAAGCTGCCGCTGTCGACCTCGCCGCAGGTCTATCACGAAATCTACGGCTTCTTCCTTGCGGTTCTGACCTTTGCCTTGGTGTTTGGCGCTTTCGCCGCCAACGTCCTCTATGGCGCAATGCGGGCCGTGCCCCACGCCCAGATCGAAACCGCCGAGGCCTATGGAATGTCGCACCGGCAGGCCTTCTGGCGGATCATGGTGCCGCAAATGTGGGTCTATGCCCTGCCCGGTCTGTCGAACCTGTGGATGGTTCTGATCAAAGCAACGCCGCTTCTGTTCCTTCTGGGCGTTGAAGACATCGTCTATTGGGCGCGCGAGCTTGGCGGCATGAAGACCCCGCAGTTCACCGACTATCCGCATGGCGACTGGCGGGTCTGGTATTTCCTCGCGCTCCTGCTGTTCTACCTGGCGTTTACACAAGTGTCCGAGATGGTCTTGGCCAAGATCACCCGCCGCCTGACGCTTGGGCAGGCAACACTCGCCGGTGAGAAACAACGCAAGGGCCCGCGCGGCCGTGGAAAGGCCGCCGCATGAGCTGTTGGGAAACGATCGCCGACTACGCCCTGCGCAGCCAAGGCATTGGCGAGCGGCTTTTGCCGCGCACCGATTTCACGTTGTGCCAGCAATTCACGCTGATCGGTTCGGGGATGATCTGGAACCTCTATTTCGGCCTGCTGGCGCTGGTTTCCGGCTTTTTCCTTGCCACCGGCGTCGCCGTTGCCAAGGCGCACCATCAGTTCTGGCTACGCAAACCGGCGGAATGGTTCATCCTGATCTTCCGCGGCTCGCCGCTCTTCATCCAGTTCTTCTTTGCCTACTTCCTATTCCAGAGCCTGAAGTCCGGCTATCCGTTCCTCGGCGCTTTCACCTCGGCATGGCTTGGGGCGCTTTTGGTCCTGTTTCTCAACACCGCCGCCTATTCGGCCGAGATATTCTATGGCGCGCTCATGTCGGTGCCCAAAGGCGATGTCGAGGCGGCCGATGCCTACGGGATGTCGGGTTGGCCCCGGTTCCGTCGGGTGATCTGGCCGACGATGCTGCGGCTTGCATGGCCCGCCTATACCAACGAGGCGATCTTCCTCTTTCACGCGACGACACTGGTGTTCTTCTCGGGCTTTCCGGCCTCGCAGCAGAGGGGCGATGCGCTCTATTATGCGAGCTATTTTGCCGACAAGACGTTCAACCCGTTCATCCCCTATCCGATCCTTGCCTTCTATTTCATCCTCCTGACGCTGACGGTGATTGGCATCTTCGGCGCGGTGAACAAACGGCTTAACCATCACTTGCCAAAAGATCGCCGCGCGAAAATTCGCTTGCGTGTGAACCTCATCCGGTAGTATCACACATATGATCAAATTTTCAGGGTGGGTCCGGATCAGGAAAATTACTCGAATCCGGCTGCTACAACCCTCTACGAGGAATTTGATCATAAAAGCATTAGGCCCAAGGGCATGGACCTCAAATGCGGCACCCCGAGCGGGGGTGGCCTCGGACTGGCAAAAGCCAGTCTGACTGGCGAATCCCCCCGGCTCCGCTTCTGAATGTCTAGGCATTGGCGCCATTTATCTGGTGACAAAATGACTAGCTGGCTCGATGAGCATCCTGAAATCCGCAACGTGCGCGCCGGTGCGGCCGACCTTAATGGCCAAGCGCGTGGCAAGCGCATCCCGATCCGTTTCGCACGCAAACTCGAAGAGGACGGGATGCGCTTTCCGCTCTCGGTTCTCAACCTCGACATCTGGGGCGAGGACGTAGAGGACAGCCCCCTCGTATTCGAAATTGGCGACCCTGACGGCGTCTTGATGCCGACCGAGCGGGGCTATGTCCCTCTGCCGTGGCTCGAGACCCCGTCTGCCCTACTGCCCCTGTGGATGTATACAGAAGAGGGTGAGCCCTTCGCGGGCGATCCTCGCCATGCCCTTGCCAGCGTTCTCGACCGCTACAAGGCGCTTGGCCTGTCACCGGTCGTGGCGACCGAGATGGAGTTCTATCTCGTGGATGACTCCGGCATTGAACTCCGCCAGCCAAAATCCCCCCGCTCTGGCAAACGCCGCCCTGGCGCCGAGATTCTGAGCCTTCGGGCCCTCGACGCGTTCGACGCATTCTTCAACGATCTTTATGACGGTTGCGAAGCAATGGATATCCCGACCGAGGCCGCGACCTCGGAGGTTGGCCTCGGTCAGTTCGAGATTAACCTTGTCCATGTGGCCGATGCGCTCAAGGCGGCGGACGACGCCTATCTCTTCAAGATGCTGGTTCGCGGCCTTGCCCGCAGACACGGGATGGCCGCGAGCTTTATGGCTAAGCCCTATGCCGATTATGCCGGGAGCGGGATGCACGTCCATTTCTCGGTCATCGACAAGGACGGCAACAACATCTTCGCCAATGACACTTTCGAGGGCACGCCCCAGCTGCATCAAGCGATTGCGGGTTGCCTCAAGGGTATTGCCGATCTGACGCTGATCTTTGCCCCGCATAGCAACAGCTATGATCGCCTCGTGCCCGAAAGCCATGCCCCAACCGGCATCTGCTGGGCCTATGACAACCGCACCGCATCCGTCCGTGTGCCGGGCGGCAGCCTCAAGGCGCGGCGGGTTGAACACCGCGTCGCAGGTGGGGACGTCAACCCCTACCTCTTCCTCGCCGCCGTTCTTGGGTCGGCGCTGATCGGCATCGAAGACAAGCTGACACCGCCAGCGCCGATTTCGGGCAATGCCTATGAACAAGACCAACCGCAGATCCCCGACACTTGGGAAGCGGCCATCGACAGGTTCGAGGAAAGCGAAATTGCCGCCCGCATCTTCTCGCCCCAGCTGATCCAAAATCTGGTGCTAACGAAGCGGCAGGAACTGCACTATCTTTCGTCCATGAGTGAGAGCGAAAAGCTCGACCTGTATCTCGATACGGTGTGAGATAGGCTCAAGTCAAAACAAGCTGCCCGCTCCGGGACAGCCGCCAATCGATGGTGAATTATGAGAATCGGAATCCTCCAGACCGGCCACGTCGCTGACAACCTTCAGGCGGCAAACGGCAACTATCCCGAGATCTTTGCGCGCTTTCTCGGCGCGGAAGGGTTCGAGACGGTAAACTATGCCGTGGTCGATAATGAATTCCCGCAAAGTGCCGATGCCGCCGACGGCTGGCTCATCACCGGCTCGCGCCACGGCGTTTATGAAGATCACGACTGGATCAAGCCGCTCGAAAACCTGATCCGCGAGATCTATGCCAAGGGTATCCCCCTGATCGGCGTCTGCTTTGGCCACCAGATCATCGCCCAAGCCCTCGGCGGCAAGGTCGAGAAATTCAAGGATGGCTGGGCCGTCGGCGCCACCAAATACAAACTCGGCGAGAAGGAACTGACCCTCAACGCCTGGCATCAAGACCAGGTCGTTGAGGTTCCTCCCGATGCGATCGTCGTTGGCACCAACGATTTTTGCCGGAACGCCGCACTTCTTTACGGAGACAAGGCATTTACGGTCCAACCCCATCCCGAAATAGACAAGAGATACATTGGAGACCTGCTCGAGCACCGCGCCCCTGGCGTTGTCCCCGAAGACATCCGCACCAGCGCCATCGCTCGGCTCGAAGAAGAGACCGATGCTGCACATGTCGCGCAGATGTTTGGCAAGTTTTTCAAGGAAAAGAGGATTTCATGAGTACCTGGATTGACAAGATTCCCGCCGCCGCGCGGACCTATATCGAAAACAACCGCCTCGACGAGGTGGAATGTGTGATCGCCGACCTGCCGGGCATCGCCCGGGGCAAGGCGGTTCCGGCCGCCAAATGGGAGCGGCAGACCTCGTTCCACCTGCCCAATTCGATCTTCTTCCAGACGATCACCGGTGATTGGGGCGAAGCGGCCGAGGATGGCTTTACCGAGCCTGACATGATCCTCAAGCCCGACCTTTCGACGACAACCGCCGCCCCTTGGGCCTCGGACGGCACGCTGCAGGTGATCCACGATGCCTTTGACCTCAAAGGCAAGCCGATCGGCTGTGCGCCCCGTAACGTCCTGAAGCGTGTGGTCGAACTCTACAAGAAAGAAGGCTGGACCCCTGTTGTCGCCCCCGAGATGGAATTCTATCTCGTCGGCCGCAACGTCGATCCCGCCAAGCCGATCGAGCCGATGATGGGCCGCACCGGCCGCCCCGCGGCCGCCCGTCAGGCCTATTCGATGGCCGCGGTGGATGATTACGGCCCTGTCATCGACGACATCTACGAATACTCGGAAATCCAAGGGATCGAGATCGACGGCATCACCCAGGAAGGCGGTGCCGGCCAGCTCGAGATCAACCTGCGCCACGGCGATCCGGTCAAGCTTGCCGACGAAGTGTTCTACTTCAAGCGCCTGATCCGCGAGGCGGCTCTCAAGCACGACTGCTTCGCCACTTTCATGGCCAAGCCGATCGAGGGCGAGCCGGGCTCGGCGATGCACATCCACCATTCGGTGATCGACGAGAAGGGCAAGAACATCTTTGCCGGCCCGCAGGGTGGCGAGACCGACGCTTTCTTCCACTTCATTGGTGGCCTGCAGGAATATATGCCCGCCGTGATCGCGGTGATCGCGCCTTACGTGAACAGCTATCGCCGCTATGTGCGCAACCACGCCGCACCGATCAACCTCGAATGGGGCCGCGACAACCGCACAACCGGCATCCGTATCCCGGTCTCGCCGCCCGAGGCGCGGCGCGTCGAAAACCGGCTGGCGGGCATGGACGGCAATCCCTATCTGGTGATCGCGGCCTCACTCGCCTGCGGCTATCTCGGCATGAAGAACGAGATCTGGCCCGACAAGCGCTTTCAGGGCGACGCCTATGAGGCCGAGGACGCGATCCCGCAGGGCCTCAATGCCGCGCTCGATCTCTTTGACGAGGCCAAAGAAGTTCACGAGGTTCTCGGACCGGAGTTCGCCCGCGTCTATTCGATCGTGAAGCGGACGGAATATGACGAGTTCCTTCAGGTCATCAGCCCGTGGGAACGTGAGCACCTGCTCCTGAACGTATGAACCCGCTGCACCTCAACGACCGGCCGGGGGAGTTTCCTCCAAGCTGGTATGCGGCGACCGCGACGCCCCTGCCCCAGCGCCCCGCTCTGGAAGGGGAGGTCGCGGCAGACGTTTGCATCGTCGGGGCGGGCTATACCGGCCTGACCGCTGCGCTCACCCTGGCGGAGAAGGGCCTCAAGGTCGTTGTCCTTGAGGCGCACCGTATTGGATGGGGCGCTTCGGGGCGCAACGGCGGGCAGGTCGGCTCGGCCTATAACAAGGGCCAGCGCTGGATCGAAAAACGGGTCGGTTTCACCAAGGCCAAGGCGATGTGGGATCTGGCGGAGGAGAGCAAGGCGCTGGTCGCCGATCTTTCGGCCCGCCACGCCCCTGATGCGCGGCTTTTGCCCGGCATCGCCCATGGCGAATACTCGGCCCGCGAGCTTGCAGACGTGACCGCAGAGGCCGAACATCTTTCCACCCGCTATGGCTATGACAAGATCACCGTCCTCACCCCGCAGGATTTCGCGCAACTGGTCTGCTCGCCTCTCTACCACGGCGGGATGATCGACCGTGGCGCAGGCCATATCCATCCGCTGCGCTATGTCATCGGGCTTGGCAAAGCGGCTCTGGCGGCGGGTGCCGAGGTTTATGAGGGCAGCGAAGTCCTCAAGATTGAGCACGGCGATCCGGCGATCCTGACGACCACCAATGGCCGCGTCCGCGCGGGGCACGTTATCCTTGCCGGTAATGGCTACCTGCCGCACCTTGCCAAAGAGGTGGCGCGCAAGGTGATGCCGATCAACAGCTTTATCGGCGCGACGCCGCCCCTTGGCGATCTGGCGCGCAAGGTCCTCTCCGAAGATATCGCCGCCTGCGATTCAAGCCACGTGGTCAACTACTTCCGCACCACCGAGGACGGGCGTCTTCTGTTCGGCGGCCGTGCCAATTACTCGCTGAAGTTCCCCTCTGACATCGGCTCGGCCCTGAACCGGCGGATGCAGGAGATGTTTCCCCAGTTGAAGGGCGTCGGGTTCGAGTATGTCTGGGGCGGCACCCTAGGTGTGACCATGACACGCCTGCCCGCCGTGCTACGGGTCGCGCCGAATATCGTATCGGCCTCTGGCTATTCCGGACATGGCGTCGCGCTTGCGGGAATAGCCGGAAAGGTCATGGCCGAGGCGGTGGCAGGGCAAGCGGGCCGGTTCGAAACACTTGCCGAATTGCCAACTCAGCCGTTTCCATTCGGCGCACACCTTCAAGAGCAGACGATGGCCCTTGCAATGGTCTGGTATCGTCTGCGCGACAATCTCGGCCTTTGAACCGCTTGCGCGACTCGCGGGGCCGCGCCACGATCCTTCTATGACAGAACGCGCCGGACATTGCCTCTGCGGGGCGACCCGCTATGCCTTCGTCCCCGAGGCCAAGACTTGGGCGGCGATCTGCCATTGCCACGACTGCCAGCGGGCAGTCGGCGCGCCATTTGTCGGCTGGTTCGGGGTCAAGAATGGTGGCTGGCGCTGGACGGCGCAATCGCCGGGGGCCTATGTCTCATCGCCTGGCGTCACGCGGTATTTCTGCACAACCTGCGGCACCTCTCTTGCCTATTACGGCGAGCGCTGGCCGCACGAGACCCACTTCCTCGCCGCCACGCTGGATGATCCGCAGGACTATCAACCCTCAGCCCATGTCTATACCGCCGACGCGCTGCACTGGGGCGAAGATCTCGATGACCTACCCCGATTTGAGACGTTGCCCCCCGGCTAGACCTCGACCGCGGCGCCGAAAATGGCGGAGGCCGCACCGATGACAACAAAGACGATCAGCGCGGCGGCGCGGCCTCTATACCCTTCAGCTATGGCATAGCGCGCGGCGATTCCGGCCTGAATCGCGTAATAGGCGGCGAAGGCACGACTCGCCCAAGCGATGATTTCAAACACGTTAAGCGCCCAAGTCAGGGCCAACCCTGCGCCGACAAGAAGCACATAGCCCTGCTGCGCGGTCAGGCGGCGGTGCGTGAGCTCGGACAAAAGCCCGCCCGCGCCCCCCGTGTCGGCAACTGCGGCGCTAAACTGGGCGCTGAGAGCGGCAACGATCAAAACAGGAGGCAGGATCGGCGCGACCAGAGCCATCATGTCGATCACCGCTGTCTCGGAGAACGGGACATCATCTGCCGCAAAGATCAAAACGATCAGA